>ERZ1740060.559-NODE-559-length-18547-cov-8.644873_pt1 | contig 18547 bp, 15 predicted proteins | sample MGYA00581743_ERZ1740060 | MGnify/ENA primary metagenome ERZ1740060 (study PRJEB43018, sample SAMN04849235) | marine metagenome | isolation source: floating plastic debris | place: Pacific Ocean | collected 2008-08-27 | study: EMG produced TPA metagenomics assembly...
TACTCTTGAGTGAGTAATCAGAAAGCGCCCTCCACATTGTGGGGGGCGCTTTTTGATTGGGGAGGGATCAAGTAAAGGCTTAGGAGATCTCCAGGAAAGAAGATACCCCACCGCCTGCGGCACCTCCCGCGCTTCGCGCCGCTGCGCTAGAGCCAAGGGGAGGTTGGGAGGGGTCTGTCTTTCAAGGCGGGTAAAAACAATTTCAGAAGTCCCCTTACGCCTCATCAAAGAGAGGCAAAACCACTGAAGACTCAGATCCTACTGATCTTTTGGGCTGTCTTTTTGTAAGGAACACTTTTCGAGCTTTTTGAGCAGAGCATTGATGGTCACATCTTGTTTAGCCAAACGAGCAGGCAAACAGTTGGGTTGGCGGTTACAGGCATCGCAAAGCATGGTTCATCGTCCTAAGGGTTGTGGAGCAGGGGCTTAACCAGAAAACTGAGGGATGCAACTCTGAGTTCTTTAGCTATTGATAGCGAAGAGTCGGTATTTCTATTTTGGGTGGCCTGATGTGCGAGAACGGCGATCGCAACGCACAGGCACGCAACGATCATTCCCGTTACATTCCTTTGTAAAGCGAAAGCTTACAGGTGATTTTTCTCAGTAACCGTTCAAGCACTTTGGGTGACTAATCACATTTAGCGTTGCCAAACCCTGGGTAAAACGACACTTCGGCCCAAATAATGGGGCCGAAGTTGCGCCCATACCGTTTCAAACCAGCGTTTTGCTTCACTGGTGGAATGCCCGCGATAGCGGCATAAGAGACCTTGCTGTAAGCGAGTCACGCCCCAGGCACCTTGACGAATTGCTTGGGCACAGTTCCGGCTGGCCTGGACACAGGCGATATCGACGGGCTGTCCAACCCAGGCAAACGTAGCCAATACGGGGCATTGATTTAGGGCCTGGGGGCTAGACCACAGAGCGTCACTCCCTAGGATTTGCTGGGGATCAATCCATATCGGGCGATGATGTTGCCAAACTTCTAGCTGAGAGCGGACCTCACCCTGGGTAAATCGCTCCCCGTGGGCGGTGCGGCCCAGGCGCACAATATCCCATCCGACCCATGTGGCCTCTGGGGCCAGATCAATACGCCAATTTGGATGGTAGTGCGCGCCTTCAAACACAATGCTTTCTTGTGGAAACCATTCTAGGCAAGCACCTTTACCGACTTGAGCATGGCCTTGAATTTGAGCGGGCAACCGTTGGGGGTGATCGCTATAGATTTTGGCCGCGGCAGCAGTGGTGACTAGGGCGGCGGTATCGGCTTCTAGGGTGATGTTAATTGATAGACTATCGCCGCCCACCATCCCCCCGGCGGTATGGAGTAAGACGGTATGACACGTCTGAGGCCCCTCTGGATAAAAGGGCCGTTGGACCTTGAGCGGTGCTTGAGTCTTGACCAAGGGGACGGTCTTTTCGCCCTGCTTTTGGTAAATTAGCTGCGCTTGGCCATGCCAGGACTCGACTTGGGGAGGGTATGAAGGGGACTGCACAAAGGTCAAGAATACGGCCTCAGCTCTAGCGGGTTATTCTAGGGGCTGTCATCAATTAAAACTAGAATCCTTTTGGTGCAACGGTTGCAGCCCCCAGCAATATTATAGGGGCGGGCGCGGTAATGCTTGCCCAGCAAGAGTTTTGTCTGTAATTGATGACGCGCCCTAGAGCATCATTCTGCTGGTATCTCTCATGGTTGAAACATTGCCCTCTGCCGCGCTGTTAAGTTTGCTGCAATTAGCGAGTCCAGCCCTGCCGATAGGGGCTTATAGCTATTCAGAAGGGATTGAGGCGCTGATCCATCAAGGCGAGATTGCCAGCCCAGAGACCTTTGGCCAATGGCTTGAAGCGGAATTGCAGCGCGGGTCGATTCGGCTAGAAGCTGCAGTCATGGTGCGGGCGTTGCAAGCTTGGCAGCAGGGTAATGGTGAAGCCTTAGAACGCTGGAATGACTGGCTCTCAGCAGTGCGAGATAGTGAGGAACTTAGGCTACAGAGCTGGCAAATGGGGCGATCGCTGCTGCGCCTATTGGGCGATTTAGAGTCCACGGAACTCGCTCCACTACCCGACGGATTGCGATCTGGGTCCTGTAATTTCGCGATCGCCTTTGGTATTGCCGCAGCGCTGTGGCAACTGCCGCAGTCCGAAACGACTCTGATTTTTATGCACAGTTGGGCTGCCAATTTAATTAGTGCGGGGGTACGGCTCGTGCCGTTAGGGCAAACCGAGGGGCAGCGCCTTTTAAGGCAGTTGGCAGAGCCTCTACAGCAGTCAGCCCAGGCGGTTCAAGCGCTGACGGATGATCAACTCTTTGCCTGTAGCTGGGGACTCTCTTTAGCGAGCATGACCCACGAAACTCAATACAGCCGCTTATTTCGCAGTTAAGCGGTAGTTAAGAATGCCGGGACGGCTGGGTAACAGCCTTTACAATGCGGAGTCTAGGGGGCGTCATCAGTTACTGGTGCAAGCCTTGCTGGGTAGGCGTTGCCGCGCTCGCTCTTGTAGCACTCCTAGAAGCTGCGACTGCCATACCACAAGGATTTTAGTTTCAATTGAGACAGCCCCTAGATAATATCTGCGTTTTTGAGGTGTCCTGTGGTGAAAAAGCCTTTTAGAGTCGGTGTTGCAGGTCCAGTGGGTTCCGGCAAGACGGCCCTCATTGATGCCCTCTGCAAGGCTATGCGTGAGGACTATGATCTGGCAGTGGTGACCAATGATATTTACACCCAGGAAGATGCACAGTTTTTAGTGCGGAGCGAGGCTTTGGGGCGCGATCGCATTATTGGGATTGAAACGGGCGGCTGCCCTCACTCGGCGATTCGGGATGACGCCTCCATCAACCTAGACGCGATTGATCAACTGGTGCGTCAGTTTTCTCCTGAGTTGATTTTTGTGGAAAGCGGGGGCGATAATCTCGCCGCCACTTTCAGCCCCGAACTTGTAGATATGACCCTATACGTAATTGATGTGGCTGCCGGGGATAAAATCCCCCGTAAGGGCGGCCCTGGGATTACCCGCTCAGATTTGCTGGTGATTAACAAAATCGATCTGGCTATTTATGTGGGGGCTGATCTAGCGGTGATGCAGCGGGATGCACAAAAAATGCGAGGAGATCGCCCCTTCGTGTTTACCAACCTCAAGACCCGTGAGGGATTGCACACGGTCATGGATTTTATTCGTCACCAATATCAATTAGGCCCCAGTCTCGCTGTTGCGGCTGCAGCTGCCGAGTTTGCCCACGACCATAGCCATGGGCATCATCATCTCTAAAGCGGGAAGGCATTAAGCGTTGAAGCGGGAAGAAATGAACGCCCTAATTGTCTAGAGCAGGATTAGCCTCGATCGCTTGGGTTTCAGATTCGCCAATGAGCTGTTCGTAAGCGCTCGACCAGGCGGATTGAGCATCTTCTGTCCAGAGCCACAGGTAAGGGTTGTCACTTGTCTGGGCAGTAGAGTTTAGCCCATGGTTAACAAGCCAACCGTTTTTATCAAAGCGTTCTAAATTTTGCAGCGCTTCCTCTGCCGAGGCTCGGTGCTCCTGATCTCCACCAGACTCTATATTTTCAATCCCAGGGTATAAGTGCCACATAATCAGTCCGGCATAGGCATTGAGAACCACCTCATTCTGCAAAGTCTCGGTTCCAGCAACAAGCTGCTGCTCGCGCTCGATTTTCTTCGCTTCTTCCCAAGCCTCAAAAGCTTTATTCGATTGCTCATCGGCATAGTAAGCAAAGCCAATCGCCACCTGCACTCTAATGTCTTCAGGGCGATCACGACGTAGCTCATCCCAGATGTCAATAACAGTATTTCGAGTCGTGTCTAGGGCATCGAGATCGGCTGGATTGCTGTTGGCAGATTCAGCCTCTAACTGAACGTAGTGTTGCCAATGGGCGCGACCTTTCATAAACAAAATATCGGGATCGTCATAGCTCCCTAATGCAGCCAAGATAGTGCCAAGGAAGTTACCATCATCAGCCTGAGCCAACTGCTCTGGAGCTAGGAGTTGGGCCAAGCGTTCATTAGCAGTGTCATAGTCTTGGGCCTCTATAGCCGCGATCGCCTGCCCGAGTAAGATTTCGGAGGAGTTAGAGGCAGGAGATGTGCTGAACCCAGACTGATCGGGTGTTGCGGTCTGGGTCTGGGTTGCCGAAAACAAGCCTGCGCGCTGAGCAGTAAAGATCCCAAGGGTTAGGGTACCGACCAATCCCACTGCTCCTAGGGCAACCCAGGCTAGCAGGGAGGTCTCTGTCAGTTTTTGCCGCCTGAGAGAAGGGGGTGCCGATCGAGCAGGCAGTGCAGATTCAACTGGATCTTGTTGATTTAGGGAAGGGGCCTCCAACTGCTGTACTGGAGGGCGCTGATAGGTCGGATTTTCAGGTAACGCCTGGTAAATATCGGGCTCAGGCTGGCGGTCAGGAGCGGTCCACAGCACTTCTTCCTGATTCGCCGGAATAGGGGGCTCGTCGGTTTCGACCGTTGGTTGGGAGAGTTGCTCGACTAATTGACCTAAATTCACCTCAACGGCATCAGGCCCATCGGCTGCGGCTGTCGTGAGACTATCCAGTAACGAAACTGTTTCTGGGGTGGGCTCTAGATCCAGAGATGCTGAATCTGCTTTGGACGGGATTGACTTTGTGGCAGAGGTCGCCCAATTATCGAGATGCCATAGGTCAAGGGAAGAATCAGCGGTGTGATCGCGGCGCATTAAATAGCCATCAAATTCTGGCTGCAAATACAGAACCGGTAGCGCCCAATAATGCTGGTCAGACCCGAAGGCCGAAACCAAAGCCTGGCGGGTACGTCCCAGACTCAAATCAATGGGGTAACCCTGTTTGATATTGGTATAAAGCAGTTGCGTGAACTTAACCGCGACTTGATCGGGGATGCGCTCAGCCATCGCAATAACGCTTTGTACCCCCCGATTAACCAGTGCCTGCACGAGATTTTGCTGCCGCCAGTCCATTTCGGCATCATCACCCACGGTATGACCGCTGCGGCAGGAGTTAAACACCGCCAGGCAAATTTGATTGTTGACCAAGAGGCCCGCCAAATCTTCGCCTGTGAGTCGCTCAGTGAGCCCTGTTTGCCGATTCACCAAATGAAGATCACCGCCGGTTTGGCCAAAGTCGCTGTGACCGGCATAGTGGAGCACCTGATACCTTCCCTGTTCTAGGGCTTGGGTAAGGGTGCTGCGATCGGGTTGCTCGAGCACCGTAATCTCAACCTTAGTCGTCGATTCTCCCGGATTCGGCTGTAGGCTAGCTTGAATATCGTTGACCTCTTGACGCAGATTCAGTCGGGCCTGATCGTCAGGATTCGCGATCACCATCAAAACCTGCAGGGCTGCATCCCCCTCTGGCAGGTTCAGAGGATGGGCGGATTGAGCCGCCATTAAATCAGCGGAGTAGCGGGCAAAGGTGAGATTGACGCGGGTGGTCAGGGGCTTGCCATGGCTTTGCAAGACTTCCCAAGGGAGCCGTTGTAAACGACTATCTTTAAACCCCAGCCGCAGCCTGAGAATCTCGCGACGGTGCTGAGCAATGCCTTGAGCCCGAGACCAACTTTCGCGAATGTATTCTTGCTGGAAAAGGGAATCGTACAATTCAGCACCCAGTGCATTTAAATCAGAACTGGCATGCGCCGCTGGCGATCGCCCCTGCAATAATCCCAAGATGGGGTCGTCCATTGCGGGTTGAGATCGCTTTAACCATTGATCAACGGGCCACTGCACCTGCACTTCTGCCACAGGGACTCCCGCTGCCATGTCTTCAGTGCGGATCAGGTAGCGATCGTCCCCAAGGGGTGTAATCGAGAGGTGGAATTCTTGTAGGTTCACGAGACAGTGAGTCCGGAGCTGAGATTAAGCCCTGTGTTTCAGGTAAATGACTGATACCTGCCTGAGGCCTCAGGATATCTCAGGGTACCCAGGCTCAGCTATTGAGTCGTGATTCAGAACTGCTTTTGTCCACTCAGTGCCGAATTAACTGGACCCGCTGGTATGAGAGCTGCGATTACTCAGAGGTAAGAACCAGCCGCCTTTGTCAGGCAGGCAGCTGGCTAATAGCTATCGAGCCAAGTCCTCACCCGCTCCACTTCAGCACTATAGGAGGTCGATTCTAGAGATCGCCCATTATGCGCTGAGATCAACACCGTCTCAACCTCAGAGGGCAACACCCCATACCGCTGCTTAAAATGGCGGCGAAAGGTCACCCAATGGGAGAACCCCCAGCGTCGAGCGATCGCTTTTCGGGTCTGCATTGTAGCTTCTGAACAGCGCTGTAGTTCTTGATGGCAGCGGGTTAAACGCTGATCGCGAATATAGGTGCTGACGCCCCCTAAAGGCTGAAACAACCGATAAACGGTGGCCCGCGAACAATAAAACGCTTGGCAAAGAGACTCTACCCCCAGCTCGGCCCGATGTAAGTTGGCATTCAGATATCCTTGCATAGCGGCTAAGGTGGCCCGCTTCATCTCCTGGTGGGTGGCCTCGTCCCACTGATGAGATAACAACCCATTCAGCAGACCGACCAAACCACTGGCCAGCACCGGGCCATCCATCATAGATGCCTCCGGCAACGCCTGCCACAGGGCAGATAGGGCATGGGTCAAGAGCCGCCCTGGTGGAGAATTCACTGGCCAGGAGAACATCGGATAGTGAGTATAAATTTTGTCATGGGCATTAATTAAATGGCGGGGAATAATCATGCCAAATTGCCCCACTGACCTCGTTCCTCCAATGCCGCTGTAGGCATGGGCGAAGTCTTGGATGGAGATGCGATCGCTACCCATCACCAACGGGGTGCCATCGGCCAGCGCCCCCTGCATTTGCCCTGAGCAATAAAACTGCAGCGTAATACAGTCTGACCAGCCCCCTGAAATCAGTTGTGGGGTGCGCGAAAACTGCATCGCATCAAACACTGTGTGATGGACCGTCAATTGATCCAGCTTGTAGGAGGTTGATGAACAAGCATAGGTTTTGGGATCTTTGAGCGGAGAGACCTCAAATACCGGCGACGCACCTTGTCGCCAAGCCTCAAATTGATACTCCTGGGGAATGTTTTCCGCACTCAGATGCGCTACAGGCAATTTATCGTTCGTTGAGGGTGAGGACTTATCCATGGCTAATCCAAAGCATCACCATCGTGCCGAGCGTAACATTCGATGCAGTGCGGCACAGATTCAGTACTGACAGTACTGAATCTGTGCATCATGCCATGATCACAACTTTGACCTCAACGACATTTTGGAAAAGTTGAGACAAATTGATCCGGCATATTGAGACAAATTGACTTTACAAATCAACTGCCCAAAGGTTGGGTTCCTTACGATTTTGATTGGGTGCAAAACCTTTGCATTTCAAAGATGTTGGCAGCATTGCGCTTGCTCTAACGGTTGCCCGAGTAGCGCTGTTAGACGACAAAGCGTTTTCATCTTTGAGTCTGCCAGGACTGAGGCCAGCCGATTCTATCTCTAGCTCAGCTTGAAGCATTTACCTGCCGTGCAGCTGATGCCTAGGATATCGTCTGGCGCAAGTTGTCGTTTGCCGATCAAAGCGAGTTCCCCATGGATGATCACAGCCGCGCCTACGCCCCCAAAGCCGCCGCTCAGACAAAATCCATCGGTTTTACCCCAGAGCCACCTGTGCAGGCCAAAGCTGTGGATGCCCCAGCTAAGATGCCAGAGCTTAATCCTGACGCCAGTGTCTTTAACACTGACCTTAACAATCCCTACGCCAACTTATTTGGTAGCGCTGCACCGCCATCTATCCAGGCCCAAGCTGAGCCCCCTCCGCTGCCGGAGTTTAATCCTGACGCCAGTATCTTTAACACTGACCTCAACAATCCTTACGCCGGCCTGTTTGGTTCGTTGGGGCCTACGACCGCATCAACACCTATTCAACCCAAACTCACGGTGGGGGCGGTGGGCGACAAGTATGAGCAAGAGGCTGATACCGTTGCAGCGCAGGTCGTCAAAACCATCAATAATCCTCAACCCTCTGCTTCTGTGCAGCGAGAAGGAGGGGAAGAAGAAGAGCTGCAAATGAAGCCTCTCAACACCATTCAACGTGAAGGAGAGGAAGAAGAAGAGCTGCAGATGAAACCGGAGCGTGGGGCCGTGCAGCGCCGCCCAGTTCGGTCTCAGATTTCAGACCTGCAGATGAAGCCGCTAAACATACAGCGGCGACCGGCTGGGCGACCCAACTTGCTGTTGCAAATGCACAATCACAGGGTGCAGCGACAGGTGGGGGCACAGGGTGGTGCCGTCTCTGGCAATCTGGAATCTTCGATTCAGAGTGCAAAGGGTGGCGGGCAGCCGATGGGTGACTCTGTCCGTGAGCCGATGGAGCAGGCGTTTGGGGCGGATTTTAGCAATGTCAAAATCCATACCGATAGCAATGCTGATACGTTGAACCGCTCTTTAAGTTCTAGGGCATTTACGACTGGCCCTGATCTGTTTTTTAAAAAGGGTGAATACAGCCCTGGCAGTACTGGTGGGCAGGAATTATTGGCTCATGAATTGACTCATGTGGTGCAGCAGGGGGGAGCTGGGATTCAGAAAAAATCAGCAAGTCAAGAAGCCGTCAAAATCCGCCGCAATGTTGTCCCAGGCATACAGCGGTTAATAACGAAGGATGACCTATACGATGTCCGCGTGCCGCCTAACGACCAGAGTGCTGATGACATTAGGTACAACCAGCTCTTAGACGGGGTTGAGGAATATCATCAGAAGACTGCCAAGGAGAAATTTGGCGTGTCAGATACTATCTCAGAAGATGCCGATGATGAAGAATTTAATTCTAACTCTCCGGAAATTTTCACAAAGCTAAAGAAAATTCACAAATTTGCCGAGTCTGGCACTGAAGATCACCCGGTATACGGCTTGTTGCAAGGTGATATTGAACAAGAACAAAATGCCCTAAATAATATTTATATAGACACACAAAGTCATAAAGGGCAGACCCTATATGAAGTACTTCAGTCTGCTGGAGGCAATCCTTCCAATTCAGAATCCTATAAAAAATTCATCGACATAATGGGTGCCGATGTTGCTGATACTAAGTCGCCATCTAATGACGCTTCAAAGGCACCTAAAAAGGCTAAGGCTCCAGATTCATCAAGTTGGATGTCAAAAATCAAAAACGGATTTACGAACCCGACTGCTGGAGGTAATTCCAAGCGCCTGCTTCTAGAAGGTACAGGACATTTAATTGCTTCTACACTATTACTGGGGTTAGGGATATCGATGTGCGCCACAGGCGTAGGTGCTGTTGCTGGTGGCCCTGGTCTTGCTATAGCAGGAGCAGGACAGGCCATTATAGGATTTATGAAATTTGGAAGGGCTTACTTGGCAGCGAAAATTAAAAAAATGGATAAGAAAAAAGACAAGACGGCAGAGGATGAAGCCCAGAAGAAGAAATGGCAGAAAATTTCTGCAGCTCTTATTATTGCAGAAGGGTTTGTTGCGGCGACCGCGTTGACATTGGCATCGGTTCTATCTCCGCTGCCAATGGCGGGGATAAAAATTGCACAAACAGCCGTTAGTGGGACTGGTTCCGTTGTCAAAATGGCGAGAGGAGGTTTGACGGCGTTAAAAGATGCCAAGAATCAATCAAAAGGCTACAAGCTGCTTCTTAATGTCATGCAGCTCGGCGAGATAACTTTCGGGTTGATTTCCGGAGTGTTGGGGCAAATTGGAATGGTGCTTAAGTTGTTAGCAGAAGGTGCCGGCAATGTGACAGCAATAATAATTAAGGCTGGCAAGACACTGGTTTCAGGACTTGTGACTGGTGTGAAAGGGCAACGAAATATAGCTGGCCTCAAAAAAATCGTTGGGGCCGAAGCTAATGCAGCGGAAGCTGCTAAGTAGGTGGGATGAATCAAATGTAAGATGACCAGAGTGTCCGTAACGATTATTGGCGCAGGCTTTTAGCGATTTTAAAGGGCTTCCATTTCATAAATAATTGAGCCTCCTTACTTAAGTCAAAAGCTGCCAAACCAAAAGCTGCCAAACCAAATAAAGCAGAAGACTATAAGTGACGACAAAGATCCTAATCCGCTTAGGTTTCTGGAAGCTCCATAAAATACTTTGGGCGAGGGAATTTCCCTAATCAAGATATTTTCATTGCGAGCACCCTCAATATTGCGAGCACCTTCAATACCGCAATACTTATACAACTGATAAGGCCGGGATTTCTGTAGAAAAAGAGATGAATACCTTGAGTACTTCAGCTAATTAGAAGAAAGATGTCTCTAACCATATAATTGGAGACATCTTTTCGTCTTCTAATGGAACTCTACGCTTATAAGGAAAGACAAGTATTGTATATCTCTATTTTTGACTTATTATCCTGTTTCTCAATGAAAGAATCTTGATTAAGCTGAATTTATATACGCCCTCTCAAAAAGCGTTAGAAATACATAAGCCGAAGTTTAGGGTGTTCCAAAAAGGCGGCGAAATTTCTGCTTGTGAACTCACATTTTTCATACCCTTTAAGGTCTACAAAGATGTCAAGTCGGAAGGTTTATTCAACCTTCATCCAATAATTCTCAAGGGTCAAGACGATGGTTTCCTGACGACGGAGTTTCCAGTCCAATTCAAAGCATTTATGACTGAGAATCTTCTGAGTGAGCTTCCCCATTATCTGTCGGATCTTGGCTCAGAAGATATTACGACCTTCTTTAATAAATTAGCGTCGTCCAGCCCTTTTCTAAGCACAGAGAACTGGTTTGCAACATCTATCTTTCAAAACCAGGCCTCGGGGCATTCTGGATGTCAAACACCATGGTCGTTTCTCTTTGACAAGAGCCAGGATTCGGCCAATCAAAATAAGAGTACTATTGATTTTTTTCAACATTTCCTGGGCAACTCCGCCAAGAATGAGCTAGCAGAAATAGTTGAGCAGATCGTAAACCTGAGAGGTAATAATGCTGAGCTCTTTGGAGACCTTCAAGATTTTGGAGATAATCCTCAAGAGATAGGAGACGATATTGTTTCTTCTATTGCCGCAGAGATTTCAGAAGCCATTTCCAGCTTATCTGATCCTGACAGTGAGATTTGGAAAGATGACTTTAATGATAATTCTTTTTTAGAAGCTTTAGAGGCTTTAGAAGACTTGTTAAATTCTAAGGTTTGGCAAGATTTATCTCAAAACAATTCAAAGTCTCAAAGATCATCTTTCAGAAAGACACCTAAAGAGCAGAATCCCAGACATTTAGAATGCCTAAACATTGAGGCGGTGAAGCTTTCATTATCTTTGTTGTGGGACTTGCAAGACAAGCATTTTAAATCTGAGAATCGCGGTCATGACAATTATGCTCCTGCGTCCTCCAACCTTTTTAATGGCGATGCTTCCGCTATTTATTATGCGCACTTAGTTGCTGGCTTGCTTCGAGATTGTATTGCCATCACTAAGCGCCATAAAACCAACTTCTCTGTTCTTGATAAAACTCAAACCATTTATGTGATTGAGGTGGGTGCTGGAAGTGGTCAGTTTGCCTATCGGGTTCTGCAAAGCTTGCAATCTTTGCTCATCCATCCCAACCTGAAAAAGCTCAACATCACCTATGTCCTTACCGACTTTGCGGCTGAAAACCTGACTTTTTGGCAACAGCACCCTGCACTGCAACCCTTCTTTGAGCAGGGATGTCTAGATGTCGCCTTATTTGATCTGCAAAATCCTGGCCCAATCACCCTGCAACGCTCTGGTGAAACGCTGACCCCAGACACCCTTGCCAACCCCCTAGTCGTGATTGCCAATAACGTTTTTGGCTGCTTGCCCCAAGATGCTTACTACATCGAGTCTGGCACCCTCCACGACGACTTGATTTCTCTCTCAGCTCCCGAAGATGCCGACCCCAACCATTGGCAAACCCTGTCACAACTCTCACTGCGATACGAACAAAAACCCATTGCCGCTGACCGCACCGATATTCCAGAGACCCTGCAGCAGTATTGTCAAACCTGTGACGATAGCCATATCCTCTGGCCCACCGTCGCTCTACAAAGCCTCGACTATTTACGCAATTTAGCGGGCGATCGCCTGATGGTGATTTCCAGTGATCTAGCCTACTGCCACGAAGTTTCTCTGCAAGGTAACGGTGAGCCGGTTCCTGCTGTTAATGGCTATCTGACCTTTCCGGTTAACTACCATGCCCTAGCTGCCCATGCCAAAAGCCAAGGCGGCCAAGCCCTGCAGCCCCCGCAGGCCACCCCTGGGTTTAGCACCCAGGTCTTACTGTTTGGCGACCATCCTACCCAGTTTCGTGAAACCCAGGCTGCTTACAACCAAGCCACGTCTCAAAGGGGGGGAGATCTGCTGTTCTCTTCTCTAGTCTCAGACCAATTAGAAGCCTTATCTTTGCCTCAGCTGGTGACTTATTTGCAACACCACCATTGGGATGCGGATGTCTTTCTGCAGTGCTTCTCGGCTTTAACGCCTCAACTCGAAACCGCTACCCCGGCCCTGCGTCACGATGTGATTCAAGGGGTGCATCAAGCCTGGCAGGGCTATTACGCCCTAGAGGGTGATTCTGACTTGGCCTTTTATGTGGCGATGGTGCTCTACACCCTAGAAGACTATGCCAGCGCCATTGACTACTTCGAGAAATCGCGCCAAAGCCATGGGGATGATCCCAGCACCCTCTACAACCTGGCTATGAGCTATCTCCGCCTCGGTCAAACCCCAATCGCAATGGCTTGTCTGGAAAGAACCTTAGCGATCGACCCCACCTTTGAGGCCGCTCAGATCCTGGCAGATGCACTGTAAGAAGCCACTGCTATGTAAAATGATTTGCTAGCGATAAGCCTCACAAGCTATAAATCAGCGGGTTGAATGTCCTTTGCATACAACCACAAAATGCCAGCCACTGCTATTAATATAGCTAGGCTCCAAGCAGCTTTAATAACAGTCACGCTGGTGTTCGGCTCAATGAAGCCCGGTAGCTTTACCAGTTGCTCTGCCCCGCCGCGAGCTAATATCCAGTAGGTGATAATGGCCCATGTAACCAGCAGAGAACCGAAAAATGCCGTGACAAACGGGGTAGGGAATCTAGGGTTCAAGTAATAGACAACATTCGGAACCCCACCAAACAAGATTCCCGCTCCCATGATGAGCCAGGGAATATTTAGCAATACCAGAAAGCTACTAATTACGGTGCGATATTCGCTCGTGAGACTGGGGTCTTCATCACGATAAGGTTGACCGCGCAGCCACCAACTCGCTCCGTTCACGAACGTTGCGAAGATCAAGGCGATCCAAAGGTACTTGGCCAGAAAGTCATAGAGATTTGCAGCCATCCCGATTACCCGAGCATAAGTTCTTCGTCAGCATTTAAACTGCAGTTTTGAGCAGATCCTTGAAAACTCCAAGCTTCGAGCTGGACGGAGTTTAGCCCATCAGAATCACATTATCCAAAACGTGAATAATGCCGTTGTCGGCCTCAATATCCGCCGCAATCACCGTGGCATTCTTCACCTCAAATCCTTCCTCCCCATTAATAGGAATCGGAGCCCCCTCCAGAGAGTCCACCTGACTCATCTTCACCAGATCCGCCTGGGTGTACTTCCCCGACGCCACATGAAACGTCAAAATTCGCGCTAGCTGGGGCGGGTTATCCACCAGGGTTTGCACCGTACCTGGGGGTAACTTAGCAAAGGCATCATCATTGGGCGCAAACACCGTAAACGGGCCGGGGCTTTGTAAGGCTTCCACCAGGCCAGCGGCTTGCACCGCAGCAACCAGGGTAGAGAAGCCTTCGGTATTGACAGCGATATCAACGATTGTGGGCATCAGTTTTATGGATTAAACAGCCAAAAAGTGAATGTCTAAACCCATCAGCTTTGCCGCCTCTTACTTCCCAGGGGCCTGGTTAATGATGGCCGCAGAGGGTAAATCGAAGGGGATGATCTGATAGGGAACTTGTGAATAGACCGTCAGGCCCGCGATGACGATCGCTGCGGCAGCAAAGAAGGGATCGAGCTTATCAAGTAGTTGTCTCATCGGTTGTTCCTCAAAACGGTTTGTGAACAAAGTAATCAACAATACGAGCGTAATCGTTGTCTCTTCTAGACTCCTTCAGTGCCAGCACCGAAGGCTGCGGAGGGAAACGGCCATGGGGATCGGAAATTATCTATAATCCTGGCGCTGAATCTCCCTGAGGCGAGCTTCGGGGCGGAGGAAGCGATCCATCTGGGCTTCAAAAAATTGGCGGTTAGCCAGGCGGTGGCGGGGATTGGGGTCATCCAGCGGGTATAGCAGCGCCGTCCGCAAGGCTTGGATCACTGCTGAGGTGACGTTGTACATGGACCTTTGAAATGTCACCCCCAACTGAATCAGCATGTCGTCCTCACCGCGACAGTAGTCTTCGTAGTAGTCGAGCAGGTACTGGGGCAAGAAGTGCAGCATGTCTTGCATCAGCAATGTGGGCGGAATGCCCGCACTCCCTACGGGGAAGACATCAGCATAGAGAATGCCGTAGTGAAAGTCGTTTTGGTCTTGGGGCACCTCGTGGGCCTGGGCGTTGTAAGACTTGGTGCCTCGGAAGGGAGCCGTGCGGTAAAACACTGATTCCACATAGGGTAGGGCCGCTTCATAGAGCCAGGTAAACGCCTTTGATTTGGGAATCAGCTCAAAGCATTCGTCGCCGATGTAGACATGGTGATAAATGGGGCGACCCGCTACCGCAAAAATACCATTGACTAAGAAATCCATGGCGGCAGGGACACCAGCAAAACCGCCTTCATCGTAGATATCCGACATTTCAAAAAAGACCGGGGCCATCACCTCCCAAAACTGACCGAGGTTGGCGTAGTAGGACAGCTCTCGACATTTCTCGTAGAGCATTTCGGGAAAGAGCTTGTGTAGCCCCAACATTACCGGATTGCCCTTGAAGTAAGCCTTGATGGCGCGATCGCAGTTGGCCTTGTACTCGTCGGTATACAAGAAGTCATTGAACCGCCCGCCCATCTCTTGATGCCAGAACATGGCTCGCATGCAGGCTTCGGCGAACTCCATGTTGACGCGATCGTGCCAGAGATGAAGCAGCAGCTTCGGTAGCTTACGCTTGGTTTCACCCTTGGCTATAAACTCCAGTAGCTCTGGGTGGGCTGTGGCTTCGCCACGCCAGATGCGTAGGTCGGCGGTCTCCCCAGCATAGTGATTGGGCAGATCTAAGTATTCCTTAGGCAAGAAGTATTTAAAAACAGGCACCGGATTTAAAAACACCCGCTCGGCAATGTAGAGCAAGTCCCGCCAGTAAAAGTCCATTGGCACCGCATAAGCCTTGTAGATGCCAATGATCTGCATCAGATTTTCCGGCGTATCCGGCAGCATCGAGCCCCCCGCTTCGAGCCGATGAATCACGTCAGCATGGGCATGGGTTGATGGGGGAATCAGGTCAGGTTTGGGCGGGGTGGCGGTGGTCATGGGTCTTGGGTGGAGGGGGTTAAGGGGCGATGGGGCAAAGGGTGATGGGGTAGGGGCGCAAGCCTTGCGCCCTTCTAATCAAAGGGCAAAATTATTCGGCATCATTAGGAGGGGCCTGCAGGGGAATGAAGCCATGGGCAAGAAACCACGTATTCGACCGATCGCGATTTGTCTCTTTCGCCAAGGTGACCGCATCCTGGTTTGCGAAGACATCGACGCGACGAGACAACTGCACTTTGGGCGACCCTTGGGTGGCGGCATTGATTTTGGTGAAACCAGTGAAGCTGCGATCGCCCGTGAAATACGGGAGGAGTTGAGTGCTGAAATCCATAGCATTCGACTGCTGGGGATTTTGGAATCGGTGTTTGAGTATGAGGGCAAGCCGGGTCATGAAATTGTGTTTGTATATGACGCCAAGTTTGTCGATCAGTCGCTGTATGAACGGACAGAGCTGGTTGTGCAAGAGGGCAAACGGCAGTTTAAAGCGCGGTGGCGATCGCTGGATGACTTTCGCCGAGATGACCCTCACTTAGTCCCTGAGGGGCTGTGGCAGTTTTTGTAGCCCCGTTCAACGTTAAGGCGGTGGCCTCAGTGGCCCTAGGGGCAATCGGCGGGACAATCGGCTTCATGAGTGGGGCCGAGTCCACCAGCGCGATGGCTGTGGGCTCACCCCAGCGCACCAGCCAATTGGGCTGAATGCCCAAGAACAAAATCAGCGCTGCCAAAATCACGGCTGGGACGCGCTCTGAGAAGGTCACCTTGGGGAAGTACGCAATGCTGTTATCGAGCTTGCCGAAACAGGTGCGGTTTAGCAGGATGACAAAATACACGGCGGTCAAGCCAGTGCCCATCACGGCTAACAGCGTCGGGAAAGGGTATGCGGCATAGCTGCCTTGAAAGACCAGAAACTCGGTCACAAAACCGACCAGACCCGGAATGCCGGCACTGGCCATACCCCCCAAAACCAGCAAGGCACTAATCAGTGGCAACCCCCGAATTGGGTTCATCAAGCCATTCAAAACGTCCAGTTCACGAGTGCCCACCTTGGACTCGACCACCCCCACCAGGTGGAACAAAATCGCCAGGATCAGTCCGTGGGAAATCATCTGGGTCACCGAACCGGTGAGAGCCAAGTTAGTCAGGGCCGCGCCGCCCAGCAGAATGTAGCCCATGTGACCCACAGAGCTGTAGGCGACCATGCGCTTGATATCTTTTTGGGCGATCGCCGTCACCGCCCCGTAGAGCACGCTCGCTGCGCCCCATCCGGCCAAATAAGGGGCCAACAGCGACCAAGCCTCAGGGAACATGCCCAGTCCAAACCGAAATAAGCCGTAGGTGCCGAGTTTGGCCAACACCCCACCCAACATAATCGCCACCGGTGTGGAAGCCGCCACATAGGTATCCGGTAGCCAAGTATGGAAAGGCACTAGGGGAATTTTGATACCAAAGGCGACCAGCAGCAGCCCTAGCAAGATCACCTGAGTGGCCAAGGGCAATGCCTGCCCCAGGGCCGGTTGATAGGCGAAATCAAACGTACCTGTGAACAAAACGGTGGCCAAGAAACCTGCTAGCATCAGCGCCCCCGAGAGGGCGGTATAGAGCAAAAACTTAGTGGCGGCATAGTTGCGCTTCTCACCGCCCCAGATCGCTACCAGCAGGTATAGCGGCACCAGCTCAATTTCATAGAGCAAGAAGAACAGCAGCAGATTCTGGGCCACAAAGGCCCCAGCCACCCCGCCGCTGACCAATAACATCAGGGCATAAAAGAACCGAGGCCGCTCGATATCTGCCCGGCTTGTCCACAGGGCAATCCAGGTGATCAGGCTATTCAGCCCCACCATCAACAGCGATAAGCCGTCCATCCCCAGTTCATAGTTCAACCCCAATTGCGGGACCCAGGGCAAAAATTCTCGAAACTGAAAGCCTGGATCCGCCAGATTGAACTGAGTAAATAACCAAATCGTCCACAGCAGCGTGAAACCCGAAATGGCCAAGGCCCCGGCTCTCCCCTGTTGTGGAGAGACCTTAGGCAAGAAGGCGATCGCGCCAGCGCCGAAGATGGGTAACCAGATCAAAACACTCAGCATCGTTGTTAGAGGTAGAGGGATAGGTTAGAGGCAGAGGAATAGGTTAGAGGCAGAGGAATAAAACAGCAGAGCGATCAGAGCGTATGGGCCTAAACCCAGGCTGCGCCCTAAAAAAGTCCAAAAGGTGCGGTCAACAAACTGGGCAAATATCGCCAACTCATCACCACGCTAATCAGCGCCACCCCAATCGAAATGGTGAACACATAGAACTGAAATCGCCCGGTGTTGCTGTATTTCAGGGTTTCGCCACTGACTAGCGAGGCCAGACCCACCAGATTGACAAACCCATCTACGAGATAGCGATCGAGCCAGTCAGTGAGGCGCGACAGCAGCGCCACCCCCAGCACCACCGACCCCTTATAAATACGGGGGGTGTAAAAATCGAATGCCAGCAAGTTGCGAATGCTGCTGGGCACGATGCCCGCCGGATTCTCGACCAATCGCCCCATATAGAGCAACGCGCCAATCCCAAAACCAGCCGCACTGGCCCCAGTCAATGCCAGAGCCAAATCGATGTTGAGGCCAGCCCAATCCGGCAGGAGGTGTACCGCTTCTAAAATCAAGGGCATGTGCAGGGTCAAGCCTGCCGTCAGCGCCATGGGCACCACCATTAACCAAAGGGGTTCCGGAGCGCGAATCGTCATTTGATTGGGTTGACCGGCAAACATCAGCCCAAACATCCGCGCTAAGGCAAAGGCCGCAATCCAGTTCACCGCCAGCACTAAGCCCACCAAAAGCCCTTGATGGGTCTCCCACAGTCCAGAGATGAGCTTGAGCATGGCCCAAAACCCCCCCAAGGGCGGCAGGGCGACAATGCCCCAAATACCGACCAAAACCGACAGTCCAGTCACCGGACGCCGTTGCCATAACCCGCCCATTTGGGTCAAATCTTGGGTGATCACGTTGATGATGACCGAACCCGCCCCCATCACCAGCACGCCCATAGCCAAGTCATAGGTCTAGACCAATAACTGGGCCGCTTCAGGTTGTAGAGCCCACTCCGTTTCAAACATATGTCCCATGTAGGCACTGGACAGATATG
>ERZ1740060.560-NODE-560-length-18488-cov-8.203060_pt1 | contig 18488 bp, 15 predicted proteins | sample MGYA00581743_ERZ1740060 | MGnify/ENA primary metagenome ERZ1740060 (study PRJEB43018, sample SAMN04849235) | marine metagenome | isolation source: floating plastic debris | place: Pacific Ocean | collected 2008-08-27 | study: EMG produced TPA metagenomics assembly...
GCGGCGCGGCGATTTTGCTGGGAGAGGGCAGTCGTCGCCTAGAGCCCTATGAGCCCAGCTATCACCAGCTAAATCTCACCACTTTTTTGGATGACACTGCGGATTGGTTAGAAACGATTCAAAAGTTGGGGCCGGATCATGTGGAAGCGATCGCCACATACCTCACAGATTCACCCTCACCTGACATCGCGCCGTTGTTAGAGCAGCCTTTATCAATACCCCAGATTAAAAAAGTGTAATGCAGTGCTTCCCAGAGCAGTTTTGTTCTGGGGGCAGGGGAGCCGGAGGGGCGGGGGAGCTAGAAGCTGGAATGGTTTATGAGACTTTCACAGCACTACTCGCCTCGGCCAGCCTATCCAGGGCAGACTGTAGACCAGTTTTCGACTCGATCGCGGGCTTCGATAAAGCCGGTAATTTCGCCCCGGTAAGTAACCAACTGCGCCCGATCCAAAGAATTGGGCGGCACGAGGGTAATCAACTCATCCACCGAAGCGGCGGCGCAGGCCCAATCCCCGATGGCTACGGCTTCTGCCAAAGTGGCTTGCAGATCCAGGGCACGCTGGCGGCGGGCAGCGCGCAGTCGATCATCAGCAATGTAAGCTTCCATATTGGCGATCGCGGCCAGGGCATAGCGGTCTCCGGGTCGAGCCGCCAAGGCCCTGCGGAAGTTGATCAGGGCGGTATGCCAGTCGCGAGCTTCGGCAGCGGTATAGCCCATCAGCATGGCTTCGGTGTAGTCATAGCCCTCAATTTGGGGCGAAGGCGCTTGGGGTGATGGGCTGCCAGGATTGCTGGTGCCACCTGTATTGCTGGGGGGAACGACTGGGCTCTGATCAGGGAAAGGAACGATGGGGGCTGATGGTTCAACCGTAGTTGTGAACCCACAGTAGTCACTGGCAGCGTTGAGAATATCCAATTCCTGATCAGCCAGGGTGTTAAATTGCTCGGCTGCGATATCAGATTGGGTTTCAAGGTTGGCTAAGTTTTGAGGAAGCTCTGCTTCTGTTTCTGTCGCTGCGACCGCTGTGACTGCTGCCTGTTCCACATTTAGGGCATTAATCAAACCCGATAAAACCGCCACGTAATCGGTGCGATAGCCCTCTAGACCTGGGTCGCTCAAAGCAGCGCCCTGGAATTCAAGGCGTAATTCATTGATATTGTTCAGCAGTTCGTCAACAGCAATGCTGTACTGCTCTGCGGCGGCTTGAACCTCCACCAGAGTTGCACCCTGGGAGACAGCGTTCACAAACGTATCGAAAGGGTTGCTTTCAAGAGTTGAAAATGCCAGTAGGTTTTGCTCAGCCGTGGCCACTAGATAATTACACTCTTCTGTGAAAGAGCCCGATTGAGCTTGGGTAGGACTGGTGAACACCAACCCCAAACTCAAGGCTGAGAAAACCGAGGTCAAGACCCCTTGCTGCAATCTTCGGGACCATTGGGCAACAGGCATTTCTAGTACAGCTCCACTCGTTAGCGCTAGGGCGCAATGCCCAAAGGATATCGAATCCGTTGAAGAATGCGGCACACTGGTACTGCGGACCATAATTTGGGCAGGGATCACAGGTATGGGGTGGAGACAGCGGCTCCGGTGGCGATTTGGATTGATGACTTGTGGCTTGTCGGCCCTATTGCTGGGACTTGTCAATATGGGTCAGGCTCAAGCTCAGAATTCAACCCTAGCCGTAGAATGTGATGCCTTGGCCGAGACCATTAATCAAAATTTGACGTTTATGACCGCTTTTGAGACCGAGATTCTCGCTTTTTCTCAAAGTGCGTCTCAAGCCGAAACCTTGGACGATATTACTGCTGCTGCTGACCAGTACATCACCGCTGTGGATGGTGTGGTGGCCAACCTGGATGGTTTGGTGCTTGAACTCGGTGATGTTTCGATTTTGGATGCGGATTTAGCCAACTATCGCGATGCTTACGCCATCGTAGTGGCTGGGTTTGCTGATGCCTTAGAAACTGCAGGTGATGCCATGGAGATCGTCGCCAACACCGAATCCGAAGCAGAATTACCGGGCAATATCGAGGCATTGCAGAGTGGTACCTTCGATGCTTTGGAGCAAGTCCAGGGGCTCACGAGCCAGGAGGCTGAGGTGATTGCCGGGGTAAATGCCCACTGCGGCTATACCCCTTAAATAGGCCAAGTTCACCTGATTTTTGCTACCTCAGGTAAAGCGCCAGGCATACAGGAGATTGACGAAATGACTTATGGACGATGGCCTCAGTACTTACGAAAAGGAACCATAGCGCTAGGTGCGTTTATTCTGACTTCAGGTTTAAATGCAGACAAGTTGGCCCAGGCTCAAACACCAGTTCGAGTGAAAGAATGTGAGATTGTTGCAGAGGCCATTGATCGAAAAATTGAATTGACAGATGTGCTTTTAAAGAAAGCTTTTGATTCCTTAGGATCGTTTTTTTCGCAGTTTTCAACATTAGATCTTGATGCATTGAATCATACTGATATTGATGCGTTTGCTCTTTCCCTAGATCAGTATTTAGCAGCCATAGATGAATTTATTATCGATTTAGACAAATTGTCAGTTGACTTGAGCGAGATATCTCTAACTGATTTCAGTCTCAGCAATTATCGTGACAACTATGTCATTCTGCTGTCTGATTTAGCAGATGTCATGGGTATATATCGAGATGGATTTTCGCTCCTCGATTCAACTGAGTTGGGGACAGCTTCGGTCGATCTAGTACTCGATTTTCAGAGGCAAATCTTCAGTACGATTGAACGATTTCAGACACTGACTTCTGAGGAATTTGAGCTGGTTGGGGCAATCAATGCCCATTGTGTTTATACCCCTTGAAATCAACTACGGAATATACCTTCTACCAAGAAGCAAGGGCGTTTTTGAGTTTAGCGCTGCCCCTGGCCAGTGCCCAAGTGGCTCAAGCCCTGACGGGGTTTGTCGATACGGTGATGATGGGCTGGCTCGGCCAACTGCCTTTGGCGGCAGGGGGGCTGGCGGCAATGGTGTTCTCGTCCTTTGTGCTGACAGGGACCAGTGCCCTAGCTAGCGTCAGTGCCCTAGCGGCTGAAGCCTACGGCGCTGGACGACCCCGCTACGTGGGTAAGATAGCCCGCCAGGGCCTCTGGGTGGCGCTATTCATGGCCCTGATATCGGTGCCGATTATGGGCCATCTGCAGGGTGGCCTTAATGCCTTGGGACAAGACCCAATGGTGATTCCTCTGGCCCATAGCTACCTGGTGGTGGTGCGGTGGGGGCTGTTGCCCGCGCTGGGGTTTGTGGTGCTGCGGGGGACAATCTCGGCGATTTCGAGTACACGACCAATCATGGTGATTGTGCTGGCCGCCACCGTACTAAATGGCATCGGCAACTATGTGTTGGCCTTTGGCAAATTAGGCTTCCCGGCAATGGGCTTGGCGGGGCTGGGACTAGCCAGCGCGATCGCCCACTGGACCATGTTTCTCTCACTGCTGGCTTACCTGCTCTGGCCCCAGACCCAAAAGTTCCGGGCCTACGACTTTTGTCAGGGCTGGTACCGCCTCGACTTGCAGCCCTTGAAGCGCATTGTGCAAGTCGGCTGGCCGATTGGGCTAGCCACCTTTTGGGAGCATGGTTTGTTTACGGTCATGACCTTCTGGATGGGGATCCTGGGCACCGCCGTGCTGGCCGCTAATCAGATCGCCCTACAAACCGTGGTTGTGGTGTTTATGGTGCCCCTCGCGTTTTCTCAGGGTGCGACGATTCGGGTGGGGCAATGGCTCGGGCAGCGAAACTGGCCGCAAATCAAGCAGGCGGCGACGGTGAGTATCGGGCTGACGACCCTATTTATGGCGATCGCCGCTCTAGCCCTAATTGTCTATCCCCAAGCGCTGGTGGGCCTGTACTTAGACCTTAACGATCCGGCCAATGCAGAAACTATCCGTTTCAGCTGCACTTTGCTCAGGGTGGCAGGCTGCGGGCAGATTGTGGATGGCTTCCAGCGGGTGATGAACGGTGTTTTACAAGGGTTGCAAGACACCCGTATTCCGATGATTTTGGGGATTGCCGCTTATTGGGGGGCCGGTTGCACCACCGGCTATTGGCTCGGGTTTCACACTGCCTTAGGGGGTATTGGGGTTTGGATTGGGTCCTATGTGGGCTTAACCGTGGCTTCGATTTTGTTCGGGGCCCGCTTTTATGGTCATCTGCAGCGCAAACACCCCCTAAATTCACCGCGCTAAGCTGGAAATAGCTTTGATTTCTGGGGGTTAATCATGGCCACCCTGCAACGCCGTCGCTCCGACAATCTGGCTGGCGATCTTTATGTGGATAGTAGCTGCATCGACTGTGATACCTGCCGCTGGATGGCTCCTGAGACCTTTAGCCGCATTGGTGATCAGTCTGCGGTCCATCATCAACCGGCCCCTTTCCCCCGAACGGCAGTTGGCGCTCCAGGCTTTGTTAGCTTGCCCTACGGCGTCGATTGGGACGGTAACGCCGCCAGCCGATATTAAGGCGGCTCAAGCCAGCTTTCCCCTGCCGATTACCGCTGATGTGTATCACTGTGGCTACCACTCAGAACAGTCTTTTGGGGCTGCCAGCTACTTGATTCAACGCCCAGACGGCAACGTGCTGGTAGATTCCCCTCGATTTACGCCGCCCCTAGTCAAGCGCTTAGAAGCCTTGGGTGGCGTGCGATACCTTTACCTCACCCATCGGGATGATGTGGCAGACCATCAAAAATTTAACGACCATCTTAGCTGCGATCGCATCTTGCACCAAGACGATATCTCCAGCGGCACCCAAGGGGTGGAAATCAAACTCCAGGGTCAAGCGGCGACCCACCTAGCCGATGACCTAGAAATTATCCCGGTCCCCGGCCATACCAAAGGCCATACCGTGTTGCTCTACCGCAAAGCCATTCTATTCACGGGCGATCACCTGGCTTGGTCCGCCCGTTTAGGTCACCTGAACGCCTTTCGTCGCGCCTGCTGGTACTCCTGGCCAGTACTGATGGAGTCAATGAAGCGGTTGCTGGATTACGAATTTGAATGGGTGTTGCCCGGTCACAGCCGTCGTTACCACGCCGATCCGGCCATCATGCGCCAAGCTGTCGAGCAATGCATTGCCTGGATGGCAACGGTAGCCTAAGGGATCTGCGCCTAACCTCCCATACCCACAAGTTATGGCAGTAGGGGCGCAAGGGTTTGCGCCCTGGGAAAACGGTACGCGATTTACCCGCTTGTCCCTAAGCGAGAAAGGTCGACAGCCCAGCCCGTTTGCGAAGCACATTCAGCAGGGTCTCAAAATAGTCGGGGAGCGGGGCAATAGCCGTCACCATTTCTCCCGTTGCCGGATGGCGGAGGGTGAGCTGCTCGGCGTGGAGGGCTTGGCCCGGTAAATTGACGCCCACGGAGCGCCCCGAACCATACGTGGGATCTCCAACGATGGGGTGGCCAATGTGAGCCCCATGCACCCGAATTTGATGGGTGCGACCGGTTTCGAGCCGAAACCGCATCAGGGTGAAGTTACCCAGCCGCTCTAGAATTTGCCAATGGGTGACCGCATAGCGACCGCCTTTGCTGTGGGGGGCGATCGCCTGTTTTTTGCGATCTTGGGGGTGACGCCCGATGGGGACATTAACGGTGCCGCTCTCTTCCTTAGGGGCTCCATAAACCACGCCTAAATATTCACGGCGGGCGGTTTTGGCCTTCATCTGGGCTTGCAGATCTCGATGAGCCAGGTCTGTCTTGGCCACGACGATCGCGCCCGTGGTGTTTTTATCTAATCGGTGAACAATGCCGGGGCGCTGTACACCGCCAATGCCCAGCAGGCTATCGCCACAATGGGCCAGTAGCGCATTCACCAAGGTACCGCTCATGTTGCCAGGGGCAGGATGCACCACTAAGCCAGCGGGCTTATTCACGATCACGAAGTGCGCATCTTCGTAGAGGATGTCGAGAGGAATGGCTTCGGCGGTCAGCTCCAGCGGCTTGGATTCAGGGATGGTGATGGTGATGGCATCCCCGACTTGGACGGCGGCTTTTTTATTGGTGCAGCGCTGGCCGTTGAGGGTGACGTATTCCCAGTCGATCAGCTTCTGGACACGGTTACGGGACAGATCTTCGAGATGAGCCGTTAACCATCGATCCAAGCGCTCGGGTTCGGCCTTTTCAACCTGAAGTGAAATGGTTTGGTCTGGAATCGCGATCGCCCTAACTCAGTAGCGTGGTGTTAATCTACCAAACTTTTTTGCTGGGATTTGGATGGAGCAAAGCGCCCACAGGGAGCTGATCCACTGAACCGCCCCGTTCGCTATGGTGGAGAGGAAACGGCTGTGAGACGGATTAAAGCCCACTGTCATGGTTGCCATCCCAGCTGGGTTTAGCCCTGAGGACTATCTGCTCGTAGAGCAGGAGAACACTATTCGCCATGAATATCGCCAAGGCTTGGTCTACGCCATGGCTGGGGGCAGTGATGATCATAGCCGTTTGAGCATCAATTTTTTGACGGCGCTGAATCTCCATTTGGGCGATGGCGATTGTCAGTTTTTCTCTGGGGATGTGAAGGTCAATTATGCCGATGCCTTTTTTTACTATCCCGATGCCTTTGTGACCTGTGATCCGAGGGATCGCGAGGATCGCTATGTAAAGCGCCATCCAAAGCTCATTGCTGAGGTGCTGTCTCCTTCCACAGCCCAATTTGATCAGGGGGAAAAGTTTCAAGATTATCAATCCTTAACGACGCTGGAAGAATACATATTGATTGCCCAGGATGAGATGCGGGTGGAATGTTGGCGGCGGCCAGGACCGGATAGCCCTTGGCAGGTGGCAGTGTATGGTGCGGGCGATCGCGTGATTTTGCAGAGTGTTGGTTTGGAAATTGCGATCGCGACGTTGTATCGAGGCGTCAATCTACCCTGAACCTATCGCGTTGGTCCGATACCTAATCCTTGTTATTGCAAAATCTCCGCAATCCCTTGCTTCAGGCTCGGTAGCAGCTCAGCTTCAAACCAAGGATTACGACGCAACCAAAGATTGTTTCTAGGACTGGGATGGGGCAGAGGAACGAGGTGGGGCCAATGGGTGCGCCAAGTCTTCACCCGCTCAGTCAGAGATCGCTTGTCGTTACCAAAGTGATAGACCTGGGCATAGGTGCCGAGTACAAGCGTCGTTTCCAAGTTGTGTAGCTGATCGAGCAACGGTTGTCGCCAGGTGGCGGCGCATTCAGGGCGTGGGGGTAAGTCCCCAGACTTGCCGGTACCGGGGAAACAGAAGCCCATCGGTAAAATCGCGATTTGCTCTGGGTCGTAGAAGACCTCGCGGGTGATACCGAGCCAGGTTCGTAAGCGATCGCCACTAGCATCATCAAAGGGCACTCCCGAGTTGTGAACCTTCCGGCCAGGGGCCTGACCGGCAATCAGCACCCTGGCGCTGGGATGAATTTGCAGCACCGGACGCGGCCCCAAAGGCAAATGCGCTTGGCAGAGGGTGCAGGCCTGAACGTCCGATAGTAAAGATGCAAAAGGCATCATCTTGCTGTCCATATGGCCCTGAAATTTCCATCAAACTAGCGCTTGATGGCGGAATTAACGTGTGACCATTACAGTTTCTAGCTCCCTTGCCCCTTATGCTCCCCTGCACCGTGCAATGGTTGCACCCAGTATTCGGCACCTAAGCAGATGCTGGTTGGTCATTTGTGACACAATGAATGCCCCCGCCAGCCTCCGCGATCGCGCTGGCGTCAACCATGTAGATATCGCGATCGGGAAAGAGGGATTCCAGCTGGGCCTTTAACTGAGCATCGGTGTTGCGGTCTCCGTCCGTCATAGCCGCGACAAAGCCATTGCCTACCAACCAGTTGGGGTCGCCCGGATACCGAACCACGGTCAAACCCGCTTCAGCGGCTTCAGCCGCTAAATCCTCTTCCGTCGCCGAGCCCCAATAATCGGCGACCACGAGCGTTTGCGAGTCTACAAACCGGGCAGTGCCGTCAATATGCCCGGTGGTGCCATCTTCAGGATCGTGACCATAAGCCCAGATGATCTGACTAACCCCAAAAGCAGCGCTCAAAATAGCTTCGTGCTCAGCTTGTTCTAGGCCGGGATTGCGATCGTCCTGGCAATCCCAATTGAGCACCAAGGTGTCAGCGCCATTGAACTCTAGGTTGCCTTTTTCTAGGACGTAGTCTTGGTGGTCCTCGACCCGCATCCCTAACTGTTGACCGATATAGATGGGGATTTCGTTGTCATTGATATATGGGATCTCATCGCCGAAGTTGCCACCCCAGGCATCAAATCGCCAGTTTTGGATCCAAAGCTTAGTGCTGTCAGTGACATAAATTGGGCCATTGTCCCGCAACCAGGAATTATCAATCGGGACGACATACCAGGTGAGATTCGTCGTCGGCACCTCACGGGTATCGAGGAATTCTTGGGCCGCTTCTTGTTCTGCAGCAGTGCTCGTAAGCAGATGGACGGGTTCATAGTCTTGAACCACGCGAATGATCTCTGCAAAGGCCGGTCGCATTTCACTTTCCCACCGACCGGGCCACTGCATCCAGGTGGCAGCATGGGGCTCCCATTCAGCCGGAACCCGAAGGGCGGGGCTGGAGGTAGACATAAGGTCTCCCCTCGGAATCACACAACCGACTAGCACCGACACAAACAAGGCGATCAGGATGGGCCAGTGGGGTTTACGGAGCATCTCGAAGTATTTTTTTAAACCGAGTTCGACAAAGAGTCGTGTACTGAGAAAGCCGACATTTTAGTCCTGGACGAATTCTAATATTTTTTCTATGGGTCTGACTGAATCAGCTCCAATCCAAAATAAATGCCCCCAATCATTTTCAAGAATCTCCAGGCTTGAATTTTGAATCATTCTATTTGAATGACGAGCATGTTCTATAGGAACACTATTATCATTCTTGCTATGAATAATGAGTGTTGGGCATTTAATTTTTGAAATCACATCCTCACTGATATCTTGATCGATGTCAACCAAGAATCCGGCTCCAGAACTGTAGTGATTCATCGCAGAAATCAGTTCTTTAACGTCACTACTCTTCAGATTTTTGGCAGGTTGCTTCGAGAATTGCGAATGAAAATTCTTGGCCATCAATTTCGGGACAATTTTTGCAAAAAATCTAACCGTTGCCCAAATAAGTTTTTCTACTTTTGGGTTAAATATTATCTTGGCGATCTTATAAGTTCTCTCTTGTTCATCAAGCCATTTTCTTGAAATTGCAGATGCGAGAATCAGCTTACTTACCCTGTTGGGGTAATTGCTGGCCAATTCAATTGCCGTCAGTCCTCCTGCAGAAATACCATAAACAACTATTTTGTCTACTGATATTTTTTCTAGCAAGGCTGTAATTAATTCGGCTACTTGCTTTGGAGTCTTTCTATCACTTAATGGGGTCTTTCCATATCCAGGACGAGACGGCGTTATTAATTGAAATTTGTCTAAGCTAAACCCCTTGTGGGCAAGCGTTTCGTTACAGTTCGAATGTCCGCCATGAATGAAGAGGATTGGAACTCCCTGCCCAATTGAGCAGTACTCAATATCGCCAAATCTTGTGTTGACTACTTTACTTTTCATGTCTAGAGCAGCATCAAGCTTGATTTTTTGAGTCAAGGGATTGCTCCCGAAGGGAGTCACGACGTGAACGACAAGCTAAGCCTAAATAGACTCAGCAACGGTCACCTTGAGTTCAATAATGTCATCTGAGTTCAAGGATCTGCCGAATCCGTTCTGCCTCACGTTGTCCCGACAAATAGGCTCCATGCACGGTAGAGGGATAGTCAGAATGGGTGGCTTCACCAGCGAAAAAGAGGCGATCGCCGATCGGAGCCGCTAAATCCGCCCGGGTTCTGCCCGTCATGCCCACCGCCGGGTAGGAATAGGCGCAGCGGGCAAACGGATCACTCTGCCAACGGGTGATTTGAGCATCGATGGGATTAGGGCTGTCCTGACCGGTAACCCACCGTATCGTCTCCATGGCTCGGTCAATGATTTGAGCGTCAGACCAAGCCTCGATTTCTTGGCCAAAGCTGCCTGCGTTAAAGGCCAGCAAAATCGGCGTATCGGTGTAGCGGTAGATATTTAGCCAACTGGTGAATTCTCCCTCTGCGTCAGAAATATAGCTGAGCCAATCAGGGGAGCGCTCCCAAAAGGTTTCTGGAAACTGCAGATAAAGCTTGTTTAGCACTCCGGCCCCCAGGGCATTAATGGCCGTCTGCTTCTTCTCCGGTAGCGCGGGTTCAAAAGCAACATCACCCTGCTTTAGAACCCCGATGGGCAAGGTCACAATCGCCCGATCCGCTTCAAAACGGTCAGTATCTGTAGAGACCGTCACCCCAGTATCGCCATAAACAATTTTGCTCACAGGCTGATTGAGGCGAATGTCTAGCCCCGTGGCGAGATGATTCACCAAGGCATCGTAGCCTTGTGGAAACAGGACATCTTCCCCGCCAAAGACACTGCTTTCTTCGATGTAATGGGCGGATAGGGTGCTGATATCAGCAGCAAATTCCTGCTCTAGCTGAATATTCCAGGCAAAGGCGGCTTGGCGCTGCTCTACCTCAGACAAATTGTCGAGGTCAAAGCTGGCAGCGATCGCGCCAGCAACCGATTGATCTGGGCCTGACTGAGCCGCGCCAATGGCCTGGGCGGCTTGCACATTGAACCGCTCAATTACGCCCCAGGCACGGTCAGGCAGCAAGGTTCCATCTGTGTCGTACAGCATGGCGTTGTCATAGTCGGTGACTCGTCGCGGGGCGTCAATTTCATCCGCGATCGCCGTCAGGGGATTGCCTCGCGTGCCGTGAATCCAGGAGGCCCCCATATCCAGCGGGGTATGCCATTGGCGGCTGGTCCAGACCCGGCCCCCGATGCGATCGCGCCCCTCCAGCAAAATGACCGTGTGACCGGCATCTTGCAGATGGCGGGCGGCAGCAATCCCGGCCATGCCAGCCCCTACAATCAAAATGGTTTCGGGATGACGCGTCTCATCTCTGGGTTGGCAACTGGCTAACCGCGTCGCGGCAGTTGTTAGCCATACCCATTGAATAAAGGCTCGTCGGTTCATTACAAATATTGGGTTGAGTCCGAATTGCCGTCCAGCACCAGACGCAAAATTGAGAGGGTCAAAATCACCAAGAAGAGCACCAGGCCCACCGTGCAGGCATAGCTCATTTCCAACTCTTGAAAGGCCTGTTCGTAGACGTAGTAGACAATGGTCTTGGAGCTGTTCAGCGGCCCCCCCTGGGTGAGGATGTAGACCTCCTCAAAGACTTTGGTGGCGGAGATCGCTGAAATCACCGTCACCAAGAAAATGTAGGGCCGCATCAACGGCAGGGTAATATCCCAATGCTTTTTCCAGCCGTCAGAGCCATCAATAGCAGCGGCTTCGTAGAGATCCTTGGGGATGGTTTGCAGCCCTGCCAGGTAAATCACCATGTAGTAGCCCAGCCCTTTCCAAATGGTGACCACCATGACGCTGGGCAGGGATAACGCCGGACTGGTGAGCCAAGGCACGGCTTTCTCCAGCAGACCCGACCCAACCAAAAACTGGTTGAAGAGGCCATTCTCGGCATACAGCCAGCGCCAGGCGATACCGGCCACCACCATTGAGACCACCACTGGCGTGTAGTAGGCCACCCGAAACCAGCGGATGCCCAGCAGCTTACGGTTCACTAATATCGCCAATAGCAGGGGGGCGATCGCCAAAATCGGCACTACCCCAACCAGATAGAGCAGGGTGTTTTTAACCGTCACCCAAAAGGTGCGGTCTTGCACCAGGGTTTTAAAATTCTCGAAGTCGTTCCAGACTGGGGGTTGGGTGACATCAAAGCCGTAGCTGGTGAAGCTCAAATACAGCGCCTGCAGGGCGGGCCAAAACACAGTTAGCCCTAAGATCACCAAGGCGGGTCCTAGGAACAGGTAGGGAATCAGGGTTCGCCTGAACGGTTGCCAGCGCGGGTCAAACAATAGCCCTAGGGGACGATAAGCCGATGGCTTCACCAAAGTCGCTCCACTGCGTTTCAGATTACTCAAGTCAGGGTATCACTCGCCAGAACGGTACGTTTTCCAGACCTTCGAGGGGTTGCAGAGTATAGCCGCTGTTTTGTTGAAAGCTGCTCACCCAGTCAGCAGGCGCATTGTACAAAAAGTAGTCGCTATGGCCTGGGGGTAAGGTTGGCGTGGCCAGCCCGCTATTAAAGAGCCCCATGGGTGTTTCAGGGGGCAATTCATAGGCTAGGGAAAAACTCCAGGCGTCGCTGTCCAGCAGTACAAACGGCGCTTCACTCTGTTCGATAGCGCTAGCAACGACCGGTAGATAATGCCCTGACTTGCTCCACCAGGTCTCGGCCAGAGCACTGTTACCGCAGGAGAGGGCTCCGATTGCCAGGAGGGCGATCGCCACCAGTGACCACAGCCGCGAAGCCCCCTGCTCAATCTGTTGTCCTAAACCGTAGGCCACCAGCAGCTCAGCCCCCACATAGCAAGGGGTGAAATAGCGGGGAATGCCACTTTGCTGTTGACCCAAGCCCACTTCAATGGCCACGATGCCGAGGGCAGGCACAATCAACAGCAAAATCGGCAACAGCCAAGCCTCCAAAGGTTTGTGCCGGATGGTTGCGATCGCCCCATACGCCACTAACGCCGCGATCACCAAAATAACGATGCCGTATGGCCACCAGCGATTGAGGCCAAAGTCATAGTTCACATCAAAGTCAATGAAGCCCCGCGCTAAGGTCAGACCCAGATGATGCAGCAGGGCCAGGGGGCGCTGGCTCGCGGCTTGCACTTGCCAGCGGGTATTGCCCGTGAGGTTGTCACGGTAGGGGGCGATAGCAATCAACCACGGCAAAAACGAGACGCCCGCCCCCAGGCTGGCCCACAGGTAGCGGTGCACCTTTGGGCACCATCGCCCACGGCAGATCATAAGAACGTATAGGCCATGGGCCAAAAGCACCAAAGGCATATAGAGAAAGGTATACAGCCCCAAACTGGCGGTAACGCCATAGCTTCCCCAATGAAGCCAACTGGACTTGGGTGCCCCCGATTGCTGTACAGCACGGATCAACGCCCAGCTCGACAGCACCGTGATCAGCATCCAGAGGCTGTAGGGTCGAGCCTCTTGGCTGTAGACCAGATGAAAGGGTGAAACCGCCATTAGGGCCATGGCCAACCCAGCTTTGGTACGAGACGGCACGAGTCGCTGACTGAGATCGTAAAACAGTGGTAATGCCGCCACACTGCAGGCCACCGCCACCGCCCGCAGGGCCGTGACCGACGCGCCAAACAGCTTCACCCAAACAAAGGTGATTGCGTAGTAGAGGGGCACATGGGTGGTGTCCTCGGTTATCAGGCTCTTGAGCATGGCCCCAAAGGGGCGATCGCTGCCGGTAATTTGATCAACCAGTCCCTGCGCCGTACTTAAGCGGGGCGGATGAAACAGCATAGCCACCTCACCATTGGTGTACCCTGCGACATTAAAGGTGGTGTAGACTTCATCCACCCAAAATAATTTATGGTCTAGGTCCCAGCAGCGCAGCCCTATACCCAGCACGAGAGCGATCAAGATAGCGACAGTCAGAGAACGACCCATGTCCTAATTTGTAAATGAATCCAGAATCACAGCCTAGCCCCTCGAAAAGTGATCCCAAGCATGAATGCGTAACGATATCCGCAAATTTTCCGCAGTAGGCAATACTAGGGAATACTGAGTCAGGCTCAGGGCATCGTAGGATACATCATTGAATTGATTCAGTGGTCAAGCACAACCGTAAAGGTTAAACGCTTCGACTCGGTAAGCATCGGACGTGACCGAGGGTCACATTCCCCCGAATCAAACCATGCCGCTTTTGTCTGGGGATTAATCTTGGATTTATGAATGACGTCGGCTGGATTCTAATCTGTGCTGGGCTGGTTTTCCTGATGCAGCCTGGTTTCATGTGCCTTGAATCTGGCCTGACCCGGACTAAAAACAGCATTAACGTTGCAGTCAAAAATCTGGCTGATTTTGGAATATCGGGCTTTTTATTTTGGGGATTCAGCTTTGGTCTGATGTTTGGCTCCTCCTGGTGGGGCTGGATCGGGCTTGATAGTTTTTTGGTAGCGGTGGATCAAAATGCCGCTCTCGCCGCCTTTTTTCTGTTCCAGGCCATGTTTTGCAGCACGGCCACCACGATTGTGTCGGGTGCGGTCGCCGAGCGGCTTCAATTTGTGGCCTATGGGGTGATTGCCATCTTGGTGTCGGGTATCATCTATCCCATTTTTGGCCACTGGGCTTGGAATGGGATAGCCACCGGAGAAGCCCTAGGTTGGCTACAAAAACTGGGGTTTGTTGACTTTGCAGGCTCCACAGTGGTGCATAGCATCGGTGCCTGGGTGGCGTTAGCGGCACTGCTGATTATTGGTCCCCGGACAGGGCGCTTTGGTCCGAATGGCCAAAGCCACAAAATTCACGGTTCCAACCTACCTATGTCGGTATTGGGGGCGATGCTGCTGTGGTTTGGCTGGCTCGGTTTTAACGGGGGCAGCACCCTTGCCTTTAATGACCAAATTGCCAGCATTATGGCGAATACCGTCATGGCTGGGATTGCAGGCATGCTCACCATGACCCTCATTACTTGGTGGCGTACTGGCATTGCTCAGCCAGAGAGTCTAATTAATGGCTCAATCTCAGGCTTGGTGGCAATTACGGCGTCCTGCCATGCGGTGAGTACACCTGCTGCCGTCTTAATTGGGGCGATCGGCGCGGTGGTAACGACGACCGCGATGCGTCTCTTGGAACGCTACCGTATTGATGATGCCGTGGATGCAGTTGCGGTCCATGGATTCAGCGGAGCTTGGGGCACCCTGGCCGTGGCGCTATTTGGCCGCACAGAACTCTTGGGCACAGGCTTGAGCCCAGTCAATCAGCTGATGGTGCAGCTCTTGGGCATTGGCGTGGCCTTTGTTTGGAGCTTTGGGGTGGCGTACCTATTACTGAAGGGAATTAACCGTCGGTTCCCGCTGCGGGTGTCTTTGGAAGCCGAAGATATTGGCCTGAATTATGCCGAACACCAGGCTAAAACCGATGCCTATGAACTGCTGAGGGTGATGGACGAACAGGCTCGCACCCAAGACTTAAGCCTGCGAGTTCCCGTGGATCACTTTACGGAAGCGGGCCATATTGCCACCCGCTACAACCAAGTGATGGATTCATTAGAAGGCTATGCCACAAAGCTCGAAACCTTTAACGCTGAGCTGGAATCGACGGTGCAGCAGCGCACGGTTGAGCTGGCCCAAGCCAACGCTGATTTAAAAAAGCTTGATCACCTCAAGGATGAGTTTTTAGCGAACACGTCCCACGAGCTGCGTACCCCCTTAAATGGCATCATCGGTATCGCCGAATCTTTACTGGATGGGGTGACTGGTAACTTGCATGCTGCGACCCGTGCCAATCTCTTTTTGATCGTCAGTAGTGGTCGACGGTTAGCCAACCTCATCAATGACATCCTCGACTTCTCTAAGCTGCAAAGTCATGACATTGCTCTGAAGCTTCAGCCCGTCAATCTCAAGCCTCTGGTAGAAGGGGTTTTAGCTCTCAGTGGCGGACTGAACCGGGCGAAGCAACTGCAGCTTATTAATCAAGTCCCGACGGATTTTCCGGCAGCTTGGGCCGATGAAAACCGTTTGCAGCAGATTTTGCACAACTTAGTTGGGAATGCGATCAAATTTACCGGAGCAGGCGCGGTCACTGTTACAGCGACCTTGGAGGGCAGCGACCCAGAAAAAAAAATGCTGATCACTGTCTCAGATACGGGAATGGGCATTCCCTTCGAGAAGCTGGATCGTATTTTTGAGTCGTTTGAACAGGCTGATGGGTCAGTGGGGCGGCAATATGGGGGGACGGGCCTTGGCTTAGCGATTACTCGGCAGTTGATTGAACGTCATGGGGGCACAATCTGGGTCGAGTCAACGGTGGATGAGGGCTCCCAGTTTCATTTCACCTTAGCCGTGGCTACCCCAGCTCAACAGGCTGACAGCCAAATACAGAATCGTTCAAAACCGGTTTATCTCCCTACGTTAGAAGATTTAGAAGCAGGGTCAGCTACGGACATAGCTCAAGCGGCCCAGCCAGCAGATCTCGACAGCCGCTTTAGGGTGCTGATGGTTGATGACGAGCCTGTGAACCTGCAGGTGTTGAAAAATCACCTGTCGATGGAAAACTACGCGATCGCTCAGGCAACCAGCGGTGCCGATGTTTTCCAGGTGATTGAGGCGGGCTTTCAACCCGATCTGATTTTGCTGGACGTGATGATGCCCCAGATGACGGGCTATGAGGTCACGCGCAAATTACGAGAGCAGTTCACCGCTAATGAATTACCGATTTTGCTATTGACCGCCAAGAATCAGGTCCATGATCTAATTGAGGGTTTAGAAACGGGGGCCAATGATTATTTAGCCAAGCCCATTGCTAAACAAGAGCTGTTAGCGCGGATTAAAACACACCTGCGCCTCTCAAACCTGAATCGCGCCTACAGTCGCTTTGTCCCCCACGAGTTTTTGCAGCTGCTGGAAAAAGAAAGCATTGTTGACGTGCATTTAGGGGATCAGACCCAACAAGAGCTGTCGGTATTGTTTGCGGATATTCGCAACTTCACCGAACTGTCTGAGCAGATGACCCCATCTGAAAATTTCAAGTTCATCAATGGCTATCTCTCCAAAATGGAGCCTGCCATCGTTGAGAACGGTGGTTTTATCGATAAGTACATCGGTGATGCAATCATGGCGCTTTTTCCCGGAGATGCCGATCAAGCTCTGCAAGGGGCGATCGCCATGCTGCGCAACCTAGGTCGATACAATCAACAGCGCGCTGCCGCTGGATATATGCCGGTCAGAAACGGTATCGGCATTAATTCTGGGTTAACCATGCTTGGCACTGTCGGCGGCTTATCCCACATGGACAGCACCGTGATCAGCGATACAGTCAACCTGGCGTCTCGCATCGAAGAACTCACCAAGTATTACGGAGTGCCTTTGTTGATCTCTCAAGATACCTTGGTGCGTCTGCATGAGCCAAACGCCTATGCCTATCGCCTGATTGAACGCGTCCAGGTCAAAGGGAAGTCAGAACCGGTTTCTCTTTTCGAGGTCTTTGACGCCGACTCAGAAGCGCTACGGAATGGAAAGCAACGCGGCAAAACCACCTTTGAAGCCGCCATAGTGGAATTCAGCTTGGGGAATTACACAGCGGCATTGACTGGATTTGAGACCTGTTTACAGTCTGCACCAGAAGACGTTGTAGCGGCACAATATCGAGATCGCTGCAATTATGCCCTTAAGGGACCGTTTGAAAAGGGGGTAAGCCAGTCTTGAATAGTACCGAAGCCCACCGGCAAGCTGGCTGCAGCCTTTATGCTACCGTCACCTGTTTTAGGTAATCCATGTCACGAAACGAGATCCAGAATACTTTTCAAACAGCCTCTATGGCGAATTCTGAGAAAGGATATACCGCTGAAGCACACCAGCCGTCTGTGTAGGGGCACCCCTTGTGGGTGCCCTCATAACACCTCATAACAAATCGAATCGCCTGCCTATTTGCTAGAGCGACCATCGGAGGGCAGGCACAAGCACAACCCCTACGGATATCGTCTCCGTAAATCACCTATCTGTAGCTATCAAACCGACACATTCTCAGACTGCTTCGCTGCATCTGCTGCCTGGTAGGACCGCTCTAAGCGCATAATTTGCTTTGCTTTAAGTGATAGCGCACTGCGGTCTAAACGGTTTGCCAGGAGAGCGTCGATCGAAAATAAACCGGCTCCATTGACTGCGAAGTACAGAAAAGCCGCAGCGTAAATAGCTGACAGCTCTAGGTAAGGCAAGCTCAACCCCGCTACGGAAATATGGTGGTACATGGCCACGCACATTGTCCCAAAGAGCCCTAGGGCTGCGGGGCGCGTCAACCATCCAAAGGCAACCAAAGGCGCGCCAATCAACTCGGTGTAAGCGGCCACATAGCTCAAAAAGATGGGAAACGGTAACCCTAGATATTCAACATAAGCACGGGCAAAACTCTCAATATCGGCCAGTTTGTCTTGACCGTTATGGACCATCATGACGCCAATCGCAACCCTCAAAAGCGCTAGAGTTGCCTGTGATAGAACGTTTGGGTTGACATTGGGCTTAAAAAGCCTGGCGAGGTATGTCGTAAGCTGCATGGTTCGAAAAACCTATAAATGAATAAAATCTAGCGGATTATTAATTAATATAACGAAAACTAAAGATGCTTGTGAATGAGAGCGGTTGACCCCAGTCAATAGGCTGGCAGGTCTATCTGGAGCACGTCATCAATTATGGGTGAAAGTCTGGCTGGGCAATGCTTACCCAGCCAGACTCCATGATATTGCTAGGGGCTGCAACCGTTGCACCACAAGGATTCTAGGGCGTGTGGACAATTAGCAGCGAAACCCTTGCAGCGATTATCTTTCGTGTCAAGTCCACCCTGCTATCAGGTCCGGCCTCTGTAGTG
>ERZ1740060.561-NODE-561-length-18485-cov-8.096148_pt1 | contig 18485 bp, 16 predicted proteins | sample MGYA00581743_ERZ1740060 | MGnify/ENA primary metagenome ERZ1740060 (study PRJEB43018, sample SAMN04849235) | marine metagenome | isolation source: floating plastic debris | place: Pacific Ocean | collected 2008-08-27 | study: EMG produced TPA metagenomics assembly...
GGTTGGTGGGGGCGGCTGATCTTCCCCAGGTTGTGCCCCCGGCAGTTTCATTTCCACCACTTGCCCGCTTCCTAGGCTCGTGGTGACCACCACGAAAAACGCTAGCACCCCCATCATTACGGTCAGCATGGGAATTAGGTCAATTTGGGGCGGTTTGGTTTCGTATTGCTGTCTAAATCGCATGGTGGCTAGCGATCTCCCGCTAGGGCTTCTGGGACTTGAGGCGCAACGGGTGGTGGGCTATGGGCAGACTCTGAGGCCAATAGGGCTGGTTCGTACCAATATTGACGGTAGATCAGCTCTAGCTCATTGCCCGCCTCCGAAAAATAGTCCATCTGCTGAGCTTGTAAGGTCACCATGATCCGAAAGACCAGCAGCGCCAAAATCGCCACGACCATACCGGCTGCGGTCGTGATCAAGGCTTCACCAATACCTGATGCAGCTTGGGTGGCCTGTTCGCCAGTGCCGCCCCCACCAATATTCAGACTTTCAAAGGTGGCGATCAGGCCGGTTACGGTACCGAGCAGACCGAGGAGTGGGGCGATCGCCACAATGGTTTCTAGAATTTTGTCCCCCCGGCGCATTTTGACAAACTCTTTGTCGCCCGCATTTTCTAAGGCTAAGCGAAAGGTCTCGGGAGAAGGGTTGCGCAACTGTAGCGGAGCCAATAAGAAACGGCCAATCGGGGTGTCACGGGCATGGCTGGCAATATTGGCGGCTTCGGTTAAGTCTCGACGGGTGGCGTCTAAAACCGCGTTCACAATCCGCTCTTCTCGCTGCATCAGGCGCGTCCAAAACCAGGCCCGCTCGAAGCCTGTAGCCAGGGTCAAAACCGAGCAACTGACAATCGGCACCATTACGGGGCCACCCTTGGCCAAAAAATCAAATACCGTGGTCATCGTTTAGGAATCATTACCTAGACCGCAATCTATGGCTCAGCATAGCGAAAGTCTCTAGCCCAATGATTAACACCGTGCCAGTTTCTGGTTAAACACAGGTTAATTCAGATCGTCGCTATGGGTTGAGCGATCGCTTTAATTCTGCCGCTGATAAAGTCCGAATGAGGCTAACGGGGCTCAACGGTTCAACCGCCAGTTCATTTTGGAAATAATCAGCGGTCAAGATCGGCTGATAGCGCTGATCTTGTTGCAAATGCCATTGAAAAAAGCCCAGGCTCAGCACCTCAAGGTAACGCTGGGCTAGATCAGGCCGCGCCCCAATCACAGATAACGGCAGCGGAATGCTGGCATCTGCCGTCGGATCTGCCCCAATCACAGAAAAATGGGTCGCTTGATTGATCAGTACCAAGTAACGGTCCGGCGTTTGTAACCATGTAAAGGCCCGAATCTGTTCGGGTAGGGCCGGGGCAACAGTGTCAGCCACCCCCGCTACCACCATTACTGGAATCTCGATCTCTCCATAGCCCTGGGGGCCGAACAGGGCACTACCGATTGGGTTGACGGCCAGAACTGCTTTAACCCTGGGGTCACGAAAGTCAAAATCGGTGCCAATTTCAGCCGCTTGGCATTGCAGCAGTAGAGATGCGTTGGTGTAGATCAGCCTGGGACCACAGTCCGCCGCCAGGGTTTGATTAGCCCTGAGGGGCGCACCGGCTAAGGCCAGGGCGGTATACCCGCCAAAGGATTGACCCACAAGCCCTACATTTTCAAGATCTAGGCGATTTTGCCAGGGGGTTTCCTGGGTGGCAAACTGCTCTAAATGATCTAGCAGGGCAGAAATGTCTTGGGGGCGATCGATAAACTCTTGATCGGGCACTAAGTCCTGGGCTCGGCCTTCCAGCAGTGCAGCAATTTGGTCGGCATTACTGCCGGGATGCTCTAGAACGGCCACCGCAAATCCTCGCGCCGCCAAATAGGTGCCTAAGTAGACATAGCTGTGGCGGTTATCTCCCAGGCCGTGGGAGACCACAATCACAGGAATCTGCTCGGGTAGCGGTTGCCCTAACGTGGCCTCGGGCAAATACAGATCGGCAATTACGCGCCGTTCTGGCCGATTCAGAATCTGGCGTTTGACCAGAATATTAAGCGCCCGGCGATCTACGCCGTAGGGTGGGGGTGCCTGCACCAGTGATCGAGTCGACAGCCCCTCGACGGGCTCCGCCTCAGCGGCAAGTGCGGCTAGGGAATGAACCAAGGTGCTGGCTTGCCCTGCCTGCTGAACGGTTTCTGCAACTGCATCGGCGATCGCCAGCCCCCGCAATACATCCAAACGAATCGCAGGGGTGGGAAACTGCCTTAAAAAACTTAAAACCGTTAGCCCCTCAGATGGGTCCGTTGCCGCTAGCAGTAGCGCCGCTCTGATGGCCGAAAATCCTGATAGACGGGAGGGGGTTTGCACCACGTCCCCGACAATGTTGAGCAGCGCTTCGCCCTGACGGGTATAGAGAAACTGAGATAAGACAACCGCCTCATTAATCTCAGCGGTCTCGGTATCCAAGCGGATCGGCTGATTCAGAATGTCGCGGACTTGTGCCAACTCATGGGGCGACAAGCCTAGCAACCTGACATAGGCCGCCAACTGCCGACTCAGGCCCTCGCCTCGGGCAAAGGCTTCTAAGTCATCAACTAGAATGATGCGCTCGAAGAAACCGTAGCTAACGATAATTTCGTCAGCGCTCCAACCGGGGCGTTCTAGCCCTGCCATTACGCTCAGGGTGGATAAAGCACCCAAAACCCCAGCCCGCCCCCATTGCCAAAATCCAGCGAAACGCTTTGTGGACATTGGAACACGCTTACGTTAATTCCCCTTCAGTTTGCAAAAAGCCAAGCAACCCCTCACAGGCATCTAACAGTAAATCGATCACATAGCGAAACCCGTCTTGCCCGCCATAATAGGGGTCGTGAACGCCTCGGTCCGGATGATGGCTGCAAAAGTCGCACATCTTGCGAACTTTATGGTGGTATCGCCCAGTTGGATCAACGCGCAGAATATCCCGATAGTTTTGGTCATCCATGGCCAAGATCCAATCGAAGCGCTCAAAGTCATCCGCCTGGAACTGTCGAGCTTGCCCCGTAAGGGTAATCCCCTGCTGCTTAGCTGCAGCCGCCATGCGGTGATCGGGGGGGCTACCAATGTGATAGCTTGACGTTCCGGCAGAGTCACATTGAACTTGCTCGGCCAACCGTCTCTGCTGAAGCAGATGGTTCATGATGTTTTCCGCAGAGGGCGATCGACAGATATTCCCCAAGCAGACAAACAGTAGTTTGGTCACGCGTCCTACACCCGAATTATTTGGAATAAGCCTTACAAGTTGGGCAAGTTGAGCCCACCGGTTAGGGTTTCCATGCGCTCTCGCATCGTTTCGGTGGATTTTTGATAGGCATCCTGCATGGCTGCAGTCACCAAGTCAGATAACATCTCTGCCCCTTCATTCAGGGCATCTGGAGCAATCACAACCCGTCGAGGTTCTTGGTTTCCACTCATGACAACAGTAACCAAGCTCCCCCCAGCCTGACCTTCAATTTCCATTTGCTCCAACTCTTCCTGAAGTTGCTTAGCCCCTTCCTGAATTTGCTGGGCTTTCTTGAAGGCCTCGGTTAACTCCTTCATCTTGCCGAGACCGAAGCCAAACCCTTGTCCTTTTGTCATGTTGAAACCTAACTTTGAAATACCGTGTGGGGCCGCTCATTTAGAGCCACTTGATTTTAGAGGATGTTTGAAAAGTTCTCTACACCCCATTTGCCTACATTGCTTGAGTTCGACTTCAAACACCCTCTTATTCAATCAGGTCGCATAGCAGAGTAAGTTCGCCCCAGTGCTGAATAGGAAGCGTGGGACTTTAACCATGCCGCCGTCTGAATCTAACGTTTTAAAAATCTGTCGCCAGAGCAAGGCCACCGCGTCAATGGCTTCGACCCGCTGCGTTAAATTGAGGTAAGTCGTGGACATCAGCCGATTTCCACGCCATCCTTTGTGGAACCTCCGTCCTGCATGACCGCTTCATCTCCTGCCTCAACCGAACGCCGTAATGACTGGCGCTTATTTCTGCGCCTTTGGCCTTATATCCGCGAGCAGCGTCGGTTGCTGTGGGTCCCCTTTATCCTGCTGCTGCCCCTCTCGATCGCCAATGCCCTGCAGCCAATCCTGATTGGGCAAGCAATTTCACTCATCCGTCAAGAGCCCGTCGCCTGGTTTCTGCGCGATCGCACCCTACAAGGGGGCCTCAATCTGCTGGTGCTGATCCTGTTGGTAACCGTGGCCTTGCGGTTAGCCCTAGATGGCTGGCAGAGCTACCAGGTGCAGAAAGTGGGTCAGCGGATTACGGCCAACATCCGCAATGATCTGTTTGCCCATGTCACGGCCCTAGCGGTGCGCTTCTTTGATCGCACCCCAGTCGGCAAGTTGATTACCCGCCTCACCAGCGATGTGGATGCCCTCGGTGACGTATTTTCCACGGGGGCGGTGGGCATCATCAGCGATCTGTTTTCCATTGGTGTGCTTGCCATTGCCATGCTGCTTTTGCAGTGGCAACTGGCACTGATGCTGATGGCGATGTTGGTGCCCATCACCTGGTTGATCGTCTACTTCCAGCAGCAATACCGCAAGGAAAACTACCGCGCCCGCGAAAAGCTGTCGGACCTCAACGCTGCTCTACAGGAGAACATCGCCGGGATCAACGTGGTGCAGATCTTCCAGCGGGAACGCTACAACAGCGAGCTATTTCGGGCCACCAATCAGCAATACATTCGGGCGATCGACAAGACCATTTTTTACGACTCGGCAGTGTCAGCCACTTTAGAGTGGATTGCCCTAGTGGCGATCGCGGGGGTGCTTTGGCTGGGTGGTTTATTGGTGTTTAAAGAGGCCATCACCTTCGGGACATTGGCGTCGTTCATTATATTTGCCCAGCGCTTGTTTGACCCATTGCGGCAGTTTGCTGACAAGTTCACCTCCATCCAAGCGGGGTTTACCGCCGTGGAACGCATTACCGATCTGTTCAATGTGCCGGTGGAAATCCGCGATCCGGAACGGGAAGGCGCGCCCCAACCCATGGCCCCCGTTGAACAGGTTGAACCCAGCCTGGCATCGGAAATCCGCTTTCGCGACGTTTGGTTTAGCTATAAGTCCGATGAGTACGTCCTCAAAAACCTGGATTTCACCATTCGCCCTGGGGAGAAAGTAGCCCTAGTGGGGCCGACAGGGGCAGGTAAAAGTTCGATCATTCGCCTGCTTTGCCGTCTCTACGATGTCAGTCGCGGCGAGATTTTGCTGGATGGCGTGAATATTCGCGACCTGCCCCAGGCGGAGCTGCGACAGCGGATGGCGGTGATTCTGCAGGACGGTTTTTTGTTTGCTGGGGATGTGAAAAGCAACATTACTCTGGGTGAGTCCTATTCCATGACTGCCGTTCAGACCGCTGCCGAACAAACCAATGTGGCCTCGTTCATCGAGCAGTTACCCCAGGGCTACAACACGATGCTGCGGGAGCGGGGAACAAACTTGTCGGGGGGGCAAAAGCAGCTTCTGGCCTTTGCCCGCGCCGCGATTCGTGACCCAGGCATTCTGATTTTGGACGAGGCTACGGCCAATTTGGATGTGGGCACCGAGGCTCTAATTCAAGAAGCTCTAGAGAACCTATTAGAGCATCGCACCGCCATTATTATTGCCCACCGCCTCTCCACGATTCGCAATGTGGATCGGATTTTGGTGCTGAAGCAAGGGGTGCTGGTAGAGCAGGGCAACCACGAGGAATTGCTGGCCCAGGGCGGGCTCTATGCCAGCCTTTACAAGCTCCAAATGCTGGAAACCTAAGGGCTTTCCCCATCTCCCCTCCTCGGAGGGATGCCCGCAGGGCGGGGTGGGTCTACCAAGCCACATAGGGTAGCTTTGCTGCCGTGGCCCGCACCGCGTCGGCCTGAGCTACAAGCTGACCACAGGCATCCCACATCCCTTCGAGAAACATCCGCTGGGGACCTGCCGCTAGGATTACCGGCAGGGTTTGGTCGCCAAATTGCACGGTCAGGGTATTGAGATCGAGGGTTAAAGGCGCTTCGGGATGCTCGGCAATCCATTGCTGCAGCGCCTGCACCACCTCAGATGTGGCCGTCACGCAGGGAACGCCCATGGCCACGCAATTGCCGAAGAAGATTTCGGCAAAGCTCTCCCCAATTAGGGCCTTGATGCCCCAACGGGCGATCGCTTGGGGGGCGTGCTCCCGGGAGGAGCCACAGCCAAAATTGCGGTTCACGACCAAAATTTCGGCCCCTTGATATTGGGCTTGATCAAAGGCATGGGCACTGGCTTGGGCGCGATCGTCGGCAAACACCTGCTCCCCCAGCCCATCAAAGGTGACGCACCGCAAAAATCGGGCAGGGATGATGCGATCGGTATCAATGTCGTCCCCGGTTAACGGGAGACCACGGCCAGAAATCTGCGTCACCTGGGTCATGGGGCGTAAAATCCGAACGAAAAAGCCAAGACCCCATGATACTCGCTCAAACTAATAGCCGCCCGTCAAAGGATCGGGGGTGGCGCGATCGGCTGCTGAGTCAATTTTGTTGGTAATCCAGAGAGACTGGTAGGGGCTGAGGGTATAGCTATTGTCCACAGCAGTAATCGGCTCACCGCTGATCAAGTCAGTCCAGTCATCGGTGCTGACCAGATTGATATCGCTGAGCAACAAGTCTTGGGGATGCTTGCTGAGGTTATGCACACAGAAAATGCTCTGGTCTCGGGCCATGCTCTGTCGCCAAAACGCAAACAGAGCCGGGTTGAGGGGATGCAGGGTGTATTGGGTGGCGTTGGGGTGAAAGGCTCGCTGGCGGCGACGAATATTGATCAGCCGCTTCAGCTCCTTCAGCACAATTGCATGGGGGGAGGTGGGCTCCTTGAGTTGAGCCGTTAAGTCATCCAGTTGCCACTTGTAGCGGTTAATGGTGCGCTTGCGGCCCGTTTCGGCCACCCCATCGTTGTAATTGCGCGTCGCCAACAGGCTATGGATATAAAAGGCGGGAATGCCCTCTAGGGACATCATGATGGTTTGAGAGCAGAGAAACCGCTGGATTTGCCATTCGTCTTCCCCTGCGACGGTGCCCTGCATGGCATCAAATAGCGAAATATTGATCTCATAGGGAGACTCGCTGCCGTCGGCCCGACTGCGCATGCTGATCTCGCCGCCGAAGTGTTTCATTGTGTCTAAGAGGCTGCTGTATTCTTCAGCGGCTAAAAGCCCCTCTGCCGGACGCATGCCAATGCCGTCATGGGAGGCGGTGAAATTGAAGTAGGCACAGCCGATCGGGGCCGGAGGCATACTCATCATCCAGGTCTTGAGGTGCTCGGATTTTCCCTGCATCAGGGCATTCAGCAGCAGCGGCGGCAGGCTGAAGTTATAGACCATGTGAGCCTCGTTGCGATTACCGAAGTAGCTCAGGTTTTCGCGGTTGGGCACATTGGTTTCAGTAATGATTGCAATGCCCGGATCGAGGATCTGCAGCAGCTCCCGCAGCAGACGAATGATGGCGTGGGTCTCTGGCAAGTGGATGCAGTGGGTGCCTAGTTTTTTCCAGAGGTAGGCGACGGCATCGAGGCGAACATAGCGAGTCCCGGCGGCCACATAGTTCAGGATGATTTTGACGTATTCCAGCAACACCTCTGGGTTAGCAAAGTTGACGTCAATTTGGTCGGGGCTAAAGGTGCTCCATACATGCTTTGTACCGCTGGGGGTTGCTAAGGGCGTGAGTAACGGCAAACTGCGGGGGCGCACCACCTGTGAAAGGTCTTGTTCGGGGTCAGCCTCAATCAAGTAATCCTTACCAGGGGCTTCCCCAGCCTGGAACTGCTTCACCCATGCGTGCTGGCTGGAAACATGGTTAACCACCAAATCCACCATTAAGTTGAACTGGTGGGCAATGTGCTGGATATCCTCCCAAATCCCCAGGTTGGGATCCACCTGGGTGTAGTCAATCACGGCAAAGCCATCGTCAGAGCTATAGGGAAAGAAGGGCAGGATGTGCACCCCGGTGACGGTGTCTTGGAGATGGGCATCCAAAAAGTCGGCCAGCACCGCCAAGGGCGATCGCCCGTCATCACTACAGATGGTGTCGCCGTAGGTGATTAACAAGATGTTGTTGTGGTTCCACTTGCGCAAATCTTCATGGCCCACCTGCTGCAAATTGGGCAGTAGCAGCTCAAACAGTCTTTGGGTCAGGGGCTCCACCACGTCAGGGGGATAGACGATTTGCAACAGGGGTTTGACCCGCTGCGCAAAGGGGATAAACTTCTCGTCTGAGGTGATGCCCATCTGAATCGCTCCTCTCCACAAATTCACTCGTCAATGCTGCATTGGCCCCGCGATGCATCACTGTAGCGTGGGCATCGGGCTGCCGTGTCATCGTTCTATGATGAGTGGCCTCAGGGTATCGGGATGTGTAATTTGTGGCAATCTAACGACAGCCCTGACGCCCTCATCTCTCTACTTTCTCTATGGCTCTACCCGATTCCGCGATTACTGCCCTTAAAGGTGGCCTGGTTGTGTCTTGTCAGGCCCCGGCTGAGTCTCCCCTCCATAATCCGCTGGTGATCGCGGCCATGGCCGAGGCCTCGGTGCAGCGGGGCGCGGTGGGGGTGCGGATTGATAGCCCTGACCATATTCAAGCGGTGCGATCGCGGGTTACCGTGCCGATCATTGGCCTATGGAAACAGGTTCTGCCTGGGTCGGACGTTTACATTACGCCTCAGTTTCACCATGCCCAAGCCGTTGCCGCTGCCGGAGCCGACATCATCGCCGTCGACGCCACGGAGCGCACCCGCCCTGGGGGTGAAACCCTAGCGAATTTAATCAGTCGCATCCATGGTGAACTGGGTAAGCCGGTGATGGCCGATATCGACACCCTGGCCTCGGCCCAGGCGGCGGCAGCGGCAGGGGCAGACTGCATCGGCACCACCCTCTATGGCTATACCCAAGCCACCCAGGCGTTCACGCCTCCCGGCTTTGAGCTGTTGGAAACAATGGTGAAAACCTTTGATATTCCCTGCATTTGCGAAGGCGGGATTGCGGCCCCAAACGAGGCCCGCCAGTCTTTAGATATCGGGGCCTATGCGGTGGTGGTGGGCACTGCGATTACGGGCATTGACAAGCTGGTGGAAAACTACCGCGCCGCCCTGGGCTGAACCGCGCGATTGGGCTCTACGGCTGAAGTAAAGCGATAGGCAAAGCTCTCCTCAAAATCATCTGTTGCAACGAACTGATCGAGTTGTGCGGTCAGATCTGCCACAGGGGTTGCCCGCCCTTGCCAAAAGGCCTGGGATTTTTCCCAAACTCGATCGCCCACCTCGCGCCCCAGCTCACGTCCGATTAAATCCCCTGGGGCAAAGTGGATACCCCCATAGCGGCGAGACATGCCGGCTTCATCAGCAGCGTCTGAGAAGGTGGCCCAAGTCAATTCCACCGGTTTGTGCATGTACTCCACCTCTGAATACTGGAAGCGATCGCTATAGCCAAAGGCATCGCTGTCGGTGAATGCGGCCAGCACCTCTGCCGAAGCGGCGCTAAATGTACTGTGACCTGAGACAAATTCAGCAAAGGCGGGGGACACAAAGCAGGCAGCCTGGTAGGGCATCCAGTCTTCACCATTAATCCACCGAGTGCCCTCGTAGGGACCGGCCCAAGCTCGGATGCGCTGGCCCCGAAACAGCTCTTGAATGGCCGTAATCGGTCGCACGGAGTCGTAGTCGCGCTTGATGCCCCAAGCCAAGATGCCTGCGTCCAGATTGGCGTTGCTGAGGGCAAAAAAGAGTTTGGCATCCTCATCCAGGGTGTGCTCATCCCGCAAGGAGACCACCTGACCAAATAGCGCCCAATGGCCTGGCGGAAATTCTGAGGAAGGACCGTCCGCCCAATATTCAGCCATGGCCTTTTGGGGCTGGGTCAAATGGGCGCTGACCGCCACAATGTCTAGGGCCTGTTGCGTAAAGGCTTCCGAGGGGTAATAGGCGGGTTCAGCACTGGGGATGATCGGCTCGCCATCGTTGAGGGCAAAGGGCATGACATTGCCCCAGTGGGGACCGATGAAGGTTTGAGTGGTGTAAAACCCGTTATCGATACAGCCCCCTTGGAAGTTGCCGTTGGGGGTGGCCAAGGGTTGCCAGCGATTGAGATCCACCACTTCATTGGGGCTGTTGACCGGTTCATAGCCGGTGTAGTCGGTGTAGGCACCGGGGTGGCGATCGCCCAGTTGATTGGCTCCATCATCGTGGCGGTAAGCCAATACGGCTGCTGCCGCTAAGTTACCCAACCCAGCAGGCGTATAAGGATCGGTGGTGGTCATGCTGGGGTCGAACCCGTAGTTGCCCATCTGCCAGTCAAAGGTGTCGACCATATCGGGAAAGAGATCCACTAAAACCCGATAGGCGGCATAGCTCATTGCCTCGGTTTTATCGCCTAAGCCATCGCCTGCAGGCCACTGGCGGTAGCGATCGCCCAACAGACTACCCACCGCGGTATAGCTATACTGGCTCCAGGCTTCGTATTGGGCCGTGTGGATCATCGCCAGGGCACGGGCAGCTGCGGGTGGGCCAGGGGGAAGGGCGCGAATCGCATTCAGGGCGACGTTGTCCCAAAAGATCACGGCATTTTGGGTCTCTAGGGGATAGCCCACCGGCAATTGGTCGATTTGGGTAATGCGCTCAACCGACTGGGCTACACCGAGATCACCCATCAAACCCACCAGCGCGAGACTTAGGACCAAGCCGCACAACAGTTGCAAGCTAAATCGACGGGCTTGATGGATCGGTTTAAACATCTTAAAGATCACTGCAGGCTTTTTGGGCAAGAAAATTAGACCACAGGTGACCACGGTCTGAGGTAACTGAATTTCGGAAAAACCTGGGAGAACAGCAGCTTAGGAAGTTCTTAGGAAAGAAAATACCCGTTCTCTAGGCCCCCTCAATCCCCCAATGCTGGGGGACGTACGGCCTCTGGCTCCCCCAGCATTGGGGGCTGGGGGGCTTTCTTTGGGTATGAAATTTTCGAGAAATGACCCTATTAAAATGCTGGCTTGCCCGTTGGCCGTGCTTAAGACAAAATCGCGCCCGCACTTTCCCGACCCACTTTTCCTGATCCAGTAAGTGGTACTGAGTCCAGATCCGGTAAAGTCGGGTCAGATGCGGTTTGAAAAGTCTTCATGCCCAAGCCATCCTCCCGCACCCACGCTTATCAACTGCCGCTAAAGCTCCCCTTGCGGCTGACCTTATTGGCCGCGTTTACCCTGCAGGTGGCGGGGGCCGTCAGCTTAGTCGGTTATCTGTCCTTCCGCAGCGGGCAGCGGGCCGTGAGTGATTTGTCGTCTCAACTGCGCAGTGAGTTGACCTCCCGTATTGAGCGGGAATTACGGACCTATTTTGAAACCCCCCACGAACTCAATCGTCTCAATGCGGCTGCTTTTGCCCGAGGGGAACTGGATATCATCAACAGTCAATACGGTGAGGGGCAACTGTACCAACAGATGAAAATTGCCCCAACCGTGGCTTTTGTCTACTGCGGCAGCGCCAATCGAGGCGAGTTTTTTGGGGTTTTACGCACCTCTAACACCAATGCCCGGGGACCGGCTTCCAACACTGATCTGCTGCAGTTGTCCTATAGCAATGGTGAGACTGGGTTTCTGAGGCAGTATTACCAATTGGATGTGAATGGCGATCGCACCCATCTAATTCGCCAGACAGACCAACCCTACGATGCCCGTCAACGCCCTTGGTACAGTGCGGCCACCTCTCGCCAGAGACCGGCTTGGACCGACATCTACATCGCCTTTACCACCGGACTCCCCAATATCACCGCCAGTTTGCCGGTGTACGACAAATCAGGGCGGCAACTCCTGGGGGTCTGTGGCACTGACGTGGTGCTCCCTGACGAGTTTCGTAACTTCTTGCGTGATCTAGACATCGGCGAAACCGGACAAGCCTTTGTGGTAGATCGCGATGGCACCTTGATTTCTAACTCTACGAATGAGCCCTTGATGAAGGGAGAGGGGGATACCGCCACGGCTCTGCCCGCAGTGGAAAGTCAGGATGATCTGGTCCGGGGGACAGCCACATATCTGCAGAATCGATTTGGGGGCTTTGAGCAAATCCAAAATGCCCAACAATTGGAATTTCAACTGAATGGGCAACGGCAATTTTTAGAAGTGGTGCCCTTTCAAGATCAGTTTGGATTGGACTGGCTGATTGTAGTCACCGTCCCCGAAGCGGACTTTATGGGACAAATCGCGGCCAATACCCGCAATACGATCATTTTGGCCCTCGTGGCGTTGGGCATGGCCATCACCGGCGGGGGCATCGTCGCCCGCTGGGTGACGCAACCGGTGCTGAATCTCACCCGTGCCTCCAAAGCCATGGCCCAAGGCAATTTAGCCCAGCATGTGGATGAGAGCACCCCGATTATTGAATTGGAAACCCTGGCCCATTCTTTCAACAGCATGACCGGGCAGTTGCACGACTCATTTGAAGCCCTACGCCAAAGCGAAGCCACCAACCGAGCCATTGTCACCAACATCCCTGATCTAATGATTTGTGCCCGCAGGGATGGCACTTATCTGGATATCGTTGGCAGCGATCGCCTCAAAAACATCTCTGGTACCCAAAAATTTAGCCCCGGCAACACCGTCCAGGACTCCCTGCCTCCGGATTTAGCGGCCTTGCGCATGCACCATATTCACCAAGCCCTAGACACTGGCGAACCCCAGGTTTATGAACAGCGCCTAATCTTGGATGGGCAAGCCCAGGATGAGGAAGTCCGGGTATTGGTCTTAAGCGAAGCAGAAGTGCTGATCATGGTGCGGGATATTACCGCCCGCAAGCAAAATGAAAAACTCAGGGAAGAGAACTTACGGCTGGGAACCGAGCTAGACGTGGTGCGGCAAATTCAGCAATTGATCCTCCCCAAGACCGAAGAATTAGAACGGGTCAGAGGGCTGGACATCGCCGGGTTCATGGAACCCACCAGCTTCGTCGGCGGAGATTACTATGACGTGCTGGAAACCGATAATGTGGTCACCCTCGGAATTGGCGATGTCACCGGCCATGGCTTAGAGAGCGGCATGCTGATGCTGATGACCCAGACCGCTGTACGCACCCTGCAAGAGATCAGGGAACGGGATCCGGTGAAATTCTTAGATACGCTAAACCGCACCCTCTATCAAAATGTGCAGCGGATGAATTCCGAGAAAAATTTAACCCTGGCTATCCTCAACTATGCCGAGGGGCGTGTCAGCATCAGTGGGCAACATGAAGAGACCTTGGTGGTGCGGGCCGATGGCAAAATAGAGCGCGTCGACACCATGGACTTGGGCCTGCCCATTGGCTTGGATGATGATATCGCTGACTTTATTGATCACACCTCAGTAGCCTTGGCCCCAGGGGATGGGGTGGTGCTTTACACCGATGGCATCCCAGAAGCCTACAATCCAGCCAAAAAGCAGTACGGTATGGAGCGGCTCTGTCATGCGATCAGCCAGCATTGGCAAAACTCTGCAGAAGGTGTCAAGCAAGCTGTAATTAAGGATGTACGCGACTTTATTGGTTCGCAAAAGGTGTTTGATGACATCACATTGGTCGTTCTTAAAAAGCAGTAAAGCGTAGTCAGGAGTGCATGACGATGCCTCAGATTTTTGGCGATTTCATCGAAACCTTTCCCCCTGACCATGATTCCTTAGAACTCACTTTCACCCCCACCTCCCAACGCATCCAAAATCTCTGGCGAAATCGTCGCCTTTCCGCCCATTTTGTGGCAGATTACTTTACCAACTTCCTACCTTCTGGCAAGGGTAACTTGGCCGCGGAGAACCAGATCAAGGAAGCCAAGGGTGCGATCAGCTATGTGGCTAATGAGCTTCTAGAAAATGCCATGAAGTTCAACTTCGCTACGGCATCTTATAAGGTTAAATTTGGCATTCACTTCTTGGATACAGCCGAGATAATTGCCGTTTTGTTCGCCAGTAACAGCATTGAGCAAGCTGTAGCACAAAAATTCCAAGAATTCATTCAAGAACTGCTGGCCTCTGATCCAGAATCATTCTACATGCGTCAAATTGAGGCCAGTGCCGAAGATGAAAATGCGGATATGTCTGGACTCGGGTTTTTGACTATGATCAATGACTACCAAGCAAAGCTGGGCTGGCGATTTGAACCGGTGTCTTCAGATGCCGAGATTTGGGCTGTAACGACTATGGCGCAAATCAAGGTTTAACCAGGGAACAGGGAGGCCAGGTATTGGCTGATACAATATTGACCGTTATCTCAGTTTGAAATGACAGGCTAAATAAAGACGCCAATAGCGTTTTTACGGGATAATCCAAATCTGTTCTTGGGCATTTATTTTGAGGAGGAAATCGTTGCAATGAGCGTACAAGAAATCAAAGACGAAGACTACTGCGTGCGCTATGACACAGATACGGTAACAGTCAAGTTCCAGGGAGAGCTGGCCCTCGGAGGACCCAAAGAATATGCACCGATCAACACCTTGCTTCAGGATGTCGCTAACCATGATCCTGAGGTCATGACCATCGATCTGAAGGAACTTGCCTTTCTGAACAGCTCCGGCATCAGCATGATTTCTAAATTTGTGCTGAGTTTACGAAAGAAAAAGACGGTTCAACTGGTGGTTTTGGGCTCTAGAAACATGCCCTGGCAAGGTAAATCGCTCAAGAATTTACCGAAGTTTCTGCCCAGTTTAAAGCTAGAGGTCGAATAAGGTCTTAAGTCCTCAAATCGGGAAGAGATGTGGCACTGGTTCTGACTGTTTAGGCTGATGTCTTAGCCGCTTCATTGATGATGGGTCGCAATGAATTCACTGGTTCACTATCTCCAGGATGGCCTGTATGTCGTCATCAGCTTTGTGATTACGATCGCGGGGGCGGCAGGTCTATATCTGATCTTTTTCTACCTGCTGCGATCGCTCTTTCGCAAATTTGAGCGCGACATCGCCCTGGTCACCCTAAATGTCTCTGCCTATCCTGCCCTAGCTTTATTTGTACTCACCTGCCTCAAAATCACCTCCCAACGGTCTGCGATTTTGACCTCAATGGTGTGGCTCCATCGTCTCTTTTTAGGGGCGATTATTCTGACCGCCAGCTACTGGGCCTTGCGCCTATTTAAACAAGTGCTGGTGTATTACCTCAAGGAATATGCCTCGACCACGGAAGCCATGTGGGATGAGGTTTTAATTCCCCTTTTGGAAGGGGTTATTCCTGTGGTTTTGGTGATTGTGAGTGGTTCCGCCGTCTTGCAGCTCAGCTTTGGCTTAGACCTCACTGGCGCTTGGGTCACCCTGGGCGGTGGGGCCTTTGTAATTGGTTTTGCCGTCAAAGACATCTTGGCTAACTTTTTCAGCGGCATTGTGCTGCTGCTCGATAGCCCCTTTCAGTTTGGGGATGTACTACGCATTGATGACGATGGCAGTGGGAACAGCGGCCATTTGGGGATTTTGCGCAAAATTGGCGTGCGGGTCACCCATCTCTACTTATTTGAGCTGCATACGGAGGTGTACATTCCCAACAGCGTCATGCAGAGCCACAAGATCACCAACCTGAGTCGACCGATTGAGCCGGTCTATTTCTCCACACCGATAGAATTTAACCCCAATTGTGATTTAGAGCGGGCAAGGCGAGTGATGCAAGAAATCATCCAAGCTCACCCCGATACCTTGGGCACCATTGAAACCAAATTGGCCTGCCTGGATTACTACTACAACTGGGAGGACGGGGCCGATAGCTTTTTAGAGAAAAAAGAAAATGGGCGGCTACGGCTCCATGCAGAGAATGCCGTCAATGAGAGGCTAGAGGACATTGAGCAGGCCCTGGAAGCCCTGATTTTGACGCTGCAGTTTTTAGAAAAGGGGGGCCTCAATCGCGAAGACATCGAAACGGTACAGCAAGAATACGACGCGATTCTCGATTTAATGGGGTTCAAGGTGGTTCAGCCGGTGCCCCCGACCCAGCGCTCTTTTTGGCGATTGAAACAGCAGCCGGTGCCGGTGCATATCGAAGAAAACCACACCGGAGTTACGCTGATTGAACTGGTGCGGAACTGGTACCGGGTCTGGCTGCGGGACCCGAATGTGGTGGATCAAGATGAATACGTGTTGTCAGAAGTCTGGGAGCGAAAAATTGATCTGTTAAAGAAGCGGGCGCAGGGGCTACATCAAAAAATCAGCCGCCCCCAACGTGAAGAAACCCGCCTAGATGACTATGTAAAAGAATTGGTGCGCTGGCTGCGCGATCGCTTCAAGCAGGCCCGCAGTGAATGGCAAGATCCCGATGTGCGCATGGAGCGGGTCATTCATGAGGAAGGGCACACCTATATCCAGTTCTCCCTGGGCTATTACGTCGATGACATTCGCCTCGAAGATGGGGAACGGGGGGTGCGCATCAATAGCGATATTCATCGAGAAATCATGCGCCACCTCAAGGCAGATTGCCAACTCACTGTGTGAGCGAAAACTCAAGGCCAGGTGTCTTGAGCCGTGGCGGGGCGGAGGTAGCAGTTGGGGGGTAAGGGGACGATTGTTTCAATATCCCGACTAGCCCGAGGCGTAATGCGGCAGACTAGACTCATTGCTCAGGATAGCGGCTGCGAAGACGTTGACGAATAGCATCAATTTCTAAAGAGGCGTCTAAGAGTTCGCCCCGCTCTGCTTCGTCAGCACCGAGCAAGATTTCGCTACGGAGTGCTTCAAAACGACCTTGATATACTTGCTCACGCTCAGCCAGGGCTTGTAGACCAGCTAAAAAGATTTCATCAAGGGAAGTGTATTTGCCACTAGCAATCTGGCGATCTGCAAACTGCTGTAGCTCAGGTGGGAGTGATAGCGCCATTGCTGAGTTGGCATGGTTTGCTGATGTCGCTTTTAGTTTAGCGTGTAGTCCAATAAGAGCAGATTTTGCCACTAACCGGCCCAAATGCATATATAGCCAATGCCGCAAAGCTTGCGGCATTGGCGACGCCAGAAAGCCTTTGGATAAGAACTTAGCGCTTTCAAGCGTGCCGGAGGCTTTCTGGCCAGAGCTATATATCCACTGAGCTGGTTATTCATTTCTGGTAGCAAAACTCAAGGAAGCTGAAATAACACCAGGGTGGATTAATCAGAACTCCGCAACAGTTTCAAGGGTTTTAGGATGGGGGCGTCGTAACCGTGTTAGCGCTGTGGCGAATCTTTGTGGGTTAACTCAACCGCAGTTGGAGCAAGCAAAGCAGATCATCTTCAGTCGGGGGCGTTTGCTGGAGCGTCAACTGTATCGCTATTTCTTTGAGGAAGGCGATCGCACCGCCGCTCTGCAAGCATTGCTGGCTTACCAAAATCCAGACGGGGGCTTTGGCAATGGTCTGGAGCCTGATTTGCTCTGCCCAGGCAGCTCGGCGATCGCCGCAGAAACGGCCCTGTTTATGTTGGATCTGCTGGACTACCGAGCGCCGGATATCATCGTGCCGCTATTGGATTGGTTAGCGGCGAATCAAGATGAGGCGGGTGGCATGGTGCACCCGCCTCAGGACTTGGCGCAATATCCCTATCAGCCCTGGTGGGACAAGGATGATGCGAGTCGGGTGTTGGTGTTGGCGGCGCAGTTAAAAGACTGGCAGGAGACGAAGCCCAGTTTCTTTGCGAAGGCGCGGCAGTTCTATGAGCAGGACGGTGTGCCGGAGCAGCTGAGTTTTTACAGCTACCCGACTTTTGCGTATCTGAAGCACTATCAGCAAACGGCGGCGGACGAGGCTGCTTTTGCAGGATTGGTGGAAAAGTTGCCGGTTGTTTTAGCAGAGAGCGCGGATCATTTTCCGTTGTTTGGCCGTTATTGGTATTACGCCCAGGGTGATGTGGCGGCGGGGGTGATGGAGCGGGCGGTAGCAGCGGTGGTTGCAGGGTTTGGGCCGGAAGGGGGGCTAGCGAACCCGTATTCGGACTTGCCTTGGTGGCAGCCGATTTTTACGTTGGATAGTTTGATCTTGTTGAAGAAGGGTGGGCATTTGTAAGTAGGGTGATAGGAAGGAGCGACTAAACTTAGATCACTGTTGTTATGGATGGCCCATGACGATCGCGACTCAGCGCTTCACGTTAGAAGAGTATCTGGCCTATGACGATGGCAGCGACGTTTGCTACGAGTTGGTGAATGGGGAGCTGGTGTCGATGGGGTTAGGAACAGGACGCCATGGTGCCATCATCAAGCGGTTAGAGCGCATTTTAGACAATGAGATTGCCCGGTTGCAGCAGCCCTGGATTGCTTTGGCAGGGACGGTGGGGCTGCAGTCGCCTCGGGGAGAGGCTTGGGATACGGTACGCATCCCGGATGTGACGGTATTGACGTTGACGCAGTGGGAGGCTTTGCAGGACCGGGAGGCGGTGGTGCGGTTGAATGAGCCGCCCCCGGTGTTGGTGGCTGAGGTGGTGAGCGAATCGACAAAGAGTACGGATTATCGGGCAAAGCGGGCGGAATATAGCGTATTGGATATTCCGGAGTATTGGGTTGTTGACCCTTTGA
>ERZ1740060.562-NODE-562-length-18470-cov-22.681401_pt1 | contig 18470 bp, 18 predicted proteins | sample MGYA00581743_ERZ1740060 | MGnify/ENA primary metagenome ERZ1740060 (study PRJEB43018, sample SAMN04849235) | marine metagenome | isolation source: floating plastic debris | place: Pacific Ocean | collected 2008-08-27 | study: EMG produced TPA metagenomics...
TCTCAACCAGCAACTTGATTATTTTTCATCCCCCAGCGGATGACGTGCTCCCTATTGATATTGCCCCATCCGGTCTGTCGGGGGCTTTGTGCGGTTCTAGAGCAAAACTCTCCTCATGAATCATGGTGTTCAGAAGCGGCTGACTGCAGCGGCAATGGCGTTTTCGTCCATCCCGACTGAGCCAGCACGGCGAGACTTCCGGCATTGTCAGCGACCAAGCTCTGTAGCAGAAGTCGGAATTCGGAGTTAAAACCAGTTCTACCAATTACAGCTACACAGACCAGTCGGCTTTCTCCCAGTCGGAGATACTGCGGGTTGGCCTGGCCTGCCCGTCGGGCTGACGCCGCCGCTCAGCCGACGTTCCTTGAACGGCGTCGTTGGCGTAGCCTTCCCGTAGGGAATAAGGCAGATCTGTAGTCCAGTTTCAGAGGATTGATATCAAAGCCGGTCAGATGATGGTTTCAGGCCTCTGGAGTGACCGGGTCAAACTGTGGCGTGCTATTCATCGTGATATGCGGCTAGTGACGAGGCCATGGGCCTGATTTGCCCGCCGCAGCCATGCTTTAACTTGCCTCTAATCAGGAATCACATTGGCCAGCTCAATCAGATTACCGTCGGGATCACGAATATAAATAGACTGCAGCTTTGACTGCGCCCCTGTGCGTTCCACCGGGCCTATCAGAATGGGCACCTGGTGAGCTTGCAGTTCGTCTATCACTGTGGTCAGGGGCCGCTCTGTAATCAGGCATAAATCAGCAGAACCCGGCTGCGGATGCTGCGCGTGGGGCCGGATTGGGGCCTGAGCAGGGTGCAAATTGATTTTCTGATGGCCAAGCTGCAGTGCTTTACGTGCCTCATCAAAGGTGATGACAGAAATCTGCAGAACTTGGGAGTAAAACCGACAAGTGGCTTCGATGTCTGTCACAGTCAAAACCACGTGATCAAGCTGATAAAAAACCATGTTTTGTGGAATCTGGCGATCGCAATCTCAAGAATCATTAGATAATCTCGTAAGTCGCTGCATCGCGGAGTGTGCTCGTGAAGTATTTTTTCCTCTCAGAGGGCTGGACCACAGGTAGAGTTTGGGAGTTTGGCGGACTTTGGGATGAGTTTGCCTGGCAACGGAAACCCCATCTCAAAAAGATGCCGCTCAGTATTGTTGAAAATGGTGAATCGCTCTGGCTCTATCAAGTTGAAGATGCGGTGTTAATGGTGGAGGTGCGTCCCCTCGCGCAGTCGGCGAAGGCGATCGGTCAGGTGGTGCTCAAACGCCTGATGGCTGCTGAACAAGTATTAGAGCGGCTCTGCTGCGTGGAGACGGTGATGACGACCGCTGAGCAAAATGGCTTCGCCGTCGCAGCGGCGTTAGAAGGGACCGGCAAAGACGCCGAGTAAGGTGAGTGCAGACTCGGAGTGGAGAGGGCGATCGCCCTCAAAATTCGGGCTGCCGCAATCGTCTCTTGCATCCCGCCAACTTGGAGAATGGTGAACCCGACCAGCCCCAGGCTGAGGGACTAGGAAACGAACGCGGAAGCAACTGCGTAAATCCAGAGGATGATACCAGTTCTACAAATTACAGCTGCACAGACCAGTCGGCTTTCTCCCAGTCGGAGACCCTGCGTGTTGGCCTGGCCTGCCCGTCGGGCTGCCGCCGCCGCTCAGCCGACGTTCCTGGAGCGGCGGCGTTGGCGTAGCCTGCCCGTAGGGAATAAGGAAGATCTATAGCCCAGTTGCAGAGAATTGGTATAACGGATGGTGGCAAGTTGATGCCGCTCATAGGGGCTTTACGCCACTCCCTTAGCTGTCGTCGTCCTGCATGGCTTGCGCGATGCGCGATAGCTCACTCTTTTCATCCACGGCAATGCGTGTCGGTGAGCCGCTAATCACCCGCTCTAAATTGCGGAACGAGTCTTTAATGTCAGGCCCGTCGCCAGTGATGGTGTACTCGCGAATGCCTTTGTCATGCCAGGAACCGCGCATTTTGAAGACGTTCAGCGCCCGCGACATTTCCCCGCGCACCTCAACATATTGCAGCATTAAAATGGTGTCGGTAATCGTTGAGATGTGCGACTCCGTAATGGAATGCAGCCCCATGAACTGCTCTGTCGTATTGGTGAAAAAGCCGGTGATTTCTTCTTGCTTGGCATAGCCTGTCACGCCGATGACAAACTGCCGGAAGGAACTATTGCTGACGCCGCGATCGAGCGCTGAGAGCGAATCGATCGCAATCCGCGCCGGTTTGAATTCTGAAATTTGCGACTTGATGATTTGCAGATGATCTTCCAGACCAGCAGATTCGGGGTAGGCACAGAGAATTTTGAGCAGCCCTTTTTGTTCGAGGTCTTCAAAGTCAATACCCCAAGAGGTCGCATTGCGCAGTAGCTGGGCGCGCGACTCTTCATAGGCAAAGAGAATGACCTTTTCGCCACTGGAGCAGCCGTTTTCGAGAAACTTGCTAACCAACAGCGTCTTACCCGTACCCGTGGCCCCGGTCGCCAAAATGATCGAATCGCGGAAAAAGCCGCCGCCACACATTTCATCCAGAGTCTTCACTCCAGAGGAGACTCGCACATTAGACGATCGCTGGGTCAAGCGCATGGCGCCCAGTGGGAAGATATTGATGCCATTATCCACAATCGTGAACGGATATTCGCCCTTCATGTGGGTGGTGCCGCGCAGTTTGAGAATCTCCAGGGTGCGCCGCCGCCGTTCGCCTTCCAACACGTTGCGCACGATGACCACGTTATCGGACACGAATTCTTCGACCCCGTAGCGGGCCACTGGGCCGTATTCATCGACCCGCTCAGTCGTCATGATTGTGGTGACGCCCATCAGCTTGAGACGAGCCGCCAACCGAAAAATCTCGCGCCGCACCACCGAGGCCGCATCATACTGCTGAAACACGGCGGTCACCGAGTCGATCGACACCCGTTGCGCCTTGTATTTGCGGATGGCGTATTGAATGCGCTCGATCAGCGCGGACAGATCAAAGTTGCCCACGACATCTTGCCCTTCTGGATCGGGTGACGCATCCAAAATAAAGAGCTTGCCTTCGTCAATCAGTTTTTGCAGATCCCAGCCAAAGCTTTGGGCGTTTTTGACAATATCGGCGGGTGATTCTTCAAAGGTGACGAACACGCCGGGCTCGTCGAAATGGATAATGCCCAGATACAAAAACTGTACGGCCATCAACGTTTTGCCCGTACCTGAGGTGCCGCTCACCAGGGTCGTCCGGCCAATCGGCAGGCCCCCGTGGCTGATATCGTCAAACCCTTCAATCAGAGTGCGAATTTTGGCAATGCTGTGGGAACGGTTGATCGAATAAATATCGGTGGGAGGAGATTGGCTCATAGAACTCTTTAAAACAGCCTGATATTAAATCTCTAAGCGATTGTGGCTGGCTCAACCGGGCACCTAAGAGTAACGCGATCGCGACCAATTAGGAAAATCTCCGCCCTGCCCCACAATCAATACCTCTAAAACCTTACCAGGCTAGTTGTACAGGTCATCTTCGCGCAGCTCTTCATAGAGTAAATCGAGCCCAATCAGCACGCGCTCGCGATCGGACAAATCGCCAATAATTTTACGCACGGGTGGGGGCAAAATCTTGGCCAAGGTTGGGGTCGCCAGGATCTTGTCTTCCTCGGCGAGCTGCGGATTTTTGAGGACGTCAATCACTTTCAGGGCATAAACCCCCTGAAATTCTTGCTCTAAGATTTGGTTGAGCGTCTTCAACGCGCGAACGGAGTTTGGCGTATTGCCAGCGACATATAACTTCAAAACATAGGTCTTTTTGGATGTGTTCATAGTTCCAGAATCGACGACAAAAAACTCATGAGATGACGTTAGCCTCGCCTCTACCCTGTCAAAGCATAGGGGCAAATTTACGATTCTCAGGCTGATTACAGAAATTCCTTGGGAAGCAGGGGCTTCAACCTGCCTCTGATCAGGCCGGTTGAAGCTAGAGTTCGTCATCGTTCATCGTGTGAATGATTTACCCTCCCCCTTTTCTAGCGCCTAATGAATTGGGGGCAATCGTGACGAGGCCTAACACTTTTGACCGTCGATAGATGCCTGTGCCCCCAGCCAGTGAGGACTTTGCATTCACTCTAGCGCTGTGGGTTCCATCCAACATCGAACTTTGGCCTGATGACACTTGAGGTCCACCCGACGTCTTTGGCACCAGGCTTCACTTGCTACCCGAGTTTTTGTGAGGAATCGAGCGCCGATACATCTCGCAGAGGTGGGCGATCACATCAATGAGAGTGAGCCGATAGTCGAGCAAGATTTCTTCGCTGCGGCCTTCGAGCTTGAGTTGGGTCGAAAAATCATCCATCAGCCCCATGTGCACCTCGACAATTTTGGACACTGAGACATCGGCAAAGAAAGCTGTATTGACAAAATCATCGATCTTTTGATTGAGCGCCTCATTTTGCACAAAATAGCTCAGCACAATTTGGCGATAGTCTTTGCGCAGTTGGGTAAAGACGACTTCGCGCTCCTCTGGCTCGAGGTTGCGAATGAAATTGTCGGGATTGCGCTTGTAAAAAACTCCCATGTAGCCGAGGCGCTCGCGGAGTTTTTCGGTCAGGCGCTGCTGCTGCAGGCTCAACAGAAAGTGACGTGTGTCTTCTAATGACGGCATCGTCAGGCCTTCTGGAGCCTGGTGATGTAAATGCAAGAAATGTTGAATGGCCTGGTGAATATGATCTTCCAGCTGCGAGAGTTCCGAGAGCGTGATCTGCATCGTCTCTTCGTGATAGCTCTCGGCCAGCACTTGGCGATCAACGGTTATTGCACGAGCGGACGCTGGCTGATCGTCTGCTTCGATTACCAGCACGGGCAATAAAACATCCCTTTTCTTGAGGGCCGCTAATAGCTCAGCCAGCTGGGGAGACAGCTCTAGCACCAAGCAGTCGATACGGTGTCGGTTTTGCCCAATCCACGTCAAGAACGATTCCAACGCTTCGCTAGTGTGGACTCGATAGGAGCCTGCATCTAGCGTCAACTCTAGGGCTTGGCCGAGCTGACGAGATTGCACAAAACCTCCGATCAGAAATTGTGAATACAAGGGTTCAGGCTCTCTGGAAAATCATAAGTACGTTACGGTCTGACTAGCCCAGGTCGGGAAACGGCAGGGATTGAGAGTAAAGGGAAACTCAACAAACGTCAAAAAATTAAACCTTCATTAATTTAATCGTATTGTATGAGGTATCAGCAGCAATGCCGCCAGCAACCTAAAACCAGAAGTTGATGTGAAGCCGTCAGCCGTGGGTGCTCGATCAGGGTGGCTGATGAAGTTTCTGATAATGACCATAAACCGGGATGTGAGGGATTTTGGCCGATCGCTCGCGATACAGTCTGTTAGGCTGCTCGTGGGCGATCGCCCCGCCCCCCGGCTGAAGCGGTATTAAACATGGTGTGGTTACCACTCTCAGAATTTATCCGCGCTGCTCCCACTGGCTCTACGACCGGTGATCCCAGCCGTTGGCTCGACGCCTGTCTGGCTAACGATGCCGATTGTGTGGTGCTGCTAGAGCATCAGATGCCCATTCAGGTGTTAACCCTGCGTCACCTGATGCAGCTGGTTCGAACCCCAGCGACGGCGGCTCCCCGTCATCATTTCGGCGGCCATAGCCACCCGACCTGCCCTTTGCCAGGCACCGGTGACACGCCCTCGCCCCCCTTGAGAATGATGCCCCTGACGGTCAGTGCGGCGGCAGCGGCCCAGCAGGTGGCTGCTGATTTAGACTGCTGCTGGCTCGTCATTGATGAACAGCAGCACTATCAGGGCGTGCTGGACACGGCGCGGCTGTTAGCGACGGCGGTCACTATCCTCACGTCTCAGGAGGTCAGTGCGGCCCAGCAGGAGACCGTTGCCGAGACTCAAACCTCAAAAAGCAATACGGCGTTGCTGACCTATTTAGGGCATGAGCTCAAGACACCCTTAACTTCTTTATTGGGGTTATCGAGCCTGCTCAAAATTGGCCGATTAGGCGATCTTACACCGCGCCAAGAACGCTACATTGGCCTGATTCAGCAACATTGTCGGCGACTGGCCGCCTGGGTTAATACGCTGATTGATTTGGGTCGTATCGACAGCGGGACGCTCAATCTCATTCCGCAAATGGTGAATGTGGGCGACCTGTGGTCTGAGGCCTATCATCAGGCGATGCTGCGGGTGGGCCACGAGCCGACTGCCGCCTATCCTCGGCCAGCCATTCTCGACGATGAGGCCCACCCCATCACTCTGGTCGCTGATCAAACGCGGCTACAACAGATGCTGAGCTGTCTGATTCAGACGGCGTTGGCAGCGCAAGGCGCCGGTGGCGCTGACCCGCGATCGCCCCTCGGGATCACCCTGTGGGATGACTGGGTGGCATTTACCGTTGAGCGGTTAGATGAGACCCTCCCTCTAGAGCAGTTGGCGCAAACCGTCCTGACCTTTCCGTTCCCCGAAAGCTCGGTGCCCTCGACCCCGATTTCTGCCGAAATGGGCCATTGGCTAGAGTGGCTGCTCGTGCGCAAGCTGGCTCAACAGCATCAGGGTGAACTGGTGTTAATGGTGCGCGCCGCGCGCCAAATTTGTCCGACGCTACTCATGCCTGTTACACCCGCGTCAGCGGCGCGGGGCAGCCGTCGATTTTTGCTGGTTGTCGCGCCGTTAGATCACCATTCACTGCCCACCCTATGGCAACAGGCGAATCAGCTGAGTTATCACCTGCTGATTACCGCCAATCTCAAAGATGCGGTTGAGGTGGCGACCCACTTACCCCTGCAGGCCGTGTTGGTGTTGATGCAGTCGCCCTCACAGCTGGCTGAGCTGCCACCGTGGCAACTGGCCTTAGCCAACACCGACAGTTTGACGATCGCCCTCGTGCCACCGCAGCTGTCGGCTTTGTTGGGCGAGTTGCCCCTTGATCGCGAATTGCTGTGGCCAACCGAGCGGTTAGGCAGCGTGCTACTTCAGCCGCCGGCCTCGTTGCCCGCCCCCAATCGGCTCACTATTTTATATCTGCGATCGCCGGAACCCTCATCCACCCATGATTCCAAGTTTCCCCATATCTTTCACGATTTTGGCTGTCGCGTGCTAGAGGTCGATGATGTCGAGCAGGCCAGTTTGCTCAACCGGGTTTGGCAGCCAGATGTCGCTGTCTTAGACCCCGCGATCGCCTCGCCGACCGCCTATTTGCAAAATCTGAGCCGATTTCCCCAGCTGACCTCACTACCGCTGATCACCTTGACCATGACCGCCACGCAAGCGGCCCACGCGATCGCTGCATTATCGGTTTTCCCCTGTTTAGTCGAAGAATCAGCCTGGAACATGCCAGATACCAATGATCGTCTAACCACCTGGCTGATTCAGGTGCTCCAGGTTGCGGCAACATCGTCCTCACAGACGCAAGATTAACGGGCTGTCGCAGCGCTCACCTTCTCTGAAATTGGACTACAGATCTTCCTTATTCCCTCCGGGAAGGCTACGCCAACGATGCCGCTCAAGGAACGTCGGCTGAGCGGCGTCATAAGCCCTACGGGCAGGCTAGGCCAACCCGCAGTGTCTCCTACTGGGAGAAAGCCGACTGGTCTGTGTAGCTGTAATTTGTAGAACTGGTACAAGCCGGTAGCCATCAATAAACATGGCGGGAGGGGGTGTTGTGGCATTGGCGCAGCTATGCCTGGCGGGCGATTCGCCCAACACACCGCTAGAGCTGGCTTTGGACTAGCGACTGCTATAGCGGGTTAAGCAGTCGAGCCGACTCTTTGGTAGGTCATTCTGACTGCTCGGCCTTCTTCACCCCAGGGGGCAATATTGGTCATTTGAAGGACCAAGCTACCGTCTGGTCTTTGTGACAGCTGACTTCGCCAACCCCAGTTAGGACTTGAGGGCACGGCATAGGCATGTTCGACCGTGAAGAGCCCCCGAGCCCCTTTGAGATCGTCACAGTGTGCTGGTTCTGGCTGATGCCAGCTATCGATCCAGGTTGCACCACCGTCATGCAAGGTAAAAGACCCCGTTTGGGTTTCACCCTCGTAAACCCAGGTGTAGGCAAGCACGTCTGACTTGATGACTAGAGTGCAGTTGCCGATATCAACTTCATTTCCTAAGGGATCAAGCCACAGCTCAGCCTGACCGTTCCATACACTTTCCTGAAACTCATGTATCCAAGCTTGAGACATTGTGATTTTCCTCGATCATGACTTCGATGATTTCTTTGTCCCTTCTACACCCAACGAATTAGCTGACTAGTGATCACCCCTGTGACACAACTCCAGCTCGGATGATGCGTCTGCTTCTACCGCCCTGCAGGGCTAGTTGACCAATAAAAAAAACTTGCCTTTAGCCCTCGCACTTGCGCTTCAGACCGGCGGCATAAGCCTCGAATGATTCGGTCAGGTCAGGAATCATGCGGCCCATAATCGGTTCGAGCCAGCCGCTAAACACTTCCCGCATGCTAAATTCTGTCGTGCCGTCGGGTTGCGGGGTCAGGGTAACGGTGCGATCGCCCCGGAATAGATTGAGCGGCAAGCCCCCACTGAGCGTAAACGTTTTCGGGCTCTCCACAGCACTCACCCTCAGACTCATCGGCCGTTCCGGTTTGGAAACCGTGAACAGTTTCAGTAAGGCGCCATTCTCAATTTGCCCTTCAAGGCGATGAACCCCAGCCGCCCAGTCTGAGTAGGTGGTGGCATCCGTCAGCACGGCCCAAATCGCTTCTGGTGGACAGGCAATCTTAGTCGTTACAGCGAAAGATTTCATGACCCCAGCCACTAGCAAGCCAACACGTTTCAAGAGAATATCACTTTCACTCCAGCGGGCTGATGGACAGAACCACACTCAAGTGGGCAAAACTGCTTCCCAGATACCCTTTAGTCTCAGAGCACCCAGGGGAATGTAATCTGCTTTTATCGCCAATGCCAACACCATGTTTTGCCAAATGCGATAGTTAAATGTGATCGCCCCTGCAAACGCGATCGCCTGTCGATTTCTGAGAAGAGTCACTACTCCTCCTCGCGAAGTCCCTGTCGAAACGCTTTCGCCGCTGCTAACGGATTCGGATTTTGCAGACAGCGGGTCAACAGATCCAGATCGAGGTTGGGTAGCACTTCGCTACGTTGAATCAGCTCATAGCCTGCGGTCTCAGCGAACTCAGCCACGCTCTTTACTCGTTGGTGATAAAGCGCCAAGCGATTTTTTTGCCAAAACCAAACTTCTCGCACACCCAATCGTCGGTACAGCTCCAAGCGGTTGATGCTGCCGCTGGTAACAATGACCTCGATCGCCAAGTCAGGAAATTCTTTGTTTGTACCAATGCAGTAGCTTTCATCCGGTTCGCCCCCTGCCTGTTGTTCAGGCTTTTTGAGTGTGGTAGAACCCATGGGAAAATATTCGGTTTCCGTTTCGAGGAAATAGAGCAAGAGTAAATCGCCAATACGAGTTTTGTTGCTTTCGTGATTAAGACTCGGAGCCAAGATTTCTAAAACTCCATTTAAAAAATGCACCCGGCAAGCAGATGCGTCTCCCAAATCTGCCAGCAGTTCCTCATACTGCGCCCACGATACGCGACTCAAGATCCGTCGTTCTTCGGGGTCATCCAGGGTCATTCGGTTGACTAACTCGTTTAGGAGAACCACGGTAACTCCCCCCTTACTTTCGCTTATTCTAAGACGGCTGTAGAACAGTGTTCGCTATCGTACGGTCAAGCTGGTTAGAGATGATCTATCCCGACGGCGATCTGCGTATCGGGCGCGGCAACCGGGGCAGCTCGTTGGTGTTGCGCAAAGTGAAGGGATAAATATGTGAAATATGGCAAGAGGCTGATGCATCAAGGACATCCCCAAGAGGTGACGGCCAGAAGACCTGTACCTGCGCTTCTGGCTTCTTCGAGGGCGTTGGGAAGGGCCTCAAGAATTTCTCTGACATCCGCTGTTTCCTGTTCACCATCGCTGCTAGAGTAGGCCAAAGCGCAGATTGCTCTCTCACGGTACTCGTTCCAGTCAACAGCGAGGAGATGGAAGACTCGCTCAAGAGTTGGGTCAATCGCGGTTGGATGGATTAACAAGTTGCCGAAGTATCCAGGCAATTGAGAAAATCGCTCTCGACCAATTCCCATCAGCAAGATGATGGGCGGCATCATTCGATTCTGCGCCACCGCCCCCACAAGATCTTCGTCATTAAACGTGAAAACGCTCTCTTCTTCAGGAATCTGATAAGCCTTTCGAAAATAATCATCTTCGTCGAACATGGAAGAGTTGGGCATGAGAGAGCGGTACTGAGACGACTGATAGTAAATAATGTGAAAGGCGATCGCCTCAAATGGCTGGTGGTAAGTTTGCTTACCTAAATCATCACCGCTTAAAACGCCTGCCAGGAACGATTTGGCGTATGTTTTGAGGCCGAAAGAAAGGGGTAGGCGCAGAGGGAACTCTGGCACCTCTGGAAGAGTGGGACAGCCCACAGAGGCCCGTTCAAACTCTGATTGAACGGCGTCGAACTTTGCTGCCTCAACTTTGTAGAAATACCAAAAACCATCAATGCTCATAGCAATATGCTTCTCTTCCGTTGAAATTACACAGGGCGATTTCAACATTTAAAGTCTAACCGCTCAACTTGCTAAGATGAAGTCATCCAACCACGAAACTATCGGCAATGAAAAGTTGCATGGCGGAAATCAATACCTTGTCAAACTTTTATGCCGACACTTGGGTGATCGCAACTTGGCCATAATTTCTTGCTACTGCCAACAGTGAGACCTCTCAATCTGGACGGGCCTAAGGGGTAAGTGATCGAGCATACTTTGATCAACTATCAACTTCGTTAATATTCAAGGCTTAGCGACTTTCAATGAATAGATGACTGACTCTTTTGGTGTGAGCTGAAAGAGTCATGCCCTATCGTTTTGTCGCAACGGCCTTAAAGAAGCTATAGCAAAAGACCCCATCTGTTTCTGTGGTTCTGTATAGCCCCTTAATGCCTTGATCAAAGGTGGCCTCATCAATCAAAGCAGCTTTCAGCGAGGCCTCGCGAATCCCCTCAATCATGGCGGTAAAGGTATTTTTGATGAAGCCTTCGACCAGCTGAGGTTTACTCGCATCAACATAAACCATTCGTGGAGAGACTTGAACCGAGCTCAAATCAGCTGCATTTAAAAGGGGATAAAGTTCTCTGCCGATATTGGCATTACCCCCCGCTCTTTTTTGCAGTTCAACCTGGCATTGAATCGCTTGATGCGCGGCTTCATTATCAGGATAGAAATAAGTCGAGCCGTGGTCACCCTCAATCACCGTCATGGTGCCACCTGGTTTGAGCACATCGCTAAGACACTTGAGGGCCGCGATCGGATTGGCTAGATGCTCCAGCACAAAATAAACAAAGACGTGATCAAAGGAAGCTGTTTCAAAGGTCAGATTAAAAATATCTCCCTGTTGAAAACTGACATTGGTGAACCCTGCCGCTTCAATTCTATTTTGAGCTTCGGCAACTGAGTGCTCAGAGATATCGACTGAAGTGATTAACGCCTGCGGACTATTGTGAGCCAGCGTAATAGTTTGAGCGCCGACGCCGCATCCTGATTCCAGCACTCGACTCCCAGGAGGATACGCTGTGTCAGCATGCAACAGTTCAACTAGGGTTGATGCTTGATCTTGTAGGCGAATATTTTCTCGTGGGTCATACCCGTGCACATATTGCTGGTTCATTAACGTTGCCCATCGGAACTTAGCGCATTAAATACCCAAAACAATCTTGGAATTTATTCAGAGCGATCGCGGTTTGCCAGACATCGCTATCAGCAATGACTGATTGCGATGTCATGATTTTATCCCTTGCGGCTGTTAAGGTCTGACAAAATCGCCTCGATCATTCGGACTATCTCTTGATTTTTCGATTCATCAAGTGCATCGGGGTGAGGCGGAGCAAATTGACCTTTGTCGTTGTCGAAATACTGGCCGGAAGCCGCCGCGAATTCATCGGTTAACGCTGCACGCATCAAGATTTCTGCGCCGATACGGATATCGCCACCAGCGATGCCAAAGGCCTCTTTCACCATCTTGCTGCCCAGCAGTGAGCCCGGATTAACCGCGATGATGGCTGGGCCATTCTCCTTGAGCGCGAGCGCTAAACTGCGAGACCACATGGTCAATGCCAACTTGCTTTGGGCATACGCCGCCCCGTCAGACAGGCTAACCGGCCCAACTAAGGCTTGCGGATTGACTGGGGATTGAGCCGCAGAGGACAGGTTGATGACCCGGCCAGATGTGCCCAGCAGTGGCAAAAGCCGTTTTGTCAGCAGATAGGGGGCGATCGCATTCACCGCAAAGCGGATATCTAGCCCGTCCGGCGTGACCGAATCGGATGCGTTATACACGCCTGCATTGTTGATCAGGACATCCAGTCTCGTGTGCTTTTCAGACACTGCCTGGGCCATTGACTCCACATCGGCTAGGCGCGACAGATCAGCGACATAGCTTTCAATACCGCCCTCTCCCGACAAAGCTGAAAGCGATTGTTCTGCAGCTTCTAGTTTCTGGGGATTACGTCCATGCAGCAGCACCCTATACCCCTGCGAGACCAGCATCTTGGCGGTTTCTAACCCGATGCCGTCAGTAGAACCCGTTATCAGAATCGTTTTTGACATCGTTTTAGCGTCCTTAATTGGCGAAGTCTGGCAGAATGTCATCGGCCAGACGTTGCAAAGTTGTCTCAGTGTCTGCCTGGTTAAAGCGCAGGTTCAGCGCCACATGATTGATGCCGATTTGTTCCAGCGATTTCAGATAGGCTCGCAGCGGGTTTAGCCCTAATCGAAATCCCAGATGGATCGGTTGCGGTTGGGTATCAGGATCTTCGGTTAAATCGACATAAAGCGGCTGCATCACTGGCTTGTCAGGGCTGTCGACAGCTTCCACCCGCGATCGCCAATCATGAATGATGCGCGCTTGCACCGCCGTATTGCGGGGATAGGTCATCCAGCCGTCGCCGTTCCGGGCGATCCACTCGGGATCTTGCTGGCTGCTCCCGGTAATCAACAGCGGTAGTTGGCCAGAGGTCGGTTTGGGCAGCATATCTATTCCACCCTGGGGGCGACCAAACGCATTTTTAAACGTGGGTGAGGGTTTCCCCATCTGTCTGATGTATTCAAAACTCTCTCGAAATGCAGCTCCGCGATCGCTAAAGGATCGATTAAGTGCCGGATATTCCTCGGGGCGATCGCCCGAAGCCACTCCTAACAACAACCGCCCTCCACTGAGCACATCAGCAGTCGCAGCAGCCTTAGCTACATGGGCGGGATGCCGCAGCGGCAGAATGATGCTGGCAACACCGAGGGCGATCCGCTCAGTCTGGCCTGCCAACAGGCCCAAGTAGACGAAAGGGTCGTAGGTCTGACCGGCATCCCCAAAGGTTGGCACGTTGAACGGCACGTCTCGCAACCAAACGGCAGAAAACCCCAGTTCTTCAGCCAGTTGCACCCGTTCAATATGGCTTTTCATTGTGGGTACCGGCCCACTGGCATAGGTCTCGATCGGGACGACCAAGCCGAGGCTTAATCGATTCGGACGGAATACGGAGTTGTATCCCCGATTAATGGGCTGAAACCCGATATCCGCTAGATTCTTGAGCATATTCTTGTTTCCTTAGCGCGTCCTGGGCGCTCGCTGCATACGCCCGGTAGAGCGTTAATCAGTTAACTTCCTGAACACTCACGACCATGTCGGGCCACCCCCGTTGATTGTCCATATCGAACTGAGCTCCGTTATCATCAGCCCAGGCAAAGCGCTTCAATGCCGGGGTTTGACTGGTGGCCTGATAAAGCCAATAGGCCTCTTCCTGCAGGGCTTCATCGATGGGTTTGTCAATCGACGCATAGACCGTCTGTTTGCACGCATTGATCGACTCAGCCGGCCAGAGCGCGATCCGGTTGGCTAACGCTTCGACAAACGGGCCAATTTCTTCTGGGTCGAGGGCCTTGTTGATCGTGCCATAGGCTTCTGCTTGATCCGCATCAAAATCTTGAGCCCCGAGAATAATTTCTAATGCCCGACCCAGACCAGCCTGACGCGCCATCCGGGAGGCGCCGCCACCACAGGGCAGAATCCCCATACCGACTTCCATCTGCATAAATTTTGCCTTGCCACGAGCGGCAAAGCGCATATCGCAGGCCAGCGCAAATTCGTGACCGCCGCCACGGGCAAAGCCTTCAATCTTAGCGATAGTGGCCTGGGGCAGCTGACTAATGCGCTCTAATACCACCTGCAAATCGAGCAGTTTTACCTCATCACGGGAGACGGCGATCGCCGACATATCTTTGAGAAAATTCGTGTCGGCATGAGCCACGAAAATCTCAGGATGGGCGGATTGAAATACCACAACCTTGATGGTGCGATCCGTTTCCAGCTTTTGAGCCAGCATATTCAGGTCGGCGAGCATCGGCAGTCCCTGAACATTGACGGGTGGATAGTCAAAGGTGACCCAAGCGATAGCGGTTTCAACCTTGACGTTGAACGTGGTGAAGTTGTTGTAGTTCATTGGAAATCTCCTACAGTTCTACTAATGGCTCGCAACTTGAAGCGATAAATTGAGGGCACCAAAGCATTCAGGCACCCAAAGCTAGGCGTCCAGAAATTGCTGGATTCTGGCTCTCTACTGAGCTGGAGCTGCCCGGCTTAACTGAGTGCCCCTTCGTCATCAAGCAATGTGTGTCATCTCATGGAGCCAAAAATTTTCAACGGCCCCTTCTGTGGTCGTCATATAGGCTGCCATGTGGGGCGCGTTCATGTGAGTTTGCCAGAGTTCACGGGACTCCCAATTTTCATAGAACATGAAGTAGGCCGGATTTTCGTTGTCCTGATGCAAGTCATATTGCAGGCAGCCTGCTTCGGCACGGGTAATCGGGATGAGCTTTTCCAGCTCGGCTTTAACCAGGTCAATCTGGTTAGGGTTAGCAAGGATGTTACCGGTAATGGTGAGTTTAGACACTGGTCGCCTCCTAGGTTTGATTGGCCCATCAATAGGCCATAAATTGTGAAATACGTTCGATTGTTCGGCGCGATCGCGCCAGAGACTGTCATCATTTAGCGGTCAAATCCTCTCAGCAAAAGAACGACAGCCCCTAGCCAGTGGAGTAAATGCGGGCTCGAGAATGCTGAGTTTCAAAGGTTTCTGGAATTAATTGATGACGTGCGCTAGCTGAGACCGTCCAAGACGGTCTTGCCGATCGCCTTGCCACTTTCCTGAAGTTCGTGGGCAGCTCGCAGGTTTGCGACATTTAGAACGCCGCCATGGTGGTTGACCGTTGACCGCAAAGTGCCATCGTCTAACAGCGCTGAGACCCGGTTGAGCAACTGGTGCTGCGCCTCCATATCGTCGGTTTGAAACATCGACCGGGCAAACATAAACTCCCAACTAAAAGAAAGCGCCTTGGGCTTGATTGCGGCGATATCGAGAGAGCCCGGATCGTCGATGAGGGCAATATGACCACGTGGTTTGATGAGCTTGACGGTGGAGGCGAAATGCTGCTGAGTGTGGGTGAGTGAGGCTACATAGCGGGGTGAAATGCCCAGAGCTTTCATCTCTTCGTCCAGGGGATTGCGGTGGTTGACCACATGATCAGCGCCCATCTTTTTGACCCAAGCGCGTGTATCATCCCGCGAGGCGGTGGCAATCACGGTGAGCCCCGTGAGCTGCTTCGCAAGTTGAATCAGAATCGAACCGACACCGCCCGCACCGCCGATGACCAGCAGCGATTCACCGGTGCCTTCGCCGGCTTTCAGGCCTAGACTGTCGAATAAGATTTCCCAGGCCGTAATACTAGTCAGCGGCATACCAGCCGCTGCAGCAAACCCTAGCGACGCGGGCTTGCGACCCACAAGGCGTTCATCCACCACGTGCAACTCTGCATTAGTACCGGGCCGGGTAATATCGCCCGCATAAAACACTTCGTCACCGGGACGAAATCGCGTCACGGCTGAGCCCACAGCTTGCACGACCCCAGCGGCATCGAAACCCAAAATGCGCGGCCCGTTATCCGGCTGGGCGCTAGCCCGCACTTTGACATCGACCGGATTGACCGAAACTCCCCGAACGTCTACTAACAAGTCGTTTGGCCCCGGCTGCGGCGTCTCCGTGGCAAATTCGATCAGGACATCTGCCGCTGAAATTGGCCCCGCATTCTGATACCCAATCGCTTTCATCATGCCGTCTCCCTTCGAGTGAGTGAACCGTTACTCGCATAATAAGCATTCGGGCAAAAAAGATAATCAGGCTGATCACGAAATGATAATTCGGATATTTTTGATAAATGGATACTTTGTCGCTCCGCTTGTTTTTGCGAATTGCTGAACTTGGCAGCGTCTCGGCTGCCGCTTCTGACCTGTTACTGTCGCCTGCCAGTGCCAGCGCCCGCTTGGTCAAACTCGAAGAAACCGTGGGGTTTCGCCTGTTCAACCGCACCACGCGCGCCGTGTCATTGACAACCGATGGCGAAGCATTTTTGCCCTACGCGCAACAGATGATCGAAACGCTAGAAACCGGACTCAGTGCAGTCAAGGGGCCGGGGGCAGTAGCTGAGGGGTTACTGCGCATCACCATGCCGGGTTCCTTTGGGCGGATGTATATCATTCCAGCCTTGGCCGAATTTCACGCCCGCCATCCCCTCGTCAGCCTTGATTTACGCCTGTCGGATGAAGTCTTGGATGTGGTCGAAGGGGCGTATGACCTGATTATCCGCAATGCCCCGTTAGCTGATAGTCGTCTGATTTTGCGCCAGTTAGCCGCTGATCGACGACTGCTCGTAGCCTCGCCCACCTATCTCGAACGGCATGGCATTCCGGCAACCCCGGATGATCTCACAGCGCATCAATGCGTGATCCTTGCCGAAAACAATCGGTGGCAGTTTGCCAACGGGCATACCATTAGTGCGCCGCGATCGTTTGTGGTCAATGATGGTGAGGCCATGCGTAAAATGCTTGAGCAGGGTATGGGGATTGGCATCAAGTCAGTCTGGAATGCCAGCGCCAGTTTGAAATCTGGTTTGCTGGTTGAGGTGCTACCGGAATTTCCGCTGATCACAGAAGCCGCTATCTGGCTGCTCTATCCCAGCCGCCGGATCATTGCCCCGAAAGTTCATGCCATGATTGATTTCTTGCTCGAACGATTTCAGCCGGTGCCGCCCTGGGAGCAGTCGCAAGACCACACAAATCACGGTCAAATTGACTACTACTATCAATAAACCCTTCGTCTATGGCAAACGTTCGCAGCGGATCGAAGGTCGGGGTTGTCAGTCTTTGACGTTTGATTCGTGAACGATGTTTACGCGCTGCCTAACGGCAATGCTCAGCGGCAACAAGCAACCTTTATGCCACCCCAAAATTTCCATATTGTCCGGCAATACGGTTGTTGTCTGACTGTTAGAGGGCCTCAGTTGATTGCTGTTGTCTACGCAATAGCAGGAGATGATTCATCTTGGCAATTTATAGCAGTTCACCTCGCTCGAGCATTAATCCCAACCAAATAAACTGTGGAACCCAATGGGAGATAAGCTCGAAACTACCTTTCCATTGGTCAAGTTGTGACAAGATTCTTTCCAAACCCTTGAAAAATCTACTGCCGCCAACATTAACTGGCTTCTCAAGAGCATAAGGCCACAATCGAACGACATTCATTCCTGCCTGGTGACAGTTCTTAAAACTAAGGTTCTGGTTGAATTTTGGTGTTATATCATCGCAATAGCAAAAACCTTTTTCCTTCAGTTCCTTCGTTTGATCAATTAAATATAAAATCGCTGGAAGATAAAAGAAGTCGAATTTTTCTGGTTGGGTGGTCGTGATAGTTTTCCTGGTATTTTCAATCTGGGAGCGTAAAGCCTCAAGCCTGTGGAGAATTTCGAGGTTAGGCTGACTGAATTGGAGTAAAAGAAAAATAAAAAGCCAAGGTTGATAGCCTCCATTCAAAACAACTTCATTCGATGCACTATTTTGCTCCAGCCAAAGTATCAGTTGCCGCTCTAATTCTTTTCGAAAAGAATTTATGAGTAAGTCATTATTCTCTTCATGTTTAGACAGCTCAGTAAGCATAAGCAACAACCAGGCTCTGCCGTAAGGCATCTCAAATTCAACATTTTCTGCGTTGTTGAGAAATGTGCACTCCGCTTCAAGATTTTCGCGTGTCAAGCGAGACAAAAGTTTATTTTGAAGCAGCGCATCATCAGTGAGACGAGCCATCGACAAAAGTGCCCAGTGCGCGTGAACACTCGAATGCCAATCAAAGCTTCCTGTAAAAACCGCTCCTGCTCCTACGCCAGTAAAACAGTGAGGTTCCACACGTACTAAATCAGCGTAAATGATGCGTTTTAGTTCATCAACAACCCTATTTCTATCCATGAGTGCGAGTATTACGAAAATTTACCTGTGTGCAGCAAGATAACTATATAGGGCTTGCTGAAAAAGTATAAATTTCACTAGCGGCAAGGGTTTGAGCC
>ERZ1740060.563-NODE-563-length-18457-cov-5.700848_pt1 | contig 18457 bp, 18 predicted proteins | sample MGYA00581743_ERZ1740060 | MGnify/ENA primary metagenome ERZ1740060 (study PRJEB43018, sample SAMN04849235) | marine metagenome | isolation source: floating plastic debris | place: Pacific Ocean | collected 2008-08-27 | study: EMG produced TPA metagenomics assembly...
AGGGCAGCGATCCATCCATGATGGAGCTTTTTCTGGGCGAATACGGGTTGTCGACAGATGAAGGTGTTGCGTTGATGTGTCTGGCCGAGGCGCTGCTGCGTGTGCCAGACGCCGATACGATCGACGTTCTCATAGAAGACAAGATCGCCGCCTCGGACTGGGCGACCCATCTGGGGCATTCGACCTCGCCGCTCGTCAATGCCTCGACCTGGGCACTGATGCTCACCGGCAAGGTGCTGGCCGATGAAACACCCGGTCCGGTGGGTCATCTTCGCGGCGCGATCCGCCGTCTGGGCGAACCGGTGATCCGATCCGCCGTGGGGCGCGCAATGAAGGAAATGGGCCGCCAGTTCGTTCTCGGTGAGACGATTGAGGCCGCGATGACACGCGCCGCGGGGATGGAAGGCAAGGGGTACACGTATTCCTATGACATGCTCGGAGAGGCCGCCCGAACGGACGCGGACGCGGCGCGCTATCATCTGGCGTATAGCCGCGCCATTACAGCGATATCAGGTGCATGTCCTCATGATGATATCCGCAAGAATCCCGGGATTTCGGTCAAGCTCTCGGCGCTCTACCCACGGTATGAGGTCGCGCAGCGCGAAGGGGTGATGGACGAATTGATGCCGCGTCTGCGCTCGCTTGCGCTTCTGGCGAAATCCGCCGGTATGGGTCTGAACGTGGATGCCGAAGAGGCCGATCGTCTTGGGCTCTCTCTTGATGTGATCGAGACGGTTCTGACCGAGCCCGCGCTCGCGGGGTGGGACGGCTTTGGCATCGTCGTGCAGGCCTTTGGACCGCGCGCGCCCTATGTGATCGATTACCTGCATGATCTGGCCGTGCGGCTCGACAGGCGTATCATGGTAAGACTGGTCAAAGGCGCCTATTGGGACACAGAGATCAAGCGCGCTCAGGTCGAGGGCTTGGACGCATTCCCGGTCTTTACCGCCAAGGCGGCCACCGACATTTCCTATATCGCCAATGCGCGAAAGCTGCTTGGCATGACGGACCGGATTTATCCGCAATTTGCCACGCATAATGCCCATACGGTCGCTGCCGTTTTGCAGATGGCGCAAGAAGCTGAACTGGCCCCGGGCACGTTCGAGTTCCAACGGCTTCACGGGATGGGGGAAGCGTTGCACGATCTGGTGATGGCAGGGGAGGACACACGCTGCCGCATCTATGCGCCGGTTGGCGCGCATCGGGATCTGCTCGCCTACCTCGTACGGCGTTTGCTTGAAAACGGGGCCAATTCGAGCTTCGTCAATCAGATCGTTGATGTTGATGTCCCGCCGGATATCGTGGCGCGCGATCCGTTCGAGGCAGTCCTGGAGGCGCAGGGTGATCTTCGGGCGGGCACCGAGCTTTTTTCTCCTGAGCGCCCTAATTCCAGGGGATTTGATCTGGCGCATCAACCGACGTTGGACGCCTTGGAGGTGGCACGGGCCCCGTTTGCGCGGGCGAGTTGGCAAGGTGGTCCGCTGATTGCGGGAAAGGCCGCGCCGGAGGAGCCTCGCGAGGTCATCAACCCTGCAAACCCGGCGGACAAACTGGGCCATATCTGCTTTGCCAGCGCGGCAGATCTTCAGACCGCTCTCGCGGCGGCGTCTCCCTGGCAAGCGGCTGCATCGGAGCGCGGGACAATCCTCGCACGCGCGGCCGATCTTTTTGAGGCGCATTACGGTGAACTCTTTGCGCTGTTGGCACGGGAAGCAGGCAAAAGCCTGCCCGATGCAGTGGCGGAGTTGCGCGAGGCGGTTGATTTTCTGCGCTATTACGGCGCCAACGCCCCGTCGGAACCTCCGGTCGGGGTGTTCACCTGCATCTCGCCCTGGAATTTTCCCCTCGCCATTTTCAGTGGACAGGTCTCTGCCGCGTTGGCGGCTGGAAATGCCGTGCTGGCCAAACCTGCCGAACAGACGTGCTTGATCGCCCACCGTGCGGTATCCCTCTTGCACGAAGCGGGCGTGCCAGCGTCAGCGCTCCAATTGCTTCCGGGCGCGGGCGATGTGGGGTCTGTCCTGACCGGTGATCCGCGCGTCGGCGGCGTGGCCTTTACCGGCTCGACAGAGACTGCATTGAAAATCCGCGCGAATATGGCGGCGCATTTGACGCCGGGGGCTCCGCTTATCGCGGAAACTGGTGGCCTGAACGCCATGATCGTGGATTCCACCGCGCTACCGGAACAGGCGGTGCAGGCCGTGATCGAATCCGCCTTTCAATCGGCAGGACAACGCTGTTCGGCGCTGCGCTGTCTTTATGTCCAGGAGGATATCGCACCTCATTTCACCCAGATGCTGACGGGTGCGATGGACGTGCTGCATCTGGGCGATCCGTGGCATCTGAAAACCGATATCGGCCCGGTCATAGACGAAGAGGCGCGCGCAGGGATCGTGGCGCATATCGACGCCGCGCGGGCCGAGGGGCGCGTGCTGCACGAGGGGACGCGGCCGAATGCAGGGTGCTTCGTGCCACCCACGTTGATCGCCGTCGATGGAATCGCATCGTTGGAACGTGAGATTTTCGGCCCGGTTCTGCATCTTGCGACATTCAAGGCTGGACAGATCGACGAGTTGATCCATGCAATTAATACCACAGGATACGGTTTGACCTTTGGTTTGATGACACGGATTGACGATCGGGTGCAGCACGTGACAGACCGTGTAGGTGCTGGAAACCTCTATGTGAATCGTAACCAGATCGGTGCGATTGTGGGCAGCCAGCCCTTTGGCGGCGAAGGACTGTCTGGCACAGGACCCAAAGCGGGGGGGCCGCATTACCTCGCCCGCTTCAGCGCGCATCCGTCGTCTACGACTGAGACAGTTTGGCAAGACACAATGTCTCGCGAGATGCTGGAAAAGGCGCTCGTCTCAGCCGCATCCCAGGATGTCGCTGTTCAACCCGCCTTGTCCCTTCCCGGGCCAACGGGAGAGTCAAATCGATTAACGGTGCGGCCGCGGGATCCCATCCTGTGCCTTGGTCCCGGCGCGTCTGCAGCGCGTGCCCAGGCCGATCTCGTGCTGGCGCAGGGGGGGCGGGCGGCTGTCGTGACCGGCGCCGTGTCCTCCGACCTGTTGCAGGAGATCGATGGGTTTGGCGGTGTGCTCTGGTGGGGGGGCACCAAGGAGGCGCGTGCACTAGGCGAGGCGCTTGCTCAGCGTGATGGGCCGATCCTGCCTCTGATCACGGGGCATCCCGACAAAGGTCACGTTCTGCATGAACGCCACGTCTGCGTCGATACGACTGCGGCGGGCGGCAACGCGGCGCTGCTGGGAGGGATGGCCTGATCCGTTTTGACGCAGTGGGGCCCTTTCAGGGGATTGAGCGTCATTGATCCGCCAATGGGGTAGGAACGGAAAGGGACCGCTGCACGTCCTTTGAATACGTTCAACTGAACCCGCGCGTCCCTGCTTGTCCGAGGCAAGCTTTGGTCAGCCCTTTCAACGCCGGTGGCGACGCTCAGGTGCGTGTTCCCGAAAACCGCGTCTGCCAATCTTCGCGGTCCTCGTCAGAGATCTTTGCGAAAAGCACGTCCGGCACGGTAAAGGCGTGGCCGGGCGCCAGCGCATTCAGGGCGGCTGGAACGTCATCGGGCCATGCCTCATCCTCGGTCTGCATACCCTTGAGCATCGCGGATGCCGCATCCGGAATGAACGGCGCCGAGAGCACGGCATAGACCCGGATCAGGTTGAGCGCCAGCCGGATCTGCATCGCGGCGCGGTCCGGATCTTCCTTGAAGGTCGACCAGGGGGCCACGGTTTGCAGATACTCGTTGCCCGCGACCCAGATCGCGCGCAGTTCTGTCGCCGATTTGCGCACTTCGATCGCGTCCATATGGCTCTCATAGGCGCGGATCCGGGTTGTGAGCGTCTCAAGGAGAGCGTTTTCATCCGCTCCATACACGCCGCCTTCAGGCACCGCTTCGCCAAACTTTGAGCGGCAGAATTTCGTGACGCGGCTGACGAAATTACCGAGCACATCGGCAAGGTCCTTGTTGACGCTCACCTGAAAATTCTCCCAGGTGAATTCGCTATCTGACGTCTCGGGCGCATGGCTCAGCAACCACCACCGCCAGTAATCCGCCGGCAGGATGTCGAGCGCCTGATCCATGAAGACACCGCGCCCCTGGCTGGTCGAGAACTGGCCACCGTCATAGTTGAGGTAGTTGAACGACTTGATGTAATCGACGAGCTTCCAGGGTTCCCCGGAACCCAGAATGGTGCAGGGAAAGCTGAGCGTGTGGAACGGTACGTTGTCCTTGCCCATGAACTGAGTGTAGCGGACGTCATCTGCGCCCTTGTCTGTGCGCCACCAGCGTTCCCAACTCTCGCCCTTGCCCGCATCGACCCATTCACCTGCACAGGCAATGTACTCGATAGGTGCGTCAAACCACACGTAGAAGACCTTGTCTTCCATGCCAGGCCAGTCGGCATCGCCCTTTTTGACCGGCACACCCCAGTCTAGATCTCGGGTAATGCCGCGATCCTGCAACCCGTCGCCGTCGTTTAGCCACTTCCTGGCAATGGATGTGGTCAGCACGGGCCAGTCGGCCTTGCTGTCGATCCACGCGTTGAGTTGGTCGCGCATCTGGCTCTGGCGGAGATAGAGATGCGCGGTGTTCCGAACCTCAAGATCGGTTGAGCCGGAAATGGCGCTGCGCGGGTCGATCAGGTCCGTGGGGTCAAGCTGTTTCGTGCAGTTTTCGCATTGATCGCCGCGGGCTTTGTCTTAGCTGCATTTGGTGCAGGTACCTTCAATTTAGCGATCCGGCAGGAATCGTCCGTCCGCGTTGGAGTAAACCTGTTGCTCGCTGCGTTCCTCGATCAGCCCGGCCTCGGCCAGACGACCCGCGAAGTGCTGGGTGAGCGCATGGTTCTGTGGGCTGGAGGAGCGGCCAAAATGATCAAAACTCAGCCGAAAGCCCGCGCTGAGATCGGCCTGAACCTTCCACATTTCCGCACAATACTCAGCCACCGGTTTGCCGGCTTTGGCTGCGGCAAGTTCGGCCGGTGTGCCATGCTCGTCCGTGGCGCAAAGAAACAGGACTTCATGATTGCGGGCGCGCAGGTAGCGGGCGTAGAGATCAGCCGGCAACTGGCTTCCAACAAGATTGCCCAGATGCTTGATCCCGTTGATGTAGGGAATGGCGGAGGTGATCAGATGACGGGCCATTTGGGGTGTCTTTCGGCGGTTGCCGCGCCGGTTTAACGCAAGGGTATCCGATCTGCCAGAGGGCGATGCCCCGCCACGATGGGGCGGCGTGGCCGGGCATCGCAGATCGAAGCGCGTTCAGGTCTTTCTGCTGTCCCTCTCGCGGTCGGATTTTGTCAGATTTCCAATCGTGAATGTCGTCCTTGGCGACCAGACATAGCGTGTTCGATCCGCCGGTGCCGGGCGAAACAGCATCCGCGCCAGGCTGAACACGATCAGAACGAAATGCGCAGCGGCGATCATCGCAAAGAGCGCTTGCGGCCCAAAACGATCAATCAGAAGAGACGACATGACCGGCGCGATGATGGCGCCGGTCGCAAAGAAAAACATCAGCGCAGCCGACAATTCCACGCGTTGCTCCGACGTAGCGAAATCGTTGGCATGTGCCGCTGCGACTGAATAGATCGGAAAGGACGTCATCCCGAAGAAAAAGGCGCTCCACATGATGATTGAGGGGCTGGTTGTGTCAAGCAGCACCGTGACAATCGAGCTCAGCATGGCCGCCGCCGACAGGGCGATCATGACGTGGCGGCGGTCGAATTTGTCGGCCAGCCAACCGGCGGGAACCTGTGCCAGCGCGCCACCCAGAACAAAAGCCGCCAGGAAGTAGGCGATCTGTCCAATATCAAGGCCCATCTGTTGGCCATAGACCGGCCCGACCATCCGAAATCCGGCACTGGAAAGCGCCGCCACCACCACACCCGCCGCCGCCAGCGGCGAGATCTTGAGGGCGAGGCTCGGACGCAGCCGCGGTGCCGCAGGCGTCTCCGGCTGACGCCCTTTTGTCAGGGTCAGGGGCAACAAAGAGGCACAACAGATAATGGCAAGCAGATTGTACGAGACATAAGACGCGGGCTCCAACACAGATATCATGAGCTGTGCCACCAGAGAGGCGCCCATATCGGCCACCCGATACGCTCCCATGGTCCGCCCGCGCGTTTCGTTCGTGACCTTGGCCTGAAGCCAGGCCTCGATGACGGTATAGCACCCCGCCACGCATAATCCGGATGCCACGCGCATCACCGCCCAGGCTATCGGGTCGACAATCATCATATGCATCAGAAGCCCGATCGCACCGGTGGCCGTGAACGCGGCAAAGGCCCGGGAATGCCCGACAGATCCCATCAGGCGCGGAGCCCACCAGCATCCGATGAAAAAGCCAACGAAATGGGCCGATCCCAGGAAACCGATCTCCGCCGTCGTGAAATCGAGCGTCAGTCCAGATATCGCGTCGAGTGGCGCAACACCGCCGGTCGAAAGCTGCAGCAGAATGACCGACAGAAAAAGAGCCGCGAAAGAGACCAGCATACGCATGGTCCCATGTTGCACTGCATGTGCCGCGACTCTAGCGCGAAAGCGTCATGCCGTCGGTCGCGTCTTGCAGATCGGCCCTATTTTTCGATCCGGGCGATGATGTTGAGTTCGATTTCATCGGAGACGAAACCTGGAAACCCGTCGGCCCCGAAAGCGGCGCGGCTGACTGTGCCGGTCAATTGCACGATCAGCTTGCTGCGATCGCCGCGCTCTGTCCCCTCTTGCCGGTAGAGCCCCGCGCGCAGTGTGACCGGCCGGGTGACGTCCCGGAGCGTCAGGTCGCCCTCTACAACAGCCCCGCTCAGATCGCCTGTGATCTTGGTCGACTGAAAGTGAATTTCGGGGAACCTGTCGGTGCCGAGTACGGTGGGTCCCTTCATGGCCTGCGTCGCAAACAGAAAGCCCGCCTTGGCGCCCCGCGCGTCCAGAGTGACCTCGACATTGCTGGCCGGGACATTTCCAAGATCGAGCAGCATACGTGCGTTTTTGACAGGCATCCGTCCCTGATTGGGATTTCCCTGAAAAAGGTAGGAGAAGGCGACCACGGATTGCGCAGCATTCAGGCGATACGCCTCCGGTTTGGCAGCAGCGGGCGGCAGGATCAGAACTTGGATTGCAAGTGCGGCGAGTAGCAATCTGGCACGCATGATGTTCTCCGGCGCTTGGGGATCTCAATATGGGTATATACGGTAATCCTCTCCATTTGGTTTTGAGCCGGCGCTTCACATCCGCGTGTGACGCTCAGCCGACGGCTTGGGTCTTGCTGTCAACCGGGCTCAGAGTGAACCGGCCCGTCTCGCGCTCCAGAATCCAGTTGGCGGGGGGCAGGCTGCGCGCGCGCCGGCGCGAGAGCGCCCAGATCCGTTCACCGCGTATTCCGTGGCGGGCAGCAAGATGCCAGCGGCTTTCCACGCCCGGCGCGCCGCCTTCCTCCGGGGTCAGGATGACACCCACAGGCGCGCCGTGCCCCCGGCCGGCGCCGGTCTCTGCCGCCAGATGCAGCCGTCGGATCGGGGTGAGTCCGGGCAGCTCTGGCAGTTCGGCGATGGCAAGCGCGACCGCACCGCTGCGCAGGCTTTCCTCCAATGTCCAGAGCAGGTCGACAGGGTGTTTGGGGCTGACAAAAATAAAGCGCTCCGGTCCCACAAGGGCCGCCATGCCGTCGGGGTTGAGCCGGTCGATGCTCCAGTCCGGCGCAATCCAGAGCACGGGTCCCTCGCTGGCCGCTGCCGCGAGCAGGGCCAGAAGGTGTCGTGAGGCACCACACATCTCGTGAACACGCCCTGCCGCCAGCGTGACACCGTCCAGCACGCGCAGGGGCGAACGGATCGGTGTTCCGGTGCGGGCAAGAGCGCTGATATCCATGCCGATAGTATAAATGTTCCTGTATTGATCTCAATTCGCAAAATCCGGTGGACGCGGGCGATGGCTCCGCTACACCTTGTGCCGGACGCGAACAAAGGAAGAGAAATTGCAGCGAAAACAACTGGGACGCAGCGGGATCGAGGTCAGCGCGCTCTGCCTTGGATCCATGACATGGGGCAGTCAGAACACCGAAGCTGAGGGGCATGCGCAAATCGACCATGCATTGGACCACGGTGTCGATTTCATCGACACGGCAGAGATGTACCCGGTCAACCCGGTGCGCGGCGACACGATCGGGCGGACCGAAGGCATCATCGGCACCTGGCTCGCCCGCACAGGCCGCCGGAGCGAGGTGGTGATCGCGACCAAGCATTCCGGCGAAGGCCTGCGGTATGTGCGGGGTGGGGCGCCGATCAGTGCGGCCACGATCCCGGAGGCCATCGAGGGTTCGCTGAAACGTCTGCAAACCGATGTGATCGACCTCTACCAGTTTCACTGGCCCAATCGCGGCAGCTACGCTTTCCGGCAGAACTGGCGCTATGACCCGTCCGGGCAGGATCGCAAAGAAACCCTGGCGCATATGGAAGAGGCGCTGGATGCCTTGTCCAAAGAGGTTGCACGGGGCACGATCCGTGCCTTCGGGCTCTCCAACGAAAGCGCCTGGGGCACATCGGAATGGTTGCGGGTTTCCGCCGCGCGAGGCGCTCCCCGGGTGGCCTCTGTTCAGAATGAGTATTCGATGCTCAACCGGCTCTACGATACCGACATGGCGGAACTGAGCTTCAACGAAGAGGTCGACTTGCTGGCCTATTCTCCGTTGGCCACGGGATTGCTGACCGGAAAATACCGGGGCGGCGCCGTGCCGGAGGGCTCTCGCATGACGCTCAGCAGGGACCTGAACGGGCGCAACACGCCTCGGGCACAGCAGGCTGTCGAGGCCTATGCCAAGCTGGCGCAAAAGCATGGGCTGAACCTTGCACAGATGGCGCTGGCCTGGTGTCTGGCGCGGCCTTTCCCTTGCATCCCGATCTTCGGCGCGACGTCTGTGACACAGCTTGATCTTGCGCTGGGCTCCGTCGGTCTCCGTCTGTCCGATGAACTCTGTGCTGAAATCGATGCGGTGCACGAGGCGCATCCCATGCCCTTCTGAAAGAGGATCGCGCGTCCCGCTTCATCTTGCCAAAAATACTCATTGCGACGCGCGCGCCCAGTGACCCCGCATATGATCCGGGAGATCGCGCGCTGTCACGGACGCTTCGCGCACCAGATTATCGAAATGCGCCGTCAACGCACCGATCCGTTCGGTGTCGCGGAACGCGAAGTAGTTCTGCCCGACGAACAAAACGGCGAGTTTCGGGCCAAACAACGTGATCGGCGCCGAATAGAGCCGTCGCGCGTCGAAGAGATAGAGCCTGAGCCGGGGATAAAGCTGGTCACATAATTCCAGCAGATAGGAGATCTGTTCGGCCCGGGTCCTTGATGGAAGGCCCCGGTAATAGCCTTCTCCGGCGATGAAACTGTGCATCTCATAGAGCGGCAGCGCGATTTCGTAATCGGATTGCGTGTCGCGCATCCAGGCGAGCCGGTCCTGCGCCGCTCCGATGGCCTGAGCGATGGACCGCCCCAGATGCGGCGCATATTCCCAGATCAGCATATCCCGCGTCTTGAGCATATCGGGCAGCGCGGCGGGCACATGGCGGATTTTGAAACCGGCCGCTTCGCGATGCCAGGCGATAATCTGTTCATCCATCAAGGCCCGCGGGGCTTCTGTAATCGAAAGCGTGTTCGCGATCAGATCCGCCGCCGTTTCGGGCCGGTCGGTCAGGCCCAGCAGCCAGTCGGCGGAAACGCCCAAGGTTGAGGCGCATTCCCCGACGACCTGCGCATTGGGCAGACGTGCGTTTTGACCTGCGAGCAGTTGAGAAATGGTTGACCGGTCAACGCCGACCGCGCGGGCCAGCGCGCTTTGGCTGAGACCTTTCGCTTCAAGCGCCGCATTCAGCCGGTCCCGAAAGAGCGCCGAGCGATCCCGTTTGTCGATTCTTTGAGACATATGTTCTTTTTTATCACCAATTGTGTGATTTGTTAACCAGATACGGAGTTATGCGAACGGGCTGTGGCCTCTAGGCTTGTCCAGAAGACGGGTCCAACGAGGGGCCCCAAAAGGGGAATTCATGGGGACGCATAAACGAACCTGCGACGTGTCTGATACGCAGGATGTCTTGAGAAACGAACGGCCTGTTGAATGGCCAACACTCTTGCTTCTGGGGGCCTGCTACGCCGCCTGGGGTGTCACGGTCTTCGTTCTTTCCGCGCTCTGGCTTCCGGCCGCCTTTGTGCTTTCGATCTTCATTATCGCACTGCATTCGTCTCTGACCCATGAAGCCGTGCACGGGCATCCGTTTCAAAACAAACAGCTGAACGAGGCACTGATATTCCCATGCCTTGGACTGGCTGTTCCCTACCGTCGTTTCCGCGATCTGCACTTGGCACATCATACCGATTCACGGCTGACCGACCCCTATGATGATCCGGAATCCAACTATCTTGATCCGGCTGTCTGGGAACGTCTGCCGTCTGCGGCACGCGCGCTCCTGAGGTGCAACAACACTCTGGCAGGGCGGATTGTACTGGGTCCCGCCATCGCTTTGTTTGTTTTTTGGCGAGATGATTGGCGCGCGATCCGCGCTGGAGATCGGTTGATCCGTCAGGCCTGGATCCTGCAGGTGCCCGCCGCTGCGTTGGTCCTCGCGCTGGTGGCCGCTTCTCCGATGCCTGTCTGGGCTTATGTGTTGGCGTGTTATGGTGGGATGTCGGTTCTCAAGATACGCACATTCCTGGAACACCGCGCGCATGAGCGCGCCAACGGCCGGACTGTCGTGATCGAGGATCGCGGACCGCTGGCACTGATTTTCCTCAACAACAATCTGCATGCGGTACATCACGCCCATCCCCGTGTCGCATGGTACGATCTGCCGGGGATCTGGGCCAAGAACCGCGAGGGCTATCTGCGTCGCAACGAAGGGTACTATTATCGCTCTTACAGTGAGGTTTTCGCGCGATACTTCTGGCGTGCGAAGGAACCGGTGGCGCATCCGCTCTGGCGGCAGAGGTGATTTCCGGCCACTAAGGTGCGGTGACCGGAACCGTTATCGAACCCTGGATTCTTCTGTCTGTGATGGCGGCGTTTTTCCAGACGCTGCGCTTCATGCTGCAAAAACAGCTCAGCATGGGGCAATTGAGCGCGCTTGGCGCAACCTTTGCCCGGTTCGCCTTTGCGGCCCCGTTTGCCGCTGTGCTGGCGACGGCGACGGTCCTTGTGTCTGGTGCAGAACTGACGCCACCGAGCGGTCTGTTCTGGCTTTACGCGCTGAGTGGTGGTCTCGCGCAGATCTTGGCCACCTGGTTTGTGGTTCTGCTCTTTGCGGAACGCAATTTCGCCGTGGGGATCACTTTCAAGAAAACAGAAGTCATCCAGACGGCGATCGTTGGGCTGATCGTGCTGGGCGACCGGATCAGCCTTGCCGGGATGTGTTCAATCTTTCTGGGTCTGGTTGGGGTCCTGGTGCTATCTGACCCGGCCACGCGGGGTCGGCCCGGTGTTTTGTCTCGTTTTTTCAATCGCGCCGCAGTACTTGGCCTGGCTTCGGGTGCGTGTTTTGCCATTTCGGCTGTAGGATATCGTGGCGCAACGCTGGAAATTGCGAGCGATCTGCCGTTCCTGCGCGCGATCCTCACTGTTGCGGCTGTCACAGCCGCGCAGAGCCTGTTCATGGCGCTTTACCTGCGGTGGCGCGAACCGGGGGAGGTAACGCGGGTCTGGGCGTCCCGGTTCACCTCCGTCTGGATGGGTCTTGCGTCTTTAGGAGGCAGCGTGGGCTGGTTCACCGCCTTCACCTTGCAAAACGCCGCTTATGTCTTTGCCGTGGGTCAGGTGGAGGTGTTGTTTTCCATGGCGGCATCGGTGCGCTTTTTCCGGGAACGCATTACAGCGCGCGAGTTTCTTGGCATTGCGTTGGTCACCGGCTCCATCCTGCTCCTGGTGCTGTTATCCTAGAGGCGCGTCCCCGCGAAGGCGCAGGAACAGGCTTTCCTCATCGTCATTGCGAAAGAATGGCACTGTCTCCGGCGGGTCTAAATCGCGCACCCTCGCGGCAACCTCTGCGAGAATGACCTCGGTGATGAAGGGCAGGTCAATCCTGCGGGTTTCTTCCAGAGGAACCCAGTGCAAGTGGGACAGCTCTTCACTGGCGGCGGAAAAGTCATCTGGCTCGCTGGCCAGCGCCTCTGCGTCAATCAGGAAAAAGCGCGCATCGAAACGTCTGGGTCGCCCCGGGGGCGTGATCGCGCGAAAGACAAACTGCAAGGGCGCGGCATCCGGCACGAAGCCGCGCTCCGCAAAGCTTTCCCAATCCGGGGGGGGCGTCCCGGGCCATACCGCACGTTGCCCCAGTAGCTGACCCGTTTCTTCCCAGAGCTCCCGGATGGCCGCCATGCAGAGTGCATGCGGCGAGACATGGCTTTCTTCGGCGAGGCGTAGAGCGCAGGGCGCTGCGATGGGCTGGCCCATCGGAAGATCGGCATCCCCGGGATCAACCGCACCTCCGGGGAAGACGAATTTCATTGGCATGAAAGCCGCGTTGGCGCCGCGTTGGCCCATCAACACCCGTGGGTCTGTCAAGCGATCGCGCAGCACGATAACGCTTGCTGCGTCCCGAATTGCTGATTTGTCGATGGTTGCCGTTGTCACAGCGCTCCTTGCGCGTCTATGCGCGCGTCATGTCTTCGACGCGCCAGGATGGCTGCCAAACCCATGCATTTCGCGGGCCCATTGGAAGGCCACAACAGCCCCTTTCAGACGCGGCAGAAGATACAGCGACAAGAGCAGACAAGCGATGCCAAAGACCGCGAACAGGACAAGCGGAGCGGGTCGCCATATCGTGAAGGAGATATGCAGAATCGGGATCATCACATGACCCACGATCAGGATCGTCAGATAAGCGGGCCCGTCATCGGCGCGCGCGGGCGACAGGTCTTCGCCACATTCCGTGCATGTGTCACGCAGCTTAAGGTATCCATTGAAAAGCGCGCCTTTGCCGCAGGACGGGCACGTGCGCTTGTAACCACGGCGCAGGGCCGGCCAAAGCGGGCGTGGTGAGTCGGGGGTTTGGGCGATCTGGGGTGTGTCAGGTGAGAACAAGGGCTCCATCCGATATGATAACCGATACCGGAGGAAAATCGCATGCCACCGGGCCAATGACAAGCCTTCGAGTGGCGATCTCGGCTTGGCCCATGCTTTAAATTTTATTTGCCCGCGGCGACGGAGTCCGCGGTTTGCCGCGTTCAAGTCTCACAGTTCGGGAAGATATCCGGACAATCATAGCAAGAGACAGACCCCATGAGAGCAAATGTAAACATGAAGTATATCGCATTGACGGGCACATTGGCTGTGGCAATTGCCCTGGGTAGCGCGGTGAGCAGCGTGGCCGAGCAGAGCGGGCGCGACGGCAAACGCGCGACGTTTGAAAGCCTGGATGCCAATGGCGATGGTCGGTTGGTCCGGGCAGAGCTGGATGCGCATATGAAAACACGCTTTGAGCGGCGTGACACCAATGGCGATGGCGTTCTATCGCGCGAAGAACTGACGGCGCAGGCGCAAACGAACGCCTCGGCCCGTCTGGACAGGATGCTTGCCCGCGTCGACACCAATAAAGACGGTGTGATCAGCTTTGAAGAAATGAGCGCTGCGCGCGGCGGGCGGATGTTTCAACGCGCGGACGCCGACGAAGATGGCGCGATCAGCAAGGCCGAATTCGACCAGATTCGGGCGCAGGCCCGTTCGAAACGGGACGAACGTCTGCAATAGAACGATGCGCGGCACGTGTCCCGGTGCACTGGGGCGCGTGCTGTGTTTGACGCGACCGCGAAAGGTAGGCTAGGTGCGCGGAGAGATGGACATGCCGTTCGACGCGGAAACAAACATATCCGACGATGTGCTGCTCGAGCGCTTTGCCCGGGGCGACCGGGTTGCCGCGCAGATCCTGACCCTTCGCCTGACGCCGATTGTTCTGGGGCATGCCTATCGTTTGCTGGGGCAACGCGACGAAGCCGAAGACGTTGCGCAGGAAGCGATGCTCCGACTATGGCGGATGGCCCCGGACTGGCAACCCGGCACGGCCAAGGTGACAACATGGCTCTACCGCGTCGTCGCCAACCTGTGTACCGATCGGCTGCGCCGGGCGGGTCGGGCTGCGCCTCTGGACGAGGCGGAAGAACCGGCTGACCCCGCCCCAAGCGCGCCTGACGCGTTGCAAGAAGTGGCGCGCTCCCGCGCGCTGCAGGACGCGCTTGCCACGCTGCCCGAACGCCAGAGGCAGGCCATTGTACTGCGCCATATCGAAGAGCTTGGTAATCCGGAGATCGCCGAGATTATGGAAATCAGCGTCGAGGCGGTGGAAAGCCTGCTGTCACGGGGCAAACGCGCCCTCACGGCATCACTCCATCATAGACAAGATGAACTGGGATATCTGCAATGACCGGCACATCAGACAAAAACGACACCCTCGAAGAGTACTTTCGTGCCATGCGCGCCCGAAACGAAAGCCCGAATGACGACCTCTTGGCGCGTGTGCTGGCCGATGCTGAAGCGGAACAGACGCGCCACGCCAGCAGCGTGCCTGTAATGGATGCCGACGCGGCGGTGCAGATTAGAGCACGTCAAACACCAGGGTTTTGGGGTCGCCTGACGGGCGGTGCGACCCGCTCTGGCTTCGATTTTTCCCCCTTGCGTCTGTTGGGGGGCTGGCCGGTTGCAACGGGTTTTGCAGCTGTGACATGCGCCGGGATCTGGATCGGGACTCTGCCGCAAAACCCGATCTCGGAAACCGGTTTGTTTGTTGTGTCCGACGCGGGAACTGAGCTGGCAGCCTGGGGCGATGTAATGGCGTTTGGTCTGACATCGGAGACTGTCAGCGCGGACGGGACAACCGATGCGGTGCCTGCGGAGGATTTGTAATGACCGAACCTGTGACGACGCCCGAACCAGCATCCTCCCAAGTTCCTCGCTGGATGAAGATCACGCTTGTGGTGTCGCTGGCGGCGAACCTTCTCGTGGTTGGGGCCGTTGCCGGGGCCGTGCTGACGAAAGGCGGAAAACCGGACGCACGACACGGTGGACCTCGTGGCGCGATTGCAAACACGATCTCTGACGCCCTGCCAAAAGACACGCGGCGGGCGCTGGGACGCGAGATTCGTCAGGCCCTGCGCGCCAATCCGGAATATCAGGACATGCTCTATGCCGAGATCGATGCGCTGTCCGACTTAATGCGCGCATCCGATTACACGACCGAGGCACTGGAGGCGCAACTCCTGAAAATTCAGTCACAGATGATGGGGCCGATTTCCCTGGTGCGTGATCTGCTGGCAGCGCGTTTTGATGACTTCACGCCTGAGGAACGCGCAGCCTATGCAGAGCGGCTTGAGACGCTGTTGCAAGACGTCCCGCGCTGAAAAAAGTACTGTTGTGAAACTGCGGGGCTCCCCCATCAGTCATATATGATCAAGCAGCGCTTGAGCGGTTGAAACGCACTGTGTCGCGCCCATTCGATTTGGACGCGTAGAGCGCTTGATCGGCTTCGCGAAGCAATGCCTGAACCGTTTTTTGAGGGGTGTTTCGCGCGCCATGCGCCACGGTGACGCCAATGCTGATTGTGACATGGACAGGAGAATCCAGGTCCGGGAGAACGATATCGGTCTGGCGCACCGTCATCCGCAACTGATCTGCAATCTCCAGCGCGGTTTCAGCGTTCGATTCCGGCAAAAGGATCAAAAACTCCTCACCGCCGAACCGGGATACGATGTTGCCTTTGTCCAGTGTTTTATGGAGTTGCTCCGCCACCCGTTTGAGCGCGATATCACCTGCGCTATGGCCGTAGGTGTCGTTGACGGCTTTGAAATGATCGAGGTCCGCGACCATCACGGAAAAGCTGCCACCGTCCTGCAACAGCGTGTCTCTTAGTCGTTCAAGCGCCGACAGGGCATAGCGTCGGTTGTAAAGCCCGGTCAAAGGGTCTGTGACAGCGGCTTCAAGGCTGGTCTGCACCTTGCGCCTGAGACTGTCGTCAGCGCGCTTGCCCTGAACCTGAGTGCTGATACGAAGGTCAACTTCCTCGGGGGGAGCGTCAATGTCCACGACGTCATCGGCTCCGAGATCCAGCGCTTTCGCGGCGAGCGTCACGCTGCCGTCGCGCAGCACCCCGATCAGACGCGCGTGACGCGTTGGATCGGCCAATGGCACTTCGGCCAGTTGCGTAAATCCCGCCTTGCCCGCATCTCCGTCGATCAAAACCAGCACGACATCGGGTGCGCAGGCGCTCAATGGCGCGTCATTCCTGGCGCTGGAGGGATAAAATCCAAAATCATGTGAACTGCGCCCCGCCAGCGTTTGCAGATGCGTCCGCAAATCCTCCGCTCCGGGGTCACAGGCCCGGATGCGACCGCGTGGAGCGAAGACACTCGGCGTCTCGTCAAAACCCAGAGCGTCCGCCTTGTCCGATGTCAGCGCCAGATCCTGTCTTTTGTGCCGCCGTCTGCAGATGCTGCGCAAGCGTGCCTGCAACAGCGTGTCGCAAAGCGGTTTGACCAGAACATCAAACGCACCGGCCTGCATCAGTTGAAGACGACTTGACGGGCAATCCGTCTCGCTGATCACAACGATGCTCGCGGGGCTCGGATTGGGCAGCGCTGTCAGTCTCGAAATCAGATCGGCGGAACTCTCTCCCTCCAGTTCTGCAGCAACGACATAGATGTCCGGCGTCTCGCGGGCGGCGATCTCAACGCCTTCACGCGCAGATTCCGCCTGAAATACCTCATAGGACGCCGCCGAAAGCTTGACCTTGAGCACGATGCGATTTGTCGCCACATCGTCAATGATCAGCACCTTGACAGGCATCCGGATAAGCCTTTCTGACTTGCTTCTTTTCTGTCAGTGACTATCACGCGATTAGGTTAAGGAAACCTTGATCGGAATTAAGCAACTTGGACCCTAATCCTCATGCTGCAGAGACGCTGGCGCTCACTGCGCTGGATTGGCTGGTCGGACGCACCGATCTGCTGGATGTTTTCATGGGCGCAACGGGCAGTACGGAAGCGGACCTCCGCACGCGAATGTCCGAGCCTGAATTTTTGATATCCGTGCTTGATTTTATACTTATGGACGATGCCTGGGTCATCGCATTCAGCGCGGATCGTGATATCGCGGCGGAAGCCGTATGGCAGGCCCGACAAGCCCTGCCGGGCGGAGCACACCCCCATTGGACATGACAGACCAGACGATTTCAAATGGTGAATAGGATGCCAACAAAGGTTGACGCGCTGCTGTTTGATAAAGACGGTACCCTGTTCGACTTTCACAAAACCTGGAGCTTCTGGGCGGCTGGTCTGATCGAGGAACTCACGCAGGGTGATCCCGCACGGCGCATCCGTCTCGCAGACGTCATGGATTATGATCTGGAGCAGTCGCTGTTCCGTCCGACAAGCCCGATCATTGCCTGCACGAACCGCGAAGCGGCGGAATGCGTGGCGCGAGGTCTTGGCGAGCAAGATGTCACAAAAATCGAGTCGTATCTGACGCACAGCGCGGCGAAAGCGCCGCAGTCTCCGGTACTGCCTCTGACCCCACTCTTTGAGGGGTTTGCCACAAGGGGCCTGCGGATTGGCCTGATGACCAACGACACTGAATTTGCGGCGCGTGCCCATCTGGAGGAGGCGGGTGTATCGCGGTTTTTTGATATGATCATCGGCTTCGATTCAGGCTATGGGGCGAAACCGGCTCCGGACCCTTTGCTGGCCTTCGCCGATGCCATGTCCATGTCGCCGGGGCGGGTCGCGATGGTGGGCGACAGTACCCACGACCTGATCGCGGGCCGTGCCGCGGGGATGCAAACGGTCGCGGTGCTGACCGGCGTGGCCGAGGGGGACGCGCTGAAGGCCCATGCCGACGTGGTTCTTCCCGATATAGGTCACATCCCGGGCTGGTTGTCGGCGTGAGACGGGCGCCGGGTTTCGGCCTCGTCCTGGCCGTGACCGGTGCGCTGATCCTGAGCCCGGACGCCTTGTTCATGCGGCTTTCTGATCTGGGCGGTTTGCAGATGTCAGGCTGGCGCGGCCTGTGCATGGGAACGGTCATGTGGCTCGCCTGGCTCTCCATCAGCAGCAACCGCATTGCAGAGTTGACGCGGCTGTGCTGCCGTCTTGGGGCGGAGCTGATCGTGGCGCAGGTCTGCAATTCGCTCTTTTTCAGCCTTGGTATCGCGAATGCCCCTGTGGCCATTGTCGTGATGGGTGTGGCCGCAACACCGGTCTGGGCCGCATTGCTCAGCCAGTTTGCTTTGGGTGAGCCTGCGGGTCGCGCGACCTGGTGGACCATAGCAGCCGTGCTTCTCGGCATTGCAATCGCGCTCTTTGGGGGGTCCTCACTTGTGACCGACGCTCTCGCACTGGACCCGGGGGTGCTCTTGGGGGCTTTGTTTGGTTTGGGGACCGCTTTGGTGCTCGCGGCCAACTTCGT
>ERZ1740060.564-NODE-564-length-18456-cov-22.683224_pt1 | contig 18456 bp, 6 predicted proteins | sample MGYA00581743_ERZ1740060 | MGnify/ENA primary metagenome ERZ1740060 (study PRJEB43018, sample SAMN04849235) | marine metagenome | isolation source: floating plastic debris | place: Pacific Ocean | collected 2008-08-27 | study: EMG produced TPA metagenomics assembly...
CCGGCACCTACTATGCGGGCATTAGCAACCTGGGCAACAACTTCTACGACCCCAACGTCGCGGGCAGCGGCAGCGGTTGGACCTTTAACGATCGCTTTGAGCCTGGCCCTTACCGTCTAGAAGCGACCCTGGCAACCACGCCAACGCTACCCACGGTGAGCGTATCGTTGCCTGAGGTGGTTAGTGAAGCGGATGATGCCCCCATCCTGACGGCGGTCTTTACGGTGGCGGGCGCAATTCCCGCAGATGGGTTGGTAGTGGCGATCGGCGGCGATGCGGGTTTCTTATTAGACCCCGCCAATCGGATTGCGGACAATAATCGCCTCTTTGAGATTGTTCCAGAGGGGGGTATCACCGCCGATGGCTTTGGCCCCAATGGCGAGCTTCTGGTGCGGCTGTTTGCCTCAGAGGTAAGCTTTGGGTTGCCGATCTTTGATGACATTCTGGAAGAACCCGATACCGACTATACCTTCACCTTGTTAGAGGGCGACGGCTATTTAGTTGAGCCAGACAGTGCCCTGCAAACGGTGACGTTTACCGACGGGGTGCCTGGCGGAGTCGGGCCGACGGTAAGCCTATCGGTTGACCAGACTGACCTGGGTGAGGGGGATGAATTCACCGTGAACTTTGAGGTCGAGGGCGATATCCCCGACGAGGGACTCACCGTTTTTGTGGATGGCCCTGCCGCTGGTCTCAGTGAGTTCAATATCTTTGGCGATGATGGAATTGACCCAGACACCGATATTGTGGGACTAGCTGGCTTGCCTGAACCCGACAACGATGCGGGAGGATTCTTTGCCACCATCACCGAAAATCAGGCATCCATCACGCTATCGGTCTTTGATGATGGTCCTACGGAGGGGGGCGAGTCGTTAACGTTTGAACTTGCCGATGGCGAGGCATATGAGGTGAATCCAGATGCCAGCAGCGTCGAACTGACCATTAATGATGGTGGTGAAGACACAGTCTTTGGCGTGGAGTCAGGCGTCACCAGCGTCTTCCTGGATCTGCCACTGCTAGAGTCCGCTGCTGGTTTGACCTTGGTGGGGGCCGACAGCGATGCCATGCCCTTCTCCGATGACTTCCAGGTGGGCTTTGCTATCACCGACGACACGGACTTTACCTTCGCCCCCGCGCCTTTTGCGCCACTGGGTGGCACCATTGAGCACTCCGGCACGATCACCCTCGGCCTCGGCGATGCCGAGTTAACCATCGGTGAATTCTCCATCGGCTTTGATCCCACTCGGGTTTCCGAGACGACCAGCGGCTTCGTGGTTGCCGACACCCTGGGGCTGGACGTGCTGTTTGACCTGAGCGCTCCGAGTACGGCGGCAGTCTCCGGCGAGGAACTGGAAATCAGCGGCACCGATCTGCTGCTGTCTCCGGAATTGGCGGGGGCGCTGGGCTTAGCTGAGCTGGTTGGGGCTGACGTTGGCGATGCTCGCGTGGATGCGTTGGTCTCGCTGACGGCGGGCGGGCCGCCTAACCCCGGCACGAGCACCGATGGTGACGATGAACTGGTGGGCACCGACGGCAATGACTTTTTAGATGGTCTGAGAGGTGATGACATCTACACCGGCGGGGCCGGGGCCGATCAGTTTGTCTTTGACCTCACCCAGGGCGTTGACACCATTACCGATTTTGAGTTTGGCGTTGACCAGATTAGTCTCGGCGGCCTGACGCCCGACGGCGTCAAGTTTTTTGAGCTAGGTAACGACACGCTGGTGCTGACTAACAGCAACGAGCTGCTGGGGGTTGTCCAGGGTGTCACCAGTCTTGATAACACCGTCTTTGCTTAGCGCAGGCGGTTTATTAGAGCCTGCAGAGGGGCCATAGATTGGCCTCTCTGCAGTAGGGAAGCGGGTTCTACGAGCAAAGTTTTCGTTCGTAGGGTTTTAGCCATTTCCCGAACCAACTAAAAAGCCAATGCTCTGTCAGGAGCATTGGCTGCCCGATGAATTCCTGGTGCCGAGTTTGCAGCAAAGCAGCCAGGAAACATTTCACCGTTGTCTATAAGGTATCAAAATCATGACGACTCCAGTCGTATCATTCCAGACCGTTGCCGGTACGTTTGACGGTCGACGGGATGAAAATCGCGATCGCATTCTCGCGCCTGAACTGGTGGAATTTCTGGGCGATCAGCCTGGGGCCAGCGTCCTTAACTTAGCGTTCACTGTGGCTGGCGAGATGCCCGCTGGCGGCGTCGAAGTTGTGCTCAATGTGGCTAGCAACTTTGCCGACTACTTTACGCGGTTGGGGCGATCTCCCTTTGGCGGCGGCGGCGAAGTACTGGGGGCCGTGTATGCCGAAGATGGCGTCACTCCTACCGGTATTAAGGTTTTGCTGACCAGCCCCAATGCCCTCTTTTCGCTGAACGTGGCGGAAACCGATGAGGCGGAAACCGATGGGCCAGAGACCCTAGAATTTTCTCTAGCCGAGGGCGATGGCTACAGCCTTGACCCAGCCGCTACTGCCTCCACGGTTACCTTGTATGACACCCTGGCCGATGTGCCTGATTTAGGCACCGGGCCGCAGGTCGGATTAAGCATTGATCAAACGGCACTAGTAGAAACTGACGGGACCGAACTGACTCTCACCTTTGACGTCGAGGGTGACATTCCCGAGGACGGCGTGTTGGTCTATGTCGATAGCGGCGTCCGCGCAGCCGTTGGTGAGTTCAACATTTTTGGGGCCGAGGTGAACGGGGGGATTTTGCCCCCGCCTAACTTTGCCGCCAGTGGCTTCTATTTCACCGTTTTAGAAGCTGGGGCCAGCATTAAGCTGACGGTGCTTGATGAAACCACCAATCCTCAAATTGATCCGGCAGACGCCGTTGAGGGGATCGAAAGCTTTACCTTCTCAATTGTGGAAGGCCCTGGCTATACCATTGATGCCGCTGCCGCGGCGGTCAGCTATACCATTGCGGACGATGCCGATGCTGTGCCGTTGGTTAGCCTCAGCACCTCCCCGGACGTTCTGGTCGAAGCGGAAGGCACTGTTTCGGTGCATACCTTCGAGGTCAGCACGGCCCCCCCGGCTGATGGAATCACCGTCACCGTGGACGCTCCCAACTTGAGCGAATTTGACCTCTCGCAGATTGCGGTCACTGGTGGTGCGATCGCCGGCGTCAATGCCGACGGCACCGGGTTCGATTTCACCATTACCGAGCCGATGGCCACCATTGAGCTGCCGATCGCGGCTGACGGCGTGGAAGAAGGCATGGAAACAGCCTCGTTTACGCTGCAGCCGGGTACGGGCTATCTGGTCAGCTCCAACGACGACGGCGGCGAATTCACGCTGAGCGATACGCCCATTGCGTCACCTCCGAGTGACTCCGAAAGCAATGACACGATTGCGACGGCAGTAGCCACGGGCTTAACCGCTGACAACAGTTCGGTGTCAATTGCAGGCGAGCTGGCCCAGCAGCGCAACCCGGCCATTGATCGCACCGAAGATGTCGACATGTACTCGGTGGATCTCGCCGCCGGGGATGTGCTGCGTATCGACACCGACGCGCGGGCCATCTTTGACAGTTCCGAAAGTCCCGACACGATTTTGCGCGTGTTTGACGCCGACGGTAATCAACTCGCCCAGAGCGACGACAACTTTGCCCCGGATGAGCTATTTGGCTCGGGTCGTCAAGATTCTTACGTCGAGTTCACATCAGAAGCTGACGGCACCTACTATGTCGGCGTTAGCAGCTTTGGTAACGGTGAGTTTGGGTTTGACAACAATCCCTACGACCCGAATGTCGCTGGCAGCGGTACCGGACGCAGCTTTGGTGACTATATTTTGAACCTCAAGCTCAATGAGGGCTTCATAGCAGGAGCCACTGAGATTCCGGCTAGCACAGGGGACGGCCCCACCGTTTCGCTGTCGGCCACACCCGCCACCTACGACAGCAGCGACAATCTGATTTCCAACGCGCTGGTGCAGTATACGCCCGAGCGCCGCACCGCCTCGATTCTGACCCTAGGTCTCGACGTCGAGGGGGCGATTCCAGAGGACGGTATCGAAGTCTTCCTGACCAGTGACATTGACCTCTCTACCGTCTTTAGCACGGGTGCGCCCTTTAGCTCTGAGGGGGTAGAAGTGCTAGGGGCCGTCTTTAACAATGCCGGTGAGCCCGTGGGGCTCAAGGTCAACCTGACCGCCAGCAGCGGCTTTATCAACCTCAACCTGGCAGATCCGGAAGAAGCCCCCACCGATGGCGAGGAAACCATTGCCTTTACCCTAGAGGCGGCGGCGGGCTATGTTGTGGGGGACGACACCTTCTCCACCCCCATTTATGACACGCTGGATGATGTGCCAGCCTTGCCCACGGTGCCCACCGTCGGCATTTCCATCAGCGAAACCGCGCTGGTTGAGTCTGAGGGCAACACCACGACGCTCACCTTTACGCTGGATTCGCCCCCACCGGCTGAGGGCGTCACCGTCAATCTCGATAGCGGCGTGCGGGCAGCGCTGGGGGAATTCAATGTGTTTGACGCTGAAATCATCGGCGGCAACTTCCCCTCCCCCAACTTCCGGGCGAGCGGTTTCTTCTTCACCATCACCGAGCAAACGGCGACCATTACGCTTTCGGCCTTTGATGAGACCACGAATCCAGCGATCGCCCCAGAAGACGCGCTAGAAGGCATTGACGAGCTGACCTTTACGCTCAATCCGGGGGTGGGCTATGCGATCGCGCCCGACGCTGATGCCGTCACCGTCACCATTGCGGATAATCCTGATTCCGTCGTGATTCCTGACGGGGGGGATAACACCGGCGGCGACAGTGACGACTCCAGCATTCCCTTTGAAACGGAATTCAACGATACGATCGCGGACGCGACCGACACCGGTCTCGGCACCGATCAGCTCTCCTTCGTCATGCAGGCCGAGATTGATTCAACCCGGCAGACCCGCAATCTGATCGACGCCACCGAAGATGTGGATATGTATGCCTTTGACCTAGTGGCAGGTGATACGATCGCGATCGATATCGACTCGATTCCTTACATGATCGACGGAGTTGATCGCGAGCAGCGGGTCGATACCGAATTGCGTCTCTTTAACGAGGCGGGTGAAGAACTCCTGCTCAATACCGAAGCACCCGCACCCGGAGAACTGTTTGAGTCGGGCCGTGATGCGTATGTCGAGTTCACCGCGACCGAGACCGGGACCTACTATGCTGGGGTGGCGCTGCTGAGCAACCGAGCCTATGACCCGATGGTGGCAGGCAGCGGCAGCGGTCGCGTCTTTCCTAACTTTGGTATCAATACCGGTGAGTATACGATCGAGGCGACACTGACCGTCGGCGATCCGGGTACCGATGACCTCATAGAAGGCACTGACGAAAACGACATCCTGGAAGGGTTCCGGGGCAACGACATCATCTCGGGGGGCGCCGGTCGCGATATTGTCTTCGGCGGTGAAGGCAGCGATCGCGTGCGCGGTGACGCCGGTGACGATATTGTTAGCGGGGCCCCGGGCAACGACCTCGTGGTTGGTGGCCCGGGCAATGACATTCTCATGGGGGTCACCGGCAACGATGTGTTGGTGGGTGACATGTTCTTCCCCAGTGACGGTCGCGACATCTTTGTCTTTGGCAACGGCGACGGCACCGATACGGTGATCGACTTTACTCCTGGGGTCGATCAAATTGGGCTTGTTGACGGCGAACTCACCTTTGAAGGTGTGACCCTGACCCAAGATGGCACCAGCACCCTGCTGGGCGTTGCCGACAGTGGCGAAATCCTCGCCATCCTCAATGGCGTCGAGGCGACTGACCTGGATGCCAGTAGCTTTGTCATTGTGCCTGATGTCTCTAACATTGAGGAAGCGCAAGCCTTGCTCAATCCAGAAATTAACGGTACCGATGGGGATGATGACCTGATCGGGAATTTTGGTGACAACATCCTCGATGGGGGACTCGGCGACGATACCTACACAGGTGGGGGCGGCGCTGACCAGTTTGTCTTTGCGATCGCCCAAGGCGTTGACACCATTACTGATTTTGAGCTGGGGATTGACCAGATCAGCCTCGGTGGCCTCACGCCCAATGGGGTCAGAACCTTTGAGGTGGGAGATGATACGTTGGTGCTGACGACTAGCAATGAGCTAGTGGGTGTTGTCCAGGGGGTAACCGGGTTAGATAACACCGTGTTTGCTTAACGCAGCTTAGGGCGGGAGAGTTTTGAATTCTCAAATTTTGAATTGTCTACTCTCCCAGTCCCTAATCTCTTGAACCTCTCCTTTCTCTATCCAGGCTGGCAAATTTGCTAGCTCATCGAAATCTAATCGGGTCAGGACTTACGCAGTTGAATCCGATTTTGGCCCCTGAGTCCCCAAGGCTAGGGAAATCGGATTCAACATCCCCCAGATGGGGGAGACCGAGGGGCCTTTTGCGTGAGTCCTAAGCGTTTCACCCGGACTCTCGAATACTTCCAGAGGAAAAGCTCAATGTAATTCTCTTTCAGAAAGACTTGGCCAACGCGCACCGCCTCCTCACTCACCAAACTGGCAAGTGAGAAGGCGCAGAATCCTGGATCTCTACCCTTCTTTTTTGCTCTCACGGTATACCCGTGTTTTCTGCCATGAGTTTCCTTACATCTGAGCCAGCTTGAATTCCCTGTGTAATGAGAACCCAAAAATCTGTCTTAGCCAGATGTTTAGGGTGTGATGATGAGAGAACAAACAGCATGAAGACGAAGCTTTCGTTCACAGAGATTCAACAGGTGATCGCAGATTTACAAGATGATCTTTATAGTCAATTAAAGCTTGAAGCAAATGAAGCCCTCCTAAAGTTTCCTGCTTTTTTAGGGCGTGGATACCTGCGAGGTATTCGGTTTCGAGAAGGGTTGGATTTGCATGTACAGGAGTATGTCCTTAAAACCGATTTACTTTTACATGCTCAGAACTTTTCCTTGGAAACCACCTGTGCGTCCTTAACCTTCTGTCTTTCAGGAAGATTTAGAAGTACCTTTCCTAGCGTTTCGTCTGAAATCACCATGCAATCCCGAGGTGCGGCTTTTTATACGAGCCCTTATGCGGCAGGGACGCTTGAATTTAAGGCTGGCGAACATATTCACTTTGTGGAGATTACGATTAAGCCCACTCTGATACTGAGTTTAATTGGGCAGGAGTTGGCTGAACTGCCGCAAAATTTACAGCAGGCAATTCAGTCGGGCGCTTCCGAGCATGCGATTCATTTGTGTGATACTTCGGCTGAAATGACCCATGTTTTACATAAAATTATTCATTGTCCTTACCATGGACAGATTCGTGATGTCTATTTAGAAGGCAAGGTTCTAGAGCTAATAGCTCTTTACTTTAGCCAATTTTGCCCATTTTCTAGTCCACTCAGTGTGCAGTCATCAGCCTTATTGAAACCCAAAGAACATCAGGAAATTGAACGACTCTATGAAAGTCGAGAAATTCTGAAAGAGAACCTGATGACACCGCCTACTCTGGCGGAACTCTCTAAACGAGTAGGACTCAGCGAACGCCAGCTCCAAAAAGGATTTCAAGAATTATTTGGCACGACGGTATTTGCAGTCCTGCATCACGATCGCATGGAATATGCTCGCCAGCTTTTAGAAACTGGACAGATCAGTGTTGGTGCGATCGCCGATATGGTGGGTATTTCTCATCGGGGCTATTTTGCCCAGGCCTTTAAGCGCAAGTTTGGTCGTACGCCAAAAGAGTATATGAAGCAATTTGGCAAGACATAACCTCCGTTCAGCTCTCACACTGGCATCGTTACTAACGCAGCGATCGCAGCGAAACCAGCACCAATCCATAAACCGGAAACAAATCCGTCAATATGCGGGCGCATGCCTTCCAGCTTCTCGATGCCCTCTAAGCGCATCCATGTCGGATAAATTTTGACGTAGATCAGCCAGTCGATGATGACTAAATCGACGACGTTAATAAAGAGGGTCACGCCCCAAGCCACCAGGAATCGTTGAAAAAAGCTCACCTCGTCTACCGCCGCCAGATACCATGCGGGGGCAATCGCACCACCCAGCATCACTGCCGCTATGGCAACCGTCACCGGAATCGCAATTTTTAGCGGCGGTTTGAGCCTGCCTTCGGTTATGTCTGCCAACCAGACCTGTGGCGTAAAGCGCCAGGCAAGAAAAACCAAGAACATCACAACTAACGAAGCAATTGCACCCGCTACCAGTGTGATTGCGACCATGACGGCTCCATCCTGTTTTTTGAGATGACCTGTTGCTGTTGCGGCGAATATGAGCACCGCCAGTAATCTTCAGCGATGGGCGAAAACAATATAACGATTCATACCAACCTGATAGAAACGCGACTTAGCCTTCAAACACGGTAATCAATCTAATTTCGAATTAGGCGCGTATATAAATTTGTTTACTCAGCGTTTTAGCTACCCTCAGCTCTGAACACCAAAAATCTAGAAATTTAGCTGTTTAAGCAGAATCAAAACTAGCAATAATTACCCGCGCCCTGTAGCTTGAGTGATCAAAATTGGTTGCTCCAGTGATCACGCGGATGGGGCAATCACGATAGAGTTCAGCATGTTTCAGCCACTTAGGTCTCGACTTATACCGCATTGAAGCGGATAGACCGAAGTAAGAACAAGGCTTTCAATCCATTCAACCTTACAATTCAGGATCATGAATAGTAGCTATTTGCAGCTCATTGAAGCAGAGTCTAACGATACTCTCAGCACTGCCAACCTGGTTGCCCTCTCGGTCGATGCGCCTAAGGCGATCGCCACTGGCAGCATTAACTTTGACTTTGACAACAACCGCGATGTCGATGCCACCGAAGATGTCGACCTCTACAGGTTTGAGCTAGCGGCAGGCGACACCATAATCTTGGACCTCGATCCATTTGGTGATATTAAACCTATCGACGCCGCTGAGCTGATCTTATTTGACAGTGAGGGCAACAACATTGCCCAAGGGAGCTTTACTAACCCTGGGCCTGAGGATGCATTTACGTCTTTGCTTCCCTACATTGAATACACGGTTGCTGAGACCGGCACCTACTATGCGGGGGTGAGCGCCTATTTAAATGCGGACACCTTTTTCGCGAGCAATGCCTACGATCCGTTTATCGCCGGATCAAGCAGCGGCGTCACCTTTGAGCAATTTGGCTTAAACAGCTTTGGCGACTACGCATTGAACTTAGAGCTGGTGAACGATGCCACTCCGATTGTCGAGCCGCCTGAACCGCCTACCGTGGGCACTCCATCCGCTGATGCATCCACCGTTTCTCTGCAAGCTATCACGGGTACCTACAACGTAGACGGCAGTATTATCGCTCCAGTCTTGGTGGAAACTGTCAGCGATCAGGGGTTAGATCCCTTGTTTGGTGTAGGCGGAGCTGCTCTGACCTTTGCCTTAGCCATCGAAGGAGACATTCCAGCCGAGGGGGTTGAGGTCGTTATCAACTCGGACGTAAATTTGGTGGACTATCTGTTTACCTTCGATCCCTTCGTGCGGGGAGCAGAAACCCTAGGGCCAGTGTTGGACGCCGATGGGAATCCCTCCGGTATTCGCCTCAACGTAACTGAAAATACGGCGCTGTTTAATATCAATCTGTTTGACAAGCCCGTTCCAGAGACCGATGGCCCTGAGCAAATCACCTTTACCTTAGAAAGCGGTGATGCTAACATCAGCTCCACTGCTGGCACATCCACGATTACGGTTTACGACACGGTCGCAGATGTCCCTACCACCACCGCAGAGGGGCTAACGGTAGGGCTATCGGTGGAAAATGGGGCATTGGTTGAAGCCGACGGCAATCAGGCCACCCTGACCTTCACGCTGAGTGAACCGCTGCCCTCCGATGGTGTGTTGGTTTACGTGAATCTGGCGGCGCAAACGGCGGGTATAACTGACGGATTCGGACAAACCTTTGGGCTATTGGGCCAGTTTGATGTGTTTAACGCCGACATCACCGGCGGCGCATTTCCCATTCCTGATTTTGCCTCCAGCGGCTTCTACTTCAACATCACTGAACAAACCGCCACCATTAGCATTGCTGCGTTTCCCGATGCGGTAGTGGAAGGGGTACAGGCCTTCCAGGTGAGCCTGGCAGGCAGCGCAGCCTACCAGGTGGCCCCCGCTGCTAGCGTCGTGACCGTAACGCTAGCCGATACCGCTGACTCGTTGCCCCAAATCAGTCTAAGTACCGAACCGACGGTTTTGGTAGAGTCAGAGCAAACCGCTTCGGTTCACACCTTTACTTTGAGCGCACCCCCGCCCCCAGAAGGGTTACGGGTGTCGGTGACGGCAGAAGGCCTGGATGAATTTGATTTAAGCGGTATTGAAACCACAGGCATTACCGGTGACATTAGCGTGGCTGAAAGTTTCCCCCCTCAGCTAGTCTTTACTGTTACCGAAGACGTTGCTACTATTCGTTTGCCAGTTGCGGACGATGGTGAGGCTGAGGGGATAGCAACGGCCACCTTTACCCTCAATCCTAGTGATGATTATCAAATCGACCAGATGGCGGCGTCTGGCAGCTTCCAAATTGTCGATACCCCTGCTGAGGTTCCTCCGTCGCCGTTTGAAATCGAGGTGAATGATTCGCTCGAAACTGCGATCGCCATTGCTCCATCGCCAGAGAATCCGATTGTCATTGCCGGTACCGCCAACTATGTCTATGATTTCTCTGGCGTCACTCCCATCCTCGACTTTTCTGAAGATGTGGACCTCTATTCCTTTGAGCTAGCAGCAGGAGAGTCCATTGCTATTGACGTAGATGCGATCGCCCCCGATGGTTCTGAGTCTTTGCTACAGCCCGTGCTGCGGATTTTCGACGCTGAGGGCACCGAACTTGATGCTGTGGGTCAGGTGGAGACCTTGGACGAGATTACCCCCGGTGAAGGAGAAGCCATCCTCAGCTTTACGGCCCCATCATCCGGCACCTATTACGCCGGCATCAGCGTGTTAGGCAACGACGACTATGACCCAACTGTGTTCGGCAGCGGCAGCGGCTGGACGATTGAGGGGGTCGCTGAACCCGGTGCCTATGAGGCGACCTTTACCACCGCTCCACCCGTCCCCAACACCTACGTCGTCACCAATCTGGTCGCCAATGAGGCCCAATATAATCCTCACATGCTTGACCCTTATATCAGTCTGGGCTGGGCTATTGACATTCGTCCGGCAGGGGCGGGTGGTCACTTCTGGATCACCAACAATGGTACCGGCACCGTCACTGAATACGTTGGCGATGTGGGCGGTGTCCCTATCCATCAGGACGATCTCAAAGTCGTTGAGGTGACACCCGGTGCTTCGAATCCCTTTGGGGTTTCGGGGCCAACAGGACAGGTCTTCAATGCCTCAGACGATTTTGTAATTACGCAGGATCATCCCAACGGAGAGATTACCGCACCCAGTAAGTTCATCTTTGTTTCGAATGATGGCAACATTTCCGCCTGGAACGAACGGCAAAATGAAGATGGCTCCTTTGATCGATCGCTGGTATCAGAAGTGGTGGTCGATAAGTCCTTTGACTCGAACCCTGATGATCCGTTTTACATCTCTGATTCGATTTACTACGGGGCCGCGATTACTGAGTTTGAATCCGATAATCGCCTCTATGTGGCGGATTTTGGGCCAGCCCCCGAAATTGAAGTCTACGATGCCAACTTCAATGAGATAACTGATGACTTTGACTTTACAAACCCCTTTGCGGATGAAGGCTATGCGCCTTATGACATTCAGCTGATTGAGGATGCGTTACTGGTAGGCTATGCCGTCCCAAACCCAGATTTGCCGGGAGATGAAATTGTCGAAGAGGGGCTGGGTCGCATTGCCGAGTTTGACCTGGACGGCAATCTAATCGCTACCTGGGACGATGGCGGGCTACTGGATGCCCCTTGGGGATTTGTCGTTGCCCCCGATGATTTTGGTGAATTTAGCAATGCGCTGCTGGTCGCCAACTTTGGCGATGGCACCATCGTGGCCTATGACCGCGAGACCCGACAACCCATTGACTATCTGCGTGGCACCGATGGTGAACCAATCTTCATTGATGGGATATGGGGACTAACCTTTGGCAATGGAGAAAGCCTAGGCGAAAGCAACGATCTCTATTTCGCCGCCGGCAACGACCTGGGAGACAATGCCGGAGACGGCGTGTTTGGCAAAGTTGAGTTTGCAGGCGATGTGGAGCCGATTCTTGCTGGTGGTGACGAGACAATTTTGGGTACACCCGATGCGGACTTAATGGTGATTGGTGGCAACAACAACCTCATCCTTACAGAGGCCGGGGACGACACGATTACGGCTCGCGGTACCAATCAAACCGTCACGACCGGAGACGGCAATGATATTGTTAGCATTGGCAGTGGCACCGTTGACGCTGGCGACGGCGATAACTTTATCTCGGCGAGTGACGGGGCTCTAGTCGTCACGGCAGGTGACGGCAATGATTCGGTGAATCTGGTACAGGGGAATCTGGTGGCCAACCTCGGCGAGGGCGACAACCACGTCTACTCTGGTACCGGGGACGACACCATCATTGCCGGTGCCGGAGATGACATTGTCCACGCTGGCGATGGCAACAACACCCTGATCTTGGGTGAGGGCGACAATACCGTTAACTCGATTGTTCTGGGTGTGGGATTAAGCTCTATTGGGCAAAACACGATCTATACGGGCAGCGGTGCAGATACCTTTATTCTGGCTCCGGGGTCAGGCGTTGCGACCATTGTTAACTTTGACAGCAGCGATCGCTTCAAATTGGCAGGTTTAACGCCCGACTTTTTGAGGGGCATTGGTTTCAGCGACTTGACCATTGCCCAAGACGGTGACGATACTGCTATCTCCCTCACGGGCACTGAGGATGTGCTAGCGGTCTTGCAAAACGTCCAAGCTGACACCGTGACTAGCCGCAATTTTGGTGAGGGTCAGACTCTCACGGGTACTGATGAGGACGACATCTTGATCGGCAGTGATGCTGATGACCTTCTCGACGGACTGCTGGGCAACGACACCTATACCGGCGGCACAGGGGCCGACCAGTTCGTCTTGGCCATCGCCCAAGGCGTTGACACCATTACTGATTTTGAGCTGGGTATCGACCAAATCAGCCTCGGTGGCCTCACCCCAGAAGGTGTCAGAACCCTTGAAGTGGGGGATGATACGTTGGTGCTGACCAACAGTCGGGAGCTCATCGGCGTTGTGCAAGGTGTGACGGGGCTGGATAGCAGCGTGTTTGCGTAGTTAGAGAAGAGCGGATAGGGAACAGGGAATAGTCTCGCCTGTTCCCTGTTCCTCGTCACCTAAGACTAGCTTGAACCATGAGATCCGGCTGCCTTCCTTTGAGGCGGTCGGATTTTTGGATGCCAATACACCGAGGCGACATGGGGGGAGGGAACTATCGCGATCGCACCTTCCACCCCAACCGCATTGGCATAACTGCTCCGGCAGAGCATTGTCAGCGATGCTCCTGAGTACAAACTATTATTGAGGGCATTACTAAACTTTGCAGATTTTGCAAATCTCTGGGGCACTGCCTCAAGTACTCTCAATTGCCCCCTTGCCATTTGTGACTTGTTACCTGATGACTCGCCATGACCATCGAATTAACTCAAGATGAATTCTGGGAGCAATTACAAGAAGCAAATGAGGAGGAACTACAGTGGTATCCCTCCGATGAACTCGATATTACCTGCAAATTTGATACTCATATTTCCCAAGGCTGGTGGCGAGAAGTCGAGCTACGAGAGGGGCTCTGGTTAACGATAGATCGACACCAGCCGACTGACCGCTTGGTAATAACTGAACCTGAGCAACGAATAGAGGCTATTTACTGCATATTTATGCTGTCGGGCAAAGGACGGACGTTCTCTGTCTCTACATCTTCTGAGGTTCCACAGACTGTCGGGCAATACCATGTGGGCAGCAATGGCGTATGGGGCGGTGCAATTGGCGATTATTCAGAAATAGAACCCTGCTCTTTTGTTGAAATTGGCATACAGCCATCCATACTTCGTTCTTTTTCGGCTTCCCCAACAGGTGAGCTGCCTGATACACTGCAGCATTTGATCAAATCTCCTGACGAAGTGATGTATGAACGACATGGAGAAACCCAACCAAGGATGACCACCGTACTGCAGGAGATTGTGCACTGTCCCTACCTGGGCCTGGTCAAGCGAGCTTACCTGGAAAGCAAGGTGATCGAACTAACGGCACTGGTGTTGAACCATGAGGTGGCAATTCAGCAAGGAAAAATCAAAAAAGGGGCGCTTAAACCCGAGCAGCTGGAGCGAGTTTACTATGCCAGAGAGATTCTGCTGCGCGATATCGGTAATCCACCCTCTTTGGAGGAGTTAGCCCGTCAGGTCGGTTTGAACGATTTTCTCCTGAAGCAAGGCTTCCACCAGGTATTTGGCACAACAGTATTTGGCGAATTGCGATCGCACCGTTTAGAAATGGCTCAGCAGCTTTTAGCCGAGCAGGATAAGAGTATTGTCGAGGTTGCCCATTGTATTGGCTATGCTAGTTTAAGTGCTTTCTACAGAGCTTTCAAAAGCAAGTTCGGTGTCTCCCCTAAGGCATATCAGAAGGCTCAACGTTAAGAATCTAGCCGAATTTAGACAAGCGCAGGCAGGTAGAAAATCCGGCTCGGGCAATAAAAAATCCGGCTCGGGCAACAAAAGCCAAAATGAAATCCGTAAGATTGCTGAGAACTGATCTCATTAGCGATGCCAAAGATGCTCGACTGGGGAGATGAGAGGAACGTGAAAGAGATAGAAATTCTCTAGTCCCCTCGAACTCCTTGTCTCTTAGTCCCATCGCTCCTATTGACACCCTTTCACATCGCTATGGGGTAACTGCCAACTATGGAGTTTCCAAGGAGTTTCCAATATGCTGCAAGTCAGTCTTTTTGCCGGACCCGACTATCTGATCGAGGCCGAAGGCACCGTCAGCGCCCATGCCTTTCTGGCAACGGGTGGCATGATCCCCGAAGGTGGTCTGGTGGTCTCAGTCGATGCGCCCAACCTGAGCGAGTTTGACCTGGCAGGCGTCTCAGTAGAAGGGGGCGAGATTGCAGCGGTGCGCGACGGCGGGTTTGACCTGCGGATGACCGAGTACACCACTTTAGTCAATCTGCCCATTGCCGCTGATGGGGAGACTGAAACGGGAGAAACGGCAACCTTCCGCTTGGCTGCGGGAGACGGGTACGAGATTCTTGAGGCATACAGTAGCGGGACGTTTAACCTGGTAGATACGGCGGTAGACATGCCGCAGGGGGCGACCACTGAACCGAACAACACCATTCCGACAGCATTAGATACGCAAATCAGTCCTGAAAATCCATCGTTTTCTGGCAGCGATTCGATCTACTTCAACATTGGCAACCGCTATCTCCAGGAAGACGGCACTTACCAATACATTGACTACAGTGAGGACGTTAATGTCTACAAGGTAGAGCTGAGCGCCGGAGACACCATTGCGTTCGAAACCTTTGAGGTTGAAGGCAATCCTAATGCTTTTGGGTTTGGCCTTGATACGACCTTGATGGTATTTGATGCTGAAGGCAATCGGGCTCGCGATTACGCAGTTGCTGGAGAAACAGCAGCACCCGATAAGCTGTTTGGTGGTTTGGGTCCATTTAATGAAAATCAAACCGATACCTACTCAGAATTTACCGCCCTTGAAGACGGCACCTACTACGTAGCGATTGGTTCATACAGTAATGTTTTAGACTTTCCTAACAATCAAGAATTTAATCAACCAGTCTATGATCCTCTCATGCCAGGGACTGGGAATGGAGATGCCCCATTCTTTGGTAACTATGGGATTGACATCGATTTACTGACGGCAGAGAATCCTCGTAAAACAGGCACGCCGACTCCGCCCGTAACTAATCCAGGCATCACTGAATCACCAACTCTTTCTTTGACCGCTAACCCCGCCACCACAGACAGTGAGGGCAACTTTACCAATGCCGTTGTGGAACATGTCGAACCTGGGGGGCTTTCCAACGTTACCTTTACTGTTCGCGCTGAAGGGGAAATCCCTGAAGAGGGCCTTGAATTTGTGCTCAATAGCAATGGCAATTTATTTGATTACGTTTCAATCTTTCAAAGTAACAGCCTTCCTAACACAATTGGTGGACAGTCGTTGGGCGCTTTCTACAACGAAGAGGGCATTCCTACAGGCATTCGTCTCCGCATTGAAGAACCGACGATGACGGTCACCTTGGAAACAGCCAACCATCAAACTTGGTTCCCAGATTATTACGGCAATATTATCGATGAGTATGAGCCGCTAGAAACTGATGGAGCCGAAGATGTCACCTTTTTCTTAGAGCCAGGAGAAGGTTTCGAGGTTGCCCCTACTGCTGGAACAGCAAACGTTACCTACTACGATTCTGTGGCAGATGTGCCACCTCCCACAGGTGGAGAAGATACGCTTCCTGAAGTCGGCGTCACCATTAGCGAGACAGTGCTGATAGAAACGGAAGGGACCGAAACGACTATGACCTTCACGTTATCCGAATCACCCCCACCAGAAGGGGTAGTGGTGTATTTGACCAGTGAGCAAGACCCCTTGGTAGGTAGTGTCCTGGGGCAGTTTGATGTTTTAGCAGCGGAAATCACCGGGGGTAACTTCCCAGTGCCCGATGGCAATGAAGCGGGCTTTTTCTTCACGATTACCGAACAAACCGCCACCATTACTGTTTCGGTTTTCGATGAATTGACCGTGCCAGGCATTGATCCCTTTGCAGTACAGGAAGGGATACTCGCTCTAGACTTTGCCCTCCAGCCTCAAACAGGCTACACGATTGATCCAGACACCAGTGACATTAGCCTCACCATCGCCGACAACTTAGATTCTAAAATTCAGGTCACTTTGACGGGTGAACCAGAAACTTTGATTGAGTCAGAAGGCACGGTGAGTATTCACACCTTCAACGTCAGTGCAGAAATACCTTCAGAAGGCATCACGGTCAGTGTCAGTGCTCCTGATTTGAGTGAGTTTGATCTGGATGCCATTAATGTTACTGGCGGTAGCATTGCTGCGGTCCGTAACGATGGCTTTGACTTTACCATTACTGAGCAAACTGCCACCATTAGCCTGCCGGTTCTCAATGATGGAGTCGCAGAAGGCAGCGAAACCGCGACCTTTACTCTAGAGCCGGGAGACGCCTACGAAATCAACCAGCAAGCTACTGAAGCCACCTTTATCCTCGCAGATACGGTCGATGAAGTCAGTGTGCCGGAGGAAATTGAAGGTAATGACACTATTGCTGAAGCCAATGCCCTGGGGTTGAGTGCCGAGAATCCCACTGCTGCCTTGGCGGGTTCGATTGCCGGCGACTTTTACTTCGATCCGTCTGAGGATGTGGATTTCTACACATTTAGTCTGGAAGCAGGACAGACTGTCAGTCTAGACATTGATGCGAGTGAGTGGAACACGTTGGAGACATTTGGGTATCCCATCGTCTATCCAGCCCTGGATGAGGTGCAACTGACCGACACCGAACTGCGACTATTTGATGCACAGGGAAATGAGGTTGCAGCTAACAATGATGGTGCGGCCCCCGATGAAGAGTTTTCTCGCGATCCCTATCTGGAGTTCACTGCCGAAACTGCGGGCACCTACTACGTGGGCGTGAGTCAACTGGGCAATCGCAACTACGACCCCAACGTAGCCCGCAGCGGCAGCGGCTGGACGTTCCCAGAGGTGGGCGTTTTCTTTGGTCCTTACGAGCTAACAGCGACCCTCACCGAGGGGGATACCTCGCCTATCACAGGTGACCTCATGGGCACCGATACCGCCGACACGCTGATTGGCGATGCCAGCGAAAATATTCTCGATGGTCTCCTTGGCGATGACACCTACACCGGCGGCGCGGGTGCCGACCAGTTCGTCTTTGCCATGGCTCAAGGCGTCGATACCATTACTGATTTCGAGGTTGGCGTTGACCAAATTAAGCTCGGCGGCCTCACACCCGAAGGCCTCAAGTTCTTTGAGCTGAACAGCGACACCCTGGTGCTGACTGCTAGCAATGAGCTGATCGGCGTCGTGCAGGGGGTGACGGGGCTGGACAATAGCGTTTTTGCGTGATTAGGGAATAGAGGATGGGGAATAGAAAAAAGCGCTATCTGTTCCCTAATACCCGTTACCTGTTCCCTAGCCTTTTCCAGGGAGGGCGGGGGAAGGTCGAGATGGGATACCGCATCAGACTAACTTGAACCATTCATCCGGCTGTGCTCATTTGAGGCAGTCGGATTTTTTGTGCGGTTGAAATGTAGGGGGATGGCGCGATACAAAATTTGAATATAACACCCAACCACAAAAAAAAAAAAAAAAAAAAACAAAATTAAATAATAAAAAAAAAAAAACTTTTTTAAAAAAAAAAAAAAAAAAAAACAAAAAAAAAACAAGCATCCAGGAAGAAACAAAGAGACACTGAAATTAGATAAAGCTTCTGACCAATCGTATCGTATTGCTTTGGTCTACA
>ERZ1740060.565-NODE-565-length-18440-cov-8.461354_pt1 | contig 18440 bp, 16 predicted proteins | sample MGYA00581743_ERZ1740060 | MGnify/ENA primary metagenome ERZ1740060 (study PRJEB43018, sample SAMN04849235) | marine metagenome | isolation source: floating plastic debris | place: Pacific Ocean | collected 2008-08-27 | study: EMG produced TPA metagenomics assembly...
TTAGTCTGTCTGCTTGAGCACCCACCATTGGGCAAGACCCACCAGCACACAGACTAAGGTCCAGAGTAGTAAAGTTGTAGTCCGCCCGATGTCTCCCTGCTGATCCAGCCGTAAACTCAGGGGCTCGATCAGGGCACAGCCGATCCACCACGGAACAACATTCGCCGCCAACCACAAAATCCAGATTTTCCAATCACTGAGTCGACGGGACATGATTATTCGTCGTCTGTGACCAGACCCTGTTCGAGGGCGTAATATACCCGTTCAGTCCGGCTATTGGGGCCGATTTGATTCAACAGATGGTTGGCATAGATGCAGCCCCCTATCTTTTAGATAGGTCTGTACTGCTTCCCGCAGTCCTGAATATTCACTTAGTTATCCGTTGCCATTACTGTTATTTTACTGCCCGCTCTTGAGGCCAGTCCCTGGCCTGTTGTCGCTGTCGCAACAGAAAAATTAGCGTAGTTCCTGTGACGGCACTGGCGGCCGCTTCCACGGCGGTGCCCATTATGAAGATGGTGTGATTAAAATCGCCCATCATGAAATCGACTGGGGTGAGCAATGCGGCTCCAACTCCAGCGATCGCCGCAACAATTTGAACCACAATCCATAGCCAAGCCTTGGGTACCCGACGCCTTAAGATCAACCATTGGGCCGCCCCAAAAGTCCCGCCCGTTACAAAGGGCGCACCCCAAAAAGTAAAAAATCCGAGAAAGGCGATCGCCCCACCAAGAGCCGTCGCCACCGGCCACCATTTCATCCCAGACAGCCGCTGCTTCAATACCCACCCTTGGGTAATGCCCACTAGAGCACAGGTTATCCCCCAAGCCACCATCAGCATTGGCAGCTCTATGTCTCCCATCAGGGTTTCCAAGGGAAACAAAAGGGCGCAGCCAATCCACCAAGGCACGACATTCGCCACCAACCACAAAATCCAGATTTCAAAATTGCCGGGTTGGCGACGGGGCATGGTTATTCGTCGTCTGTGACCAGACCATGTTCGAGGGCGTAGCGCACCAGTTCAGTCCGGCTATTGGTGCCGGTTTTGCTAAACAAGCGGCTGACGTATTTCTCCACGTTGCGGACGCTGGTTTCCAGGCGGCGGGCAATTTCCTTATTCATCAGACCCTCAGCTACTTTATTGAGCACATCCTGCTCGCGGGGGGTAAAGTCGATGCGGATCGGAGCAGGGGTTTTGGCGATGGTGCCCCGCTGGGTGAGCAGCGCTTTGATTTCTTCGATCTGGCGGGCCATGGCGGCGATATCTGGGGTAGCACCGCCTTCGGGGGTGCGGGCTTCCTGGCGGCCAATTAGGTTGGTGACGATCGCCACCAGTTCTTCGGGGTCAAAGGGTTTGGGCAGGTAGGCGTCAACCCCAGCGCTATAGCCTTGGATGCGATCGCTGGTCATGCCTCGGGCGGTTAGAAACACCACGGGCAGGGCCTTGTAGCGGGGGTCTTCGCGGACCTGTTCTAAAAACTGGTAGCCATCCACCTGGGGCATCATGATGTCGGAGATCAAGACATCGGGGGTGTTGACCTGGAGCTTGTCCCAGCCTTCGGTGGCATTGCTGGCGGTGTCAACGGTGAAGCCACTGTCTTCTAAGTAAGCTTGCACGGCCTCTCGCAGACCGGCTTCGTCATCTACGAGCAATACTTTTCCGGTGGTGTCAGTCATTGCTGGTCTCGTTACTGTTGTCTTATTGCCACTTTAACCTCTCGCTGATGCCTCAAAACGGGCCACAGTGCAGGGATAACCGTTCTTTTTAGGGCATGAATTACGACAAACATTGGCAACGGCAGTCTACCCAAGTGGTCTTTAGCAACCCCTGGCTCACCGTCAATCAAGACACCATCGTCCTGCCCAATGGCACCGTGATTGACGATTATTTTTTGGTCTCCCTACCCGACGTGGCCCTAGTCATGCCCGTCACCCCAAATCAAGAGGTGATCATGGTGCGCCAATATCGTCATGGGGCCGATCTCGTCCTACTGGAACTCCCCGCTGGCAGCTTTGACCCCAGCCAAGAAACCGCCGCCACCGCCGCCCAACGGGAGCTGCGGGAGGAAACCGGCTATGCAGCCAGCACTCTGGAGCCCCTGGGGGTGATCTACGACAACCCCGTGAAATGCCCTTACCAAACGCACTTGTTTTTGGCGCGGGATGTGGTTCCGGTCGCGACGCCTACTTGGGATGCCACTGAGGACATTGAAATCGTGAAACGGCCTTTGAGGGAAATTCAGGGGGCGATCGCCCAACGTGAAATTATTGTTTCTGGCTCCATCGTGGCGCTTCATCTCGGCCTAGAAAAGCTGGGATAAAGTCCTGAAAACATTGCTAAGTGCAAACAAGTATTTCAAGGTCGTAATTGTCGACGACAGTAACAACACATCTCTTTGTTAAAAGGCATTTTTAGCCCTGTAATAATTAAAGAGAACAACAGTTTCGTCCGAGTCAGAATTAGCTTCGCTAGGGTGAGGACAACAGGCCTTTAGGTCCTTAGCACTAAAGGCCGATGCATTAATTCATATTTGAATGAATTCCACCATGGCTTCTCGTACTGTCTTTTCTCCAGCCCGCTGGCTCCCTTGGGTCATGGCAGTGGGCGTATTTTGGCTCAGCAGCAGCCTCCTGCTAGACCTGGTGATCATGCCCGTCATGTATACCTCCGGCATGATGGCCGAGCCCAGCTTTGCCCCTGCTGGCTACAGCCTCTTTTGGACCTTTAACCGCTTAGAACTGGTGTGTGCCGCTATTATTCTGACTGGAGTCCTCGCCCTGCGAAAGACCCCAGGGGAGTTTGACGTTCTAACCAGCGGTAGTCGTTCTCGCTGGGCATTGGGCATTGGCATGGCGCTCTTAGGCGTCACGCTGATTTGTACCTATGGCCTCACCCCCGAGATGGGGGCGTTAGGAGTATCCCTTGATACCTTTGCTGAGACCTATGCCGCTCCGGCTGCCATGGACTGGCTACATGGGGCCTATTGGTGCCTCGAAGCCCTGAAATTGCTTGGTTTAGGGCTGCTCACTGGCCTCTGCTATCGAGACGTCAACAAAGGGAATGATATCGAGGCAATTTCGTAGATCATTAGCCCTTTACAAGTTCAAAACGCCTTCTAACCATTGCTCCGCTGCAGCGTTAACGCTTACAGCGGAGTTCTGTTTTTTGGGAACCATCTCTGGCCCGATCGCTTCATCTTGGAAAAGCTGACCTATCATAGCGCCATCGGCCCAGTTGGCTGCTGCCGAGTGAAGGGAATCAGGAAATACTATGGCCACCCTCAAAAATACAATTGCCCTGCTAGGATGTCTGACGTTGTTGGGCAGTGCCGCTCTCCCCACCTGGGCTGCAAAGGATGATGGGGCCGAAACGGTTCCACTCACGGTGGAGAGCACCCAGTCCCCTGCTGAGGTGACTGATCCGGAGGCAGAAGCTGCCCCAGCTGATCCCCTACCCAGTCCGGTGGAGTTTTACAACAGCGGTGTGGGGCGCTTTAACGGGGGTGACTATCCAGGGGCCATTGCCGACTTTGACGAGGCCATCCGTCAAAACCCAGATTATGCCGAAGCCTTTATGTACCGAGGTGCGGCCTACAGTGAGTTGGGTGACTGGACTGAGGCGATCGCCAGCCTCAACCAAGCCATCCGCTTAGATCCCACCTTGGCCCAGGCATACTTACTTAGGGGCACGGCTTATTACGAGCTGGGGGATGTGCAGCGGGCAATTACCGACGTTCAGGCTGCCCTTGTCCATGATCCCACCCTGGTCAATGGTTACCTCTATCAGGGACTGGTGGATGTGCAGGGGGGCGATGCGGAAACGGCGGTTGTTAACTTTACCGAAGCGATTCGGCTCAACCCTGATGAGCTTAATGCCTACATTTTGCGGGGATTTGCCTACGATCAATTAGGCAATTATCAAGCGGCGATCGCCGACTTTTCCTATGTGATTGAACGGGAGCGGGTTAGCCCGATTGCCTATGTGGGTCGCGGTGCTGCCTTCTACCATCAAGGGGAGCTTCGTGAGGCTGAGCGCGATCTGGATATTGCCCTTCGCTATGCGCCCTCCTCTGCGGTGGCCTACTACAACCGCAGTTTTGTCTATGCCGCTCAAAACCGACCCCGCCGTGCTATTCAGGACTTAAATGAAGCGATTAAGCGCAACCCTGAATTTTTTGATGCTTACATCAACCGCGGCCTCCTCCACAACGATTTAGAAGAATACAGTGCGGCCCTAGAAGACTTTGACTTAGCCCTTGCCCTGAATCCTGACTCTGCCAGGGCCTATCTTTATCGGGCGGAAATCCATCTGGCGATGGGAGATGAACTCGATGCCATTGCTGATTACAGCGAATCGATATTCCTGGATGGCAGTAATGCCGAGGCTTATAAAGCTCGGGGCGATGTTCGTCTGAGTCGGGGGGATGTGCCAGGTGCGATCGGAGACTATAACCAAGCCATTTTCCTCAACCCCAGCTATGCCGACGCCTACGCGGCTCGGGGTTTAGCCTATGGACAATCTGGAGATGCCCAGCGGGCCTATGATGACTTGTCCTTGGTAATTGCGATCGCTGAGGACAATGTTGACCCCGATGTGCTCTACCAGCGCGGGGTTTCACGGCTGCGTTTGGGCGATCGCTTTGGGGCGCGACAAGACTTTGAGCAAGCCGCCGCCCGCTATCTGGAAACAGGTCAGGCTGAACCCTACCGCCAAACCCTGCAGCAACTCCGTCAACTTTTATAAGTCGCAATTGTAGGTCGATCAATTCCACGATTTTTCTGACGCTCAGCAGACAAGAATTTGTCTTAGGTAGATTACCGTAAGGCCCCTAAGAGGGTGTTTGAAAAGTTCTTGGGACTTCCTTTAGAGTGTTCCAGCTAATTACTTGTCCAAACATCCGTCAAGGATTGATTCGTTTGTCTAGACAACGCCCGTTCGGCATCATAAAGGCCGGGATGTTTTTTTAGATGGAATACTCTTAGCGACATGGATTATCCAGAAGAGTGACGGTAGCATCAGGGTTCCGGCCATCCTACTGATGGGCTCCGGTATCGTTCAAGACTGGCTTACCCCCTTTTTAAACACCCTCTAAACTGGTTGGATTCCACACATAATCCGAGATATCCTCCGGCCACTGCACCTGGTTCTGGGTGGGGATATCTAAGCTGCCATGATGCAATTTTTGATCAAGCCCATAGAAGTCACCGACAGCTAAGTCATTGATCTGAAAGGTGGTTTTTAGAAATTCGATCGTGAACATCATGTTGTGAGCTTCAAAGTTACCGGGTTTAAACAGCCTCGGAAACTTCAGAAACTTGATATCGCCCCGTTCACGGCGATTGGCTTGGATCGGGGTTAATCCGAATTTCTCCGGCAGGGGATCCCCTTCGATATAGACCATGCTGTAGCGGGGACCTTTAACCCAGTTGCGGTAGCCATGGCCAAAGGTAAATACATTTATCCATTCGCGGGCTTGCACTTGCCATTGGGCGATTGCTTCACGGCGTTGCTGAAGGTCCCAAGGGCGGCTACTGCGGCGAATAAATTTGCGACGTGCCCGCCACAGGGCTCGGGCCAGCAGAATGGTGCCGTGGCTATCTCCGGAGAGGTTAAGGGAGGTCTCGGTCTCAATCGCCTTCAAAATCAACCGGGCGGTATTTTCGATGACGGGGCTATCAAGCAAGCCGAGGCGATGGATGCCCGCATCCAGCCAGTCAAAGTAGGGATTAATCCGCGCCAAGAAAGGCTTATCGAGGATGAAGGAGCCATTGTGCAGATTGGCAATACCCACATTCAGCACTTGGGCGTAACGGCGGCTACGTTTGGAGGATTCGGCTTCGGTTTGCCCCAACCCTGAGATAAAAACTGTGCAGAGAGCGGCTGATTGGGCGGCTGGGTCTGATTGGGGATAGTAGGCGATGGTTTGGGCGATTTCAGAGATCGGATCTGTGGCAGCGATGATGTCATCGAAGTCGAAAACTTCGCCAGTGTCAGGATTCTGAAACTGACCATCAAAGCGCTTATCAGGAAAAAGCGCTTCTAAGGGTTTACGAAACCATCGCGATTTGATCGGATGGGGATGGGCCGATGGGGGCATAAGGGCAGTGGGATATCGGGATCATTGAACGGGAGTTAGATGCCTTCTCTGAAATACAAACGAGCTGGAACAGAGGGCATGGTGCGGGGTATTAGGTGTCCATCTCATAATATTTGAGTGGAGTTTGAATAACAGGCCGAAAATATCAGGCTTGAGAGGGAGAAAACTAAGGTCACATGGCACAAAAAACAGTCCGATCTTTAAGAATCGCAATCGCGTCTGAGCAGATTGCTAGTTTTTGTCAGCATCACCACGTTCGCAAGTTATCTTTATTTGGCTCCGTACTCCGGGATGACTTCGCCCAAGACAGCGATATTGATGTCTTGGTGGAATTTGAGCCAGGGAAAACCCCTGGCCTTGCAATTGTGCAGATGGCACGCGAATTATCTGCAATGCTGGGAAACCGGACGATTGATCTCAGAACGCCTAAAGAACTGAGTCGGTATTTTAGAGATCGCGTGATAACTGAGGCGTTACCTCTTTATGAGCAGATTGGATGATGCTACCCGGCTCAAACATATGCGGGATGCGGCACAGGAAGCCATCTCATTTATGGCTGGGCAGAGTAAAGAGGATTTAGAAACAAATCGTCAGCTTCTCCTTGCCGTGGTGAAAGATATTGAAATTATTGGAGAGGCCGCCAGCCAGCTTTCTGAGACCTGTCGAAGACAGGAGAACCACTTACCTTGGAGAGACATAATAGGTATGCGCAATCGCTTGGTTCATGCCTATTTTGAGGTGGATGTAGATGTCGTTTGGGCTGTAGTGGCATCTGATTTACCTGCATTACTTCCTGAATTGGAAAAACTGATTTCTAGTGCTTCATAGGCTTCACACAGTTTCGGAAACAGATTGGCTAACGTGGATGATGTAACACCGAGTTTAGATTCAAACTCTAGAGTCCAACTTTTATCATTGCTGTTCTGCCAAGGCCAAATATTCTAAAATCGCTCGGCAATATTGGTTGAGGGCGGGCGAGGTGCGAAATTCAAAGGCTCATCTATCAGTAACACGTTGGGATGGGTGGCAAGGGCATAGACGATCGCGGCAATCGAAGTCGCCCATTAGAATAGTGTTTATCGCTTCAGTAGACTCGCAAGCTGCTGAGCGATCGCTGTTTTTGTCCTTTATTTCTATGCATCGTGATGAGTAACCCTGCCAGTCCAGACCGCATCTTGATCTTTGACACCACCCTCCGGGATGGCGAACAGTCTCCCGGTGCCACCCTTAACGTGGACGAGAAGCTGACGATCGCGCGGCAACTGGCACGACTTGGGGTTGACATCATCGAGGCGGGCTTCCCCTTTGCCAGCCCTGGCGATTTTGAGGCGGTCCATAAAATTGCTCAGCAGGTGGGCGTTGAAGGTGGCCCCACCATTTGTGGGTTAGCCCGCGCTACCCGCTCAGATATTGAAACTGCCGGACGGGCGATCGCCCCAGCGGTGAACGGTCGCATCCACACCTTCATCGCCACCTCCGATATCCACATGAAGTACAAGCTTCGCAAGAGCCGGGAAGAGGTCTTGGCAATTACCTCAGAGATGGTGGCCTATGCCAAGTCCTTTACCGACGATGTGGAGTTCTCTCCTGAGGATGCGGGGCGATCCGATCCGGCGTTCATGTATCAAGTGCTAGAAGCGGCGATCGCCGCCGGAGCCACCACGGTCAACATTCCGGATACCGTCGGCTACCTCACCCCCAGCGAATTTGGGGCGATGATCAAAGGCATCAAAGAAAATGTGCCCAATATCGATCAGGCGATTATTTCCGTTCATGGTCACAATGACCTGGGCCTGGCGGTGGCTAACTTCTTAGAAGCAGTTAAGAACGGAGCCCGCCAGTTGGAATGCACCATCAACGGCATTGGTGAACGGGCCGGGAACGCCGCCCTAGAAGAATTGGTGATGGCCATGCATGTGCGCCGCAGTTACTACAACCCTTTCTTGGGGCGGCCTGCGGACTCGGAAGCGCCCCTCACCAATATCAACACCCCGGAGATCTACAAGACCTCTCGCCTGGTGTCGAACCTGACCAGCATGTTTGTGCAGCCCAACAAGGCGATCGTTGGGGCCAATGCCTTTGCCCATGAGTCCGGCATTCACCAAGACGGCGTCCTCAAAAACCGCCTCACCTACGAAATCATGGACGCCCAGTCCATCGGCCTTACCGACAATCAAATTGTCTTGGGCAAACACTCGGGCCGCAACGCCTTCCGCACTCGCCTAGGTGAACTGGGCTATGAGCTAGCCGACCAAGAATTGAACCGGGCCTTCCTCAAGTTCAAGGACATGGCCGACAAAAAGAAGGAAATCACCGATTGGGATATTCAGGCGATCGTCAATGACGAGACCCAGCAAGCCCCCGAGCATTTCCATCTGGAGCTGGTGCAGGTGTCCTGTGGTGATAATGCCTGCCCCACCGCAACGGTGACCCTGCGCACCCCAGAGGGTCAGGAGTTGACCGATGCCGCCACAGGGACCGGGCCGGTGGATGCGGTCTACAAGGCAGTGAACCGATTGGTGGATATCCCCAATGAGCTGATCGAGTTCTCGGTGCAGTCGGTGACGGCGGGAATTGACGCGATCGGTGAGGTAACCATTCGGGTGCGCCATGAAGAGCGCGTGTTCTCTGGCCATGCCGCAAATACAGATATTGTGGTGGCCTCGACCCAAGCCTATTTGAATGCGCTGAACCGGCTATACACCTCTCTACAGGGGGGGCAGTTTATTCATCCCCAGAAAGATGAGATGACTGCGGCAGCTACAGCTAGGGTGTAAAGAGCGTCATCACCATGGGCGCAGGGACTTCCTGTGCCCATGCATTTGAAGCCGAGTTAGGGATAATGTCAAGGGGATCGAGGTCTGCGAAATTTTAGGTTTAGGTATTTTTTAGCACGCTATTTTTCCCTCCGTGAAACCCCTATAAGCTGGGTAGAAATACGATTCAATTTTCTCTGAAGCTCGGTAAAAATAGGGGATGTTCCTAGCCGTTAGCCCATAAATAAATTTGTAATTAGATATTTAAAATCACCTAATTTAAAGCATCAACCGTAACACTGCCTAAAGTTATAAATACACATAATCACTTCATCGAATAGTGAAGCTTCCGTGATTTGATTGCTTTTGGGTGTTAATTAATATGCACTCCGCGTCAAACTGTTTACATTGATACCAAGGGCAGTCGCCCCATTGCCCTCCTCTTTCTTGAGGAAAATCTGAAGTTACCTGACGTCGCATCTACCACCTGTTTTAGCCATGACTAAATCTGTAAAGTTATCCTGCATCCAGCTCTGTATTATTCCCAAGGGCTTAACTGCTTTTGTCGGTGTGTGTTTTTGCAGCTTGAGCTTATTGATGTTGTGCAATGCCGCTGCTTACGGTGCTGAAGAGGGTGATGAGTTCCCTGGTCACCGCACGGGTGGGGGAACCCATTGGGGTGTCACTTTAGGGCCCGTTGCTGATTAGGGCGCGTCATCAACACCGGGTAAAAGCCTTGCTGTGCAAGTTGGCTGCGCCCGGTTCCCATACTATTGCTAGGGGCTGAAACCGTTGCATCACCAGGATTCTAGTTTTAATTGATGACAGCTCCTAAGCTCATGCGCTGAATATGCCAATACCATTGGGTCGCTCTCAAACGATTTTTAAATCCATTACTAATGTGCTGTCTTCGGTATTCAGTTTCCGGGGGCGAGCGACGGTGGTGGTGAGCTTAATTTCGGTCACTTTAGTCACCGGAATTAAGTACGCTGGCGGACTGCAGCGATTTGAATTGGCCGGGTTTGACTGGCTGACCCGGCTGAGTTCTGCTAAGACGATTGATTCTAGGCTGGTCATTGTTGGCATCACTGAAGCCGACTTGCAGCGCCATGGCTGGCCTTTTTCTGATCAGACGATCGCGGATGTACTCGCCACAATTCAGCGCCATGAACCCAAGGTCATTGGCCTCGATATTTATCGCAATTTCCCCCATGAGCCCGGCCATGCTGCCCTCATAGAGCAGTTGGATCAAGAGAATGTAATTACGATTATGAATGTGGGGAGTCGGGCTCAGGCGGATCAAGTGCCCCCGCCCCCAACCGTGCCTTGGGAACGGGTGGGCTTTAATGACCTCACCATTGACCCTGACGGTTCTTTGCGCCGCAATCTGCTATTTGTTAACGCGGCGGAAAAGCCCTATTTTTCCTTTGCTCTGAGAGTGGCAAAGCAGTATGTTGATCAGCCCAATACGGTTCTCAGTACAGATCAACAGTCCCTGATTTTAGGACAGGGGCGCATCCCTCGACTCAGGCAGGGAGATGGCGGATATCACAATATTGATGCCAGGGGGTATCAGACGCTGCTGCGATACCGCTCCTATGGCGCGCCGGGTCGAAGCTTGACGGCCCAACAAATTCTGACGGGTGATTTTGAGGGGGAATGGCTCAGGGACAAGGTGGTCTTAATCGGGTCAGTTGCCCGCAGTCTTCGGGACGAGTTTCATACCCCCTACCTGGGCGGTTCTGGCGAAAAGTTTGCCATGCCAGGCGTGGTAGCCCATGGCCAAATTGTTTCGCAGTTGTTGGATGTCGCCATTGGTAAACCAGCGATATATGCCTTTTTGCCGGCGTGGGGCGAGTTTATCTGGCTGCTGCTGTGGGTTGGTTCGGTCAGTATCTTGGCCTGGTCCATTAAACGCCCTGAGACGGTTTTACTCGTGGGGATTGGCCTTGCTCTGGCTAGCTTTGGGGTGAGCCTTGTGAGCTTTAGCTATTTGGTTTGGCTACCCACTGTCGAACCCATATTGGCGTTGCTGATTGCTATGGGGTTGGTGATGGGCCAAAAGGCGATCTATCACAACACCTACGATGCGCTGACGACGTTGCCCGGTCGCGATTTGTTTTTCTCCTACATCCAGCGATTGTTCTCAAATCCCAGTACAGAGGGCATCACCGTTGCCTTTCTGGATATCAACCGGTTTCAGGTGATCAATAAAAGTCTGGGGCATTCCGCTGGGGATCTGGTTTTAGTCACCGTTGCTGAACGGCTCATAGCCGCCCTAGATGATCGGATGAAACTGGCGCGGGTGGGTGGCGATGAATTTGCCCTCCTCTTTCCCCATAGTCGTCAGACCCAGATCAATGATTGTTTAGAAAAGATGCGGGCTTCATTGCTAGAGCCCTTGATATTGGGCAAGCACCGCCTGTCGATCTCGGTCAGTGTCGGTTTAGCCATTGCCCAAACGCAATCCCATCAAAACCCCGAAGACCTGCTTCGAGATGCCCATACCGCCATGTACCAGGCCAAGGCAATGAACGAATTTCGTCATCAGGTCTTTTCTACCGACATGCGGGAGCATGCTCTCAGTCGTTTGGATTTAGAGAGCGACCTATTGGCTGCTTTCGAAAATCAGGAGTTTTTTCTCAACTATCAGCCGATCGTTGCGTTGCAAACCGGTCGCTTGACCGGTTTTGAAGCCCTAGTCCGTTGGCACTCTAAAGATAAAGGGGTGATTTCCCCCGCCGATTTTATTCCGGTGGTCGAGGAAACAGGGCTGATTTTGCCCTTAGGGGAATGGATTTTTCGAGAAGCCTGTTGCCAGCTCTCTAAATGGCAGACCCAATTTCCTGATCTGGCCCTCAAAATCAGTATCAACCTATCTGCCCAGCAGTTTAAGCAAGAAAATCTCTTTCACAAAATTGAACGCATCCTCAACGAATTTCAACTTGAAGGGCATGCGATTCAAATTGAAATCACTGAAAGCACGATTATTGAAAACTCTCAGGCCGCTTACGAGCTGATGATTCAGTTAAAGCAGCTGGGCATTCAAATTGCGATCGATGACTTTGGCACGGGCTACTCTTCCCTGAGCTATCTCCACCGTTTCCCTAGCGATGCCTTAAAGATTGATCGCTCCTTTGTATGCCGCATGGAAAATAGCACCGAAGACTACGAAATTGTGCAAACCATCGTCAGTTTGGGGCAAAAACTGAATATGCATCTGGTGGCTGAAGGCATTGACAGCCTTAAGCAGCTCGACCTACTTCGTGAAGCTGGGTGTGAATATGCCCAGGGCTACTTTTTCTCTAAGCCGCTGTCCGTTGCCGATGCCAGCAACCTGATTAAAACCCAAACCCAGGCGGTGTTTGGCCTATATCCATAGCATTGCCCCAAGCACAATCAGCAGCACCGATAGTAATACCTGAAATCGCTCAATCGGTAGGTTTTGGTTGCACCAGCCCCCTAATCCGATCGCAATTAAAATTCCTGGCAAAGAAATGCCATAGAGCTGCAGCATGTTCATACTCCAGAGCCCGCCTAATCCATGGCTGATCAGAATGCCGATACCAGTGGGCAAAAAGTAGCCCTGCAGGGTGGCGCGAAATTGATCTGGGGGCCAGCGACGCATGTTGCCGTAGACCACCACGGGCGGACCATTCGTGTTGTAAGCGCCCCCCAAGACCCCCGCCAAAAGGCCGAAGGGAAAGGCCCAGAGGGGCGACTCAACTTTAGGGAGCCGTGCCCCGGCAAGGCGGTAAACCCCATAAAGAATGAGCAGTACGCTAATCCCGTGAATAATCCAAGGGCTCGGTAGGGCTTTGAGTAGGTACACTCCGACCGGAATGCCCGCTAGGGTAGCGACAATCAACCGCCAAGTAGATGCAAACTCGACCCGTTGCCAATTGGTAGCCAAAATAATCGCGGCGATCGTAGGACCAACCAGACCAAACAAGGGCGTTGCTCGCTGCAACCCCAGCACTAAGGTCAGTAGCGGCATGGCAAATAGGGCACTGCCAAAGCCAAAGGTTGACGACACCAGAGTCGCCATAAATAAAATCAGAGCACTCAATGAGGCTTCAATCATTCGCTGTATTAAAGTGCCAGACCAATGACCCAAAAATCTTGGCTACAGGTTCACTCAGACCCAATTAATCAGGGCTCCCTCGCCTGGCTGATTGTAACAGTTGATTAATTACAGCCCAGTAAGCCTGCTTCTGCAGAGGCCGTGGCGAGTTCTCTGCTAGCAATGGGGGCTAAATTTAAATGGCTCCCGCTAGGTACCCTCTTGAGCAGGTGATAGTATTGATAGGTTGTCAAGAATTTAGCAGCGGTGAGCCATGGCGGTTCCTAAGAAGAAAAAATCCAAATCTAAGCGCAATATGCGCAAGTCCTACTGGAAGAGGACCGCGGCTCTGCAAGCTCAAAAGGCGCTGTCCTTGGGTAAGTCTGTGCTAACGGGTCGTTCTAAGGGCTTTGTCTATCCCTCTGATGAGGATGAGGACGACGAGGAGTAATTGGCAATTCGGTAGGTTTGAGGAGCAAAGGCAGGGTATTGCACCCTGCCTTTGCTTTTGGGTCTTAATTTTCGCGTGCACCGTTGCGGAAACTAAAGCGGGGTAAATCAGTCAAGGGAGTAACTACGGTTTGGTGAACAACGCTCACCACTGAGTGCCTTCAATTTCCGTATGATTTTGGACAACATCGCGATACGGAAACCGGCACGATAAAACCGTAGCTCCCTACAGCACCTCCATTTATTCCGTAAGTCCTATGGCTAAGCTTCAAAAATGCCCCGAATGTGGTCACCTCCATTTAAATCGGATCGGTGTTCGGGGTATCAAGCAATGTGCAGCCTGCAAAACCTATGTTGATATTCGTAAAGGCACATGGTGGCAAAAGCTACTCTCCGCTTAGATAAGCCATGCGGCTCTGCGTTACGCCGACAGATAGGCTAGGGTGCAGCGCTATGATCGTTGCACTAGCGCGATTTAAGCAAGTATCTAGCAGTATGAAATATTTTCAGAAGCCAGGGCCAGAGTTGGCAGATCGGGTTCCACCAGGTCAACATTTGGCCAAGGGGTTTCCGGTACTCACCTACGGAGAGACACCGGACATCACGCCTGAGGCTTGGACCCTAGAGTTGTTTGGGTTTGGAGAGACCCAGACTTTTACCTGGGCTGACCTGATGGCGCTACCCCAGCAGCACTTCACCGCTGACTTTCACTGCGTGACCACCTGGTCAAAGCTAGATGTTACTTGGACAGGGGTGTCCATTCCAGATTTGCTCACCCAGTTCCGACTGGATCCTGCTGCTGCACATGTTATGGCCCATTGCTACGGGGGCTACACCACCAATTTGACCTTGGACGATTTTTCCCGGCCTGGAAACTTTTTAGCTCATACTCTGTTTGGTGAACCATTACCCGCTGATCATGGGGGGCCAGTACGGCTCGTTGTACCCCATCTTTATGCCTGGAAAAGTGCCAAGTGGCTCAAGGGCTTGGAATTCCTATCAGAAGAATCCTTAGGATTTTGGGAGCGCAATGGCTATCACCGCCGTGGCGAGCCTTGGGCAAAAGAGCGCTATAGCGATCGCGGTTTTTAAACTCACCGATCAAAGACGGGAAACCTGCCCGTCAGGGTTGCATCCGTTTGGATGACTCAACCGATGTTTTCTCAAAAAGCTCCCGTTCCTCAGCGATTGATCCGACGCCCCCTTTCCTAGTGAACTTTTCTGCGGCGTTGATGACCTTTAATTGGGTCCGGGAAGTCTAAGTCCTAAAAGGAATTTACGGATCCCTAGTAGACATGGTCTTTGTGCAACCGGACAACGACCCAATTTTTGGCTCTCTACCGGCAGAAGCAAAAACCTGGCTAGAGGGATTGCCCTGGGAACAGCGTCGGTATGTGCTTTCCCTTTGTCATTTAATGTCGGCTTCATCTCCCGAGGTACAAGCCGACTTTTTGGATGATTACACCGCCGATGGTCTGGTCTACCGAGTCATTCAAGATCAAGACACGACTCAAAAAGTCAGTGGTTACCTGCAGCAGTTTCACATCACGACAAAACTTACCGAGGCTGTCTTACGCAGCTATATCCGTCAGTTTTATATCCACACTGCTCAAGATGCGCGCCAGCAGCCCGATTTATACTTAGAATCTGCATTGCGTTTAATGATTAGCAGCCAAGAGCGCAAAAGCGTATTTAGCTATGTGCTGGGCTTTGAGTTGATGAAGCTGATTTTTCAGATGAGCTGGGCGCAGCAAGAGCGTCTCTATCGGTTGCAGGTCAGCCAAGAAGATTTCATCCGCAGCTATATCAAGCCCATTCGCCATGCTCACCGCCTTAACAGCATTATCGTCCCCAAAGATGAGGAGCAGTTCTTTGCGCGACGGGCGTATTACATTCGCCGCCCTCAAATTCGGTCCAAGCAGCTGATTGAATTGGTGATGGCAACCTTCACGTCAGACATCGTCAGCAATCTGGGATTTGAAATTATCCGCACGCCAAAAGCCTTCCAGTTTGACTACAGCTATATCTATGCGGCAGAACCTATTAAGACGATCTTTGATTAGCCCATAGGTTTTGAGCAGGCTGGATAACGGCCTGAGGCCACCATTGGGGAAAGGTCATCGATAATATGGAATTCAGGCTTTTGCCTGTTTACTACCTTCATCTCCGCCTGCCATGCCTGCTGTCTTATCGGCTGTCCAGTCCAGTACCTTTCTTGATCGCCTCCACCACCCTGATCGACCAGTGTTGGTCTTTGATGGGGCGATGGGGACGAACTTGCAGGTGCAAAACCTGACTGCAGCAGATTTTGGTGGCCCTGAATACGAGGGCTGCAATGAATATTTGGTGTTTACGAAACCAGAGGCGGTCGCCAAGGTTCATCGCGGTTTCTTAGAGGCCGGGGCAGATGTGATCGAGACCGACACCATCGGCGGCACCTCGATTGTCTTGGCAGAATACGACCTGGCCGATCGCGCCTATGAACTCAACAAAACCGCTGCGGCCCTAGCTAAAAGCGTTGCCAAAGAATATTCAACCCCTGACAAACCTAGATTTGTGGCGGGATCGATAGGGCCAGGAACAAAGCTGCCGACTCTGGGCCACATTGATTTCGACACCCTCAAATCGGCCTATGTTGAACAGGCGCGGGGGCTCATCGACGGCGGCGCGGACCTGATGCTGGTGGAAACCTGTCAGGATGTGCTGCAAATCAAAGCCGCTCTGAATGGAATTGAAGTCGCATTTGAGGCTACGGGGACCCGCCTGCCCCTGATGGTTTCCGTGACCATGGAGCAGCAGGGCACCATGCTGGTCGGCACTGAAATGGCAGCGGCGTTGGCGATTTTAGAGCCCTATCCGATCGATATTTTGGGCCTCAACTGCGCCACCGGTCCGGATCTGATGAAGAATCACGTCCGGCATTTGTCGGAGCAATCTCCCTTTGTGATTTCTTGCATTCCCAATGCGGGGCTTCCTGAAAATGTGGGTGGCCATGCGGTGTATCACCTGTCTCCGGTGGAGCTGCGGATATCGCTGATGCACTTTGTCGAAGATTTGGGCGTGCAAGTGATTGGCGGTTGTTGCGGCACACGCCCTGAACACATTGCCCAATTGGCTGATGCGGCAAAGGAGTTGAAACCCAAGGCAAGAGCGGTAAGAGGGGCAGACGAAAGCGAACAGAAAAACAACGGAGCAACGCCGCATTCCAACCCGCGTCCAGCCCTAAACTACCTACCGTCGGCAGCATCGATCTACAGCACCCAGTCCTACGACCAAGACAATTCATTTTTGATTGTGGGGGAGCGACTGAATGCCAGTGGCTCGAAAAAGTGTCGCACCATGCTCAATGATGAGGACTGGGATGGTCTGGTGGCCCTAGCGCGATCGCAGGTCAAAGAAGGGGCCCACGTTCTGGATGTGAACGTGGACTACGTGGGCCGCGATGGCGAAAAAGACATGCATGAGCTGGTGTCTCGCCTCGTCACCAACGTCACCCTGCCCCTGATGCTCGACTCCACAGAATGGACCAAGATGGAGGCGGGTCTGAAGGTGGCAGGGGGCAAATGCATCCTTAACTCCACCAACTATGAGGATGGGGACGAGCGCTTTTTTAAGGTGCTGGAGCTGGCGAAGCAATATGGCGCTGGGATCGTAGTCGGCACCATCGACGAAGACGGCATGGCCCGCACCGCCGAGAAAAAATTCCAGATTGCCCAGCGGGCCTATCGAGACGCACTGGAATACGGCATCCCCGCCCATGAGCTATTTTTCGACACCCTGGCCCTGCCGATCTCAACCGGAATTGAAGAAGACCGGGTGAACGGCAACGAGACCATTCAGGCGATTCGGATGATTCGGGAAAACCTGCCGGGTGCTCACATCATGCTGGGGGTCTCGAACGTGTCCTTTGGTTTGAATCCCGTGGCGCGGGTCACCCTCAACTCAGTGTTTCTCCATGAAGCCATGCAGGTGGGGTTAGATGGGGCGATCGTTAGTGCCGCCAAGATTTTGCCCCTAGCCAAAATCAAGCCCGAACACCAGCAAATCTGTCGCGATTTGATCTATGACAATCGTGACTTTGACGGCGATATCTGCACCTATGATCCGCTAACGAAGCTCACCACCCTCTTTGAGGGTAAGAGCCTCAAGAAAAAAGAGGCGATCGCCAAAGATTTGCCCATTGACGAACAGCTCAAGCAGCACATTATTGATGGGGAACGGATTGGTCTCGAAGATGCCTTGGCCAAGGCCCTAGAGCAACATCCCCCCCTTGCGATCGTTAACACCTTTTTGCTAGATGGCATGAAGGTGGTGGGGGAGCTATTTGGCTCAGGGCAAATGCAGTTGCCCTTTGTGCTGCAGTCCGCCCAAACCATGAAGGCGGCGGTGGCCTATCTAGAACCCTTCATGGAAAAATCCGACAGCGACGGGTCGGGCAAAGGCACCTTTATCATTGCCACGGTCAAGGGCGATGTCCATGACATTGGCAAGAACCTGGTAGACATCATCCTCTCGAACAATGGCTACCAGGTGATCAACCTGGGCATTAAGCAACCGGTGGAAAACATCATTCAGGCCTATCGAGAACACGGGGCCGACTGTATTGCCATGAGTGGCCTGCTGGTTAAGTCCACCGCCTTTATGAAAGACAACCTGGAGACCTTTAACCAAGAAGGTATCACCGTACCGGTGATCTTAGGCGGGGCCGCCCTCACCCCCAAATTCGTCAATCAAGACTGTCAGCACACTTATAACGGTCGGGTGGTCTATGGCAAAGACGCCTTCTCCGATCTGCACTTTATGGATAAGTTGATGCCCGCAAAAGCGGATAGCAACTGGGATGACTTGCAGGGCTTTTTGGATGAAGTCGGGAGTGAAACGGCTGGGGAGCCAGGGAGCCAGGGAGCCCAGGAGTCTTCAGATGCCTCTGCTGATGTTGATCAAGATGATCCATCCACCCATCCCCCCATACACCCAAACACCCACGACACCACCCACAACCAAACCCTCGCCACCCACAAACCCCCCCCCCCACCCCCCAAAAAAGAAACACAAAAAAAAAATACCCAAAAA
>ERZ1740060.566-NODE-566-length-18434-cov-24.169215_pt1 | contig 18434 bp, 16 predicted proteins | sample MGYA00581743_ERZ1740060 | MGnify/ENA primary metagenome ERZ1740060 (study PRJEB43018, sample SAMN04849235) | marine metagenome | isolation source: floating plastic debris | place: Pacific Ocean | collected 2008-08-27 | study: EMG produced TPA metagenomics...
GCGCTCATTTCTGGACGGCTATTATTAAGCGCAGTGTTACAGAGCATTGGTATTACCAGCTTTAACGTAATAAATCTCTTGAACTAACTCTTCTATCTTCCAATGTCGAGCGCGACTTGAGGAGAGCACAGAGATTACGGCTTCACCTAATGACATTCCTTTAAATCGAGTCAGCCTAAAATTGTCCGCACTGACATCAGCCTTGTTGGAATCGCTCAAGCCGAGTTCAGGCGGCAATCCTAGAAGACCAAAGTCCTCTCTGTCAATTTCATCAATGGTTCGGATTGCTGTTTCAAGATCTTCAATTTTCGCGGCAATAAGTTGCTGCTGTTGCCTTAAAACAACAATCTGATTACGAAGAAAGTCAACAGCGAACTGCTTGCTCACAAGAACCCGCATATCAGTAGCGACGAGCCAAGTGTAGCCCAAGTGTTATTCAATTAAAAGTCCCAGCAACAACGTGAATCAGCCGTGAAAAATAAAAGCAAATAACAAAATGTACTTGAATCAATATCATAATCATCATAAAAACAAACAAACTAACAAATCAATTCCTTTCAGAGAAGCATTTTCAGTAGTTTTCCACAGATGAATAACATTTTTCAAAAAACACTAATCTTCTTGAAAATTCTGTGGAAAACTCTTGGGTTTTATAATTTTTAAATATAATTTAAAATAACAAAATAAGATTTACTAATCTAGGTTTCTGGTTGGTTTAAGTATATAAATGCTTTTCCAAGAGGGTTTGGGGAATCGCCACAGCAATTCTATGTATAGTCAAACTCAGAAAATTGGTATGGCTCGATAAACTTAGACGAATCCTCAATCGATTGGCAACGTCATCGGCAGTGAACCCTCAACCGCTGATTTCTCAAATGTTCTACAGACCCGTCAGCGCCTTCATCAACTGATGAGAGTCCGTGACCCAACCGAAGATCTTCTGGGTCATCTCGACAGTTACCCGATGGAAGTCCGGCACAAACGACGCACAGCAATCCTCTAGCAACACACACTCATACCCCAGATCATTCGCAGTCCGCAGGGTGGTGTGCACACAACACTCCGTCGTCACCCCGGCCAGCAACAGCTGGCGAATCCCTCGTTGGCGCAAAATCAAATCCAAATCCGTCGCCACGAAAGCCCCTTTTCCTGGCTTATCCAGCACAATTTCTCCCGCCAGCGGTTGCAGCGCCTCGACAAAATCGTGACTCTTAGAACCGCGAGTCAACAACCGTCCCAGGACTCCCTCGCTACCAATCTCAGCGTTCTGGTGCTGTGAGCGGGCCAACTTGTGGGGGGGACAATCGCTTAAGTCAGGCCGATGCCCCTCACGGGTATGGATGATAGTAACGGGGGTTGATCGGAGCGCGGTCAACACGGTTTGGAGGGGTTGAATCGGCCTCTGAGTTTGGCTAATGTCAGAGCCCTTGCGATCGGCCCACCCACCGGGCGTGCAGAAATCGTTCTGCATGTCGATCACCAAGAGCGCCGTCTGCGTCAACGTCAGGGTTAAGGGATACGGTCGGCTCGGAACGGTGATTTGAGCAGGGGTAGGGTGGGCACTGTCTAGCATGGTTAAACCTCATCCCGATTCAGAACTGGAGTTTTGACAGCCGCCTGAACCTCACCGCCTGCGGCACCTCTCCTTCTCAAGCAAGCACAACTCCAGTTTTCAACTTAGACGTGGTTTATAAGCAGTAGCCTTAAGTAAGGAGAGGTTGAAAACATTCCGGTTCCTCTTCTTTCTTTTGGCGGAGCCTACCCGGAGGGTTGAGGAAAGGCTAGATGAGATTCTAAAACTACGATTTCCTTCTTGGTCTTGGTTGATTGCGCACTTACCCTTTCTCAGCCTTGAAAAAATCCAGCAAGAACAACGCATAAATTTTGGTGGCGGCGACGACCTTGTCCATGTCAATAAACTCATTCACCGGTGGCCACCCGTCTTCGCCGGGGCCAAAGGTAATCGAGGGAATGCCGCTGTGGGAAAAGCGCAGGGTATCGCAATAGGCATTCTTACGGTACAGCACGGGCTCTTTGCCTAAGATGGTCTGATACGCCCGTGACAACGCTTGCACATGGGCGGCATCGTCCGCCACCTCAATAGATGCGGGGACAAACGTTTCGCCCTCGACTTGAGTAATGGTGGCCTGGAATGAGGGATCGGCGGCCTGCAGCTCAACGATAACTTTTTCCATATCTTGCACAATCGACTCGTAGGTCATGCCAGGCACCAGACCAATCACCCAGACTCTGGCCTTGCAGGCGGGGGGGGTAAATTGCCCTTCGCCAATTTGGCCAGCCTCAATTTTGACGGGGCAAATACTGGGCTGAGTGGGGCCATAAATTTGCGGAGGTTCGTGAGTAAAGGTAGTCTGTCGCAGGGCTTCAATCAGCTGAGCCATGTGCAATACCGGGTTAACGCCTTCATCCGGTCGCCAGATGTGCGATCGCACACCAGTGGTTTCAATATCTACCAAACACAGGCCAGAGTGGGCTAAGGCAATGCCAATGCCCCATTCATTCTCCTCAGTCCAGGAGGTGGGTTCCGCCGTAATCTCATAATCGGCGGTGAGGCCATACTCATTGAGTAAGTGCAAAGCTCCGGCGCGGCCATGGCGCTCTTCATCAACCGTGTAGGCACAAATCAGTTCGCCATTGATTTTGACCCCGGCCTGGCGCAGCATCTCAATGGCAATGAGTTGGCAGGTCATATTGCCTCGGGTGTCCGAGGTGCCCCGACCGTAGAGATATTTGCCGTGCAGGGTCGCGTTGTAGGGATTGTGTCCCGACATGTGCCATTCTTTCGGATCACAGGACGGATAGGTGTCCAAATGATCGTTGAAAATCAGTGAGGGGCCGGGGAGTCCGTCATTCCACCGACCGACGACATTGGGCCGCCCTGCGATCGCCGCCACCCATTCCACATCCAACCCCAACGACTGCAGATGTTGCCCCACCTGTTTGGAGATATCTTCCTCGTGCGCCATCGGCGCTTCTGGATCGATGGAATTACCACAGCCGGGTTGTCCGGTGGGCACCAATGATTGGATCAACTGGACGCATTTTTCCTGGGTAATGCCCGCGATGACCTCCTGTTGCAGAGCGGTGAGTTCGGATGGGGTAGAGAGGGTTTCTAGCATGCTTCAGCTCCTAATAGTTGGGTTTTCTGATTTCTAAAGTCTTTGGGTTCCGGGTCTCCGGCTAGGAATTGGGTAGAGAGCCTCTGGGCTCAGCGTTAGCAGAGGCAGCGCCTCTAGGGACATTCCCTGCTGCTTACACACATCTCTAGACCTCAGCAAAAACGGCAGAGCCCCCGCTGTCGCCGCCCCCTTACAAAGGGGGCTCTATCCGCTTCAAACTTGGATGTCCCCCTTTGTAAGGGGGATCTAGCCTAATGCGTGTTCTCAAGAATGACCTATACATAAGCCGTAGATGGGCATTCCAGGAGAACTCTGGCAACAAAACGGGTCAAGCAACCGGCCAGGCAGCGACTGGTTAGCGTTGCCAATGGACAATACGCCGGGAAAGGAATCGGAGGACGACATCCGAAATCACCCCAAAAAAGCCAATCATCAAAATGGCCACAAACAATCCTTCCACATTAAAAAAGGTGCTGGCATCTTGAATGATGTAGCCAATACCCTGATTACCGGCGAGCAATTCGGCAGCGACCAAAATACCAAAATCAACGGAGAGGGCCACCCGCATCCCCGTAAAAATGTTGGGTAAGGCGGCGGGCAAAATAACATACAGAAAAATGGCCAAGTCATTCGCACCCAAGGTTTGCGCTGCGAGGATTTTATCTTTTGGGCAAGACTGCACCCCAGAGATGGTGTTCAACATCACAATGAGTGACCCGGCATAGAGAATGATCAAGATTTTGGAGACTTCGCCAATGCCAAACCAAAGAATAAATAAGGTGATGAAGGCCAGAGGCGGAATGGGGCGCAGCAGCTCGGTGACGACATAGAAGGCGGCCCGCACATACTTGTAGTAGCCCATGAACAGCCCGAGGAGTAGGCCGACCACAGTGCCAATGCCAAAGGCGATAAACACGCGTTTCAAGCTAGCGAGGATATGCACGATGAGCGGCGTGCCCGCATACCCCTTTCGCACCATAGCCAAAAACTCGTTCACAATGCCCGACAAGCTGGGCAAAAACAGTTCATCTACCCAGCCTTGGCGAGTGGTCAGTTCCCACAGACTCAAAACGAGGATGGGAATGGCGATCGCCACCCCAAACAAGAGGGCTTTTTCCCGCAATGCCTGAGTTTGCAAATCTGGCCCGGTAAAAGCGAGCGTTTCTGCTTTTTTTGACGCCTTTAGCTGCATAGTTTTGAAGGGCCTATTACCTGCGAATTCATATCGTACCGGTATGCGTTTTTGAACATCCCAACCCCGGCATCGCCAGGGACTAACTAATCGCTTTCATCTTTAGATACAAGTCTGTCCGATAGTGATTAAACTCCTCCGATACTCGGTTCATCGCCACATAACGGGGCGTCGGTAGATGAATCGAGATGTCATGGGCAATCCCACCAAAATTGCGATCAAGAATAATAATGCGATCGCTCAAAAAGACGGCCTCCTCGATGCTATGGGTGACGAATAAAATTGCCCCCGCCACCTGCTCATGGAGCTTGAGTAACTCCTCTTGTAAGCCTTCACGAGTTTGCACATCCACCGCGGCAAAGGGTTCATCCATCAATAAAATTTCCGGTTGCACCACCATCGACCGAGCGACCGCAACCCGCTGCCGCATGCCGCCCGATAATTCGTAAGGATATTTGCGTTCACTGCCCCGCAACCCCACCAACTCAATGATGGTTTTCACCCGTTGTCGGCTCTCATATTTTGAAGTGGATTGGAAACGGAAACCAAAGGCAATATTTTGTTCAACCGTCATCCAATCAAACAAGGCATTACTTTGAAAGACCACCCCGCGCCGCGCGGATGGGCCTTTGATTGGCTCACCACCGTGGGTCACCCGACCCGCCAATGGCGCATAAAATCCCGCGATTAAATTGAGGATCGTAGATTTTCCACACCCAGACGGCCCTAATAACGTCAAAAATTCGCCTCGACAAATGCTCAAGTTGAGATCCTGCAGCACCAACCGTTTACGACTGTAGCCAAAGGCCACATTTGCCAGAGAAATTACCTCCGCTGGCGTCGCACCAGTCTGCACCTCATCTCGATCCGATTCAGACTCCAGCGCCTGAGTCGACGTTTTAGGGGGAAAGTAAGACATGCGGATAATGCGTTCACTCACATCAGGGGTTGCTGGCTGAATGCTCTCGATGAGGTTGCCAGGATTCCGGCAAGAAATCCTGGCGGGTAATTAGGGAATGCGGCCAAACATTACTTCGATTCCAGATAGTCGGCGATGTAGGTCGAATTAATCAACGGCGCTAAATCCTCCGGCGCATCATCCAGACGGCCTTGGTCAACCAAGAACACCGCATATTCGTCATAGGCTTTGTACAAGTCGGTTGATTCGGGTTCCCCAGGCGTGCCTAACCAGTCGTCGGAAAGCTGATCCTCTAGTTTCACCACAGTTGAGCCTTGGCGACCCACCATGGCTCCAAATTCATCGGCGGTCAAATTCAACCGCTCAGCCTCCCACTGTTGCCCAGCAGCCGGATCGGCCAAATAGTCTTGTTGAGCCATATCCCAGGCTTCCATGAACTTCTGCATGACCTCTGGGTTAGCCTCAGCAAACTCGGTCCTGACCGCCCACAACGCGACCGCGTAAGCCCCCACAGATTTGGCGGTCGCAATATCGGTACCGCCCAGCTCATTGAGTTTCCCTGCCGCGGGCTCCCAGGTCCAGGCGGCATCAATCTGTCCCGCCGAGAAAGCCGCCGCCATTTCCGAGGGCTTTAAATTCACTAAGGTGACTTCATCTTGGGCAATCTCGGCCTGGTCCAAGGCCGCTAACAGAGAATGGTGACCCGAGGTGCCGATGGTGACACCGATCGTCTTGCCCTTGAGACTGGCCGTATCGGCAATGCCTTCCCCGGCAATCAAGCGCTCAGCCGTTAAAGGGGCGTGGTCGAGGAGCACTACTTCAATATCCACGCCGGTGGCATAGGCCGTGAGGGAAGGAAAGGGGAAAAACCAAGTAATGTCCACTTCGCCAGCCGCCAGCGCGGGCACCATTGACCCGCCGGAGGAATAGGGGCTTAATTCAACGTCCAAGCCAACTTGCTCAAAGTAACCTTCGTTGTAGGCCACCATGGTGATGTTGTTGATATCCCCAGTTTGGAAACCAACGCGAACCTTGGGCATATCTGCCGACGGTTCACTGGCGACTTCGGTGGTTTCTTCTGACTCGGGGGCCGTTTCTTCGACCGCAGTAGGGGCATCAGAGGAGCCACAGGCAATGGCTAGAGTCAGTGAACAGACAGCCAAACCGGTAACAGAAAAAAGCTTACGTCGACCGAGGATAGGTAGGTCGAGAAAACGTCCAAGAGCTTGTCGCATTCCTGTCTCCAATTAAAAAATATGATTTCGGAACAATAGATTCAACTTGGTTGAGACCCATTTCCAATGCGGCAATCTCATTCTTTTAGGCTTTGCAGAGATTGAAACATAGGCTCATTTTGCAAGAACTCAACGGCTGAATTGTATTGAATCCCACAAAGCAGCTGGCGCCATAGATTGTTTGGAATCAAGAAATTTATTGACCGATAAATTATTTTTATATCGAGATCATGAGATTGACTGATGGAACAAAAAAAGCCCTCAGTGTGGCAAAATCTTTGCTAAGCCCTTGCATCAAAATCGACAAAAATTAGCCCATGAATTTGAGTCGAAAAATCGGGATACAGCATTATTTTTGAACGACACATTTACCGCCATCATTCATGAATCAGCAGCCTGAATCACTGCCCTTGCTTACTCGGCCCCATCTTCAGCATCTTTATGCCACCGGGCAGTTGACACCCTCTCAGCTGGTGAAAACCATTGCGGTCAATTTGGCGAGCCGGGGCGATGATGGCATTTGGATTACGACCCTGGCGATCGCGGCACTGCTGGCGCGGGCCACCGAGCTGGAAAGCATCGACCCCGTGCAGCGTCAGCATTATCCTCTGTGGGGCATCCCCTTTAGTGTCAAAGATTGCATTGATGTGGCCGGATGGCCGACCTCGGCAGCCTGTCCGGCCTTTGCCTATGAGGCGACGCAAACGAATCCCGTCATCCAAGCCCTCATAGAGGCTGGCGCTATCCTCGTTGGCAAAACCAATTTAGACCAGTTTGCCACTGGGTTAGTCGGCATCCGCACGGGCTATCCGGTGCCCCATAGCGCTTTTTCCGCCGACTACATGCCAGGTGGTTCCAGTTCGGGAGCGGCATTGTCGGTGGCCGTGGGGCTAGTATCCTTCGCCATTGGCACAGATACCGGGGGCTCGGGTCGGGTACCGGCGGCGATGAACAATATTGTGGGGCTGAAACCCACGCGGGGGCTGCTCAGCACTCGGCATACGGTAGAAGCCTGTAAGACGTTGGATTGTCTGTCGATTTTTGCCTTGACCGCAACGGATGCCGACACCGTTTTCCAGCTGACGCAGGGGTTAGATCCAAACCATCCTTTTTCCCGTGATCCGGCCTTGCGCCCAGAGCCGCTCCCGGTCTATGACGCCCCGCAATCCTTCCGCTTTGGGGTGCCCCAGCCTGAGCAACGGGAGTTTTTTGGCAATGAGGAGGTGAAAACCCGGTATGAGGCGGCGATCGCGGCGCTCACCGCCCTCGGCGGCACGGGCATCGAAATCGATTACTCCCCTTTTTTGCACGCCAATGAACTGCTGTTTAACGGCGCTTGGGTGGCGGAGCGCTATGCTTCGGTCGGTCGCTTCGTTGAGGCTAATCCAGCAGCGGCGTTTCCCATTACTCAGCAGATTCTGATGAAGGCCAAAACCCTGACAGCGGTGGACGCGTTCGAAGGGTTGTATGCGGTGGAAGCATTAAAGAAAACGGTGCAACCCTTGTGGGAGGCGATCGATTGTTTGGTGGTGCCGACGACGGGCACCGCCTATCGCATTGATGAAATCGAGGCCGAACCCCTGCAGCTCAATGCAAACTTGGGCTACTACACCAATTTTGTGAACCTGCTAGATTTGGCCGCGATCGCCCTGCCCAACGGCTTTCAAGCCAACGGCATTCCCACTGGCATCACGCTGATTGCGCCCCCCTGGCACGAAGCCTATTTGGTAGCTCTGGGGACGGCATTCCAGCAGCAGCAGGATATCCAACTGGGCGCGACAGCCTTTACCGTGAAGCACCTTGCTCCGCTGACTGACTGATTTTGATGCCCTCAGGAAACATGGCAACCCCAAAAGAAAAATCCCCTCACACTGGCAACGGTTTCGTGGGGTCGCGCTAGCTCTTGCGCAGTTATGCCCGGCGGGTTTGATAATGATGGTAGTTCTCTATGTTCAGCTAATGGCTAATGCCTTTATCTCGCTCAAACGACTGCCCTACGATGATTTAGCTTGGCATGTTGAAATTAGTGCTAGCAATGGCTATTTTGCTGGGGTTCAAGACTTCTACACTTATCCAGAGGATTTAGATGTTCTTGGAGCCGATTTTTACAAGTTTCCGCAAAGCATTCAAGACGAGGTGCGGTTTGAGTTAGGTGATCGAACTGGCAAATGGGCTCACTTCGTGCTTGTTCGAGCTTTTATATTCGATTTAGTTGGTCATGCTGCCATTGAATTTGCTGTTGGTAACAATGCAACGTCACCTAATCATGCTCAAACAAGTTTCTTTATTCGGACTGAGGTTGCCGCCATCAATAATCTTGGACAACAACTTCGAGCATGGGTTGTTGCACATGATGCGCTGCTGATTTGGTCGCCTCCCGCTGTCTAACCTTTCATCGCACGGCACGATCAAGCCAGCATGAGGAGGTTGCTGGCATCCCATAAATATCGCCATCCAAGACCGTGAGTGAGACGCCCACTCTCCGTTACCGACGAGATATCCGCTGGTGTCATCCACTTGCCTAAAGTTCAATTCATACCCAAAATCAGCAACGCCTGGGGTTTGAAGCGTTTTGTCAGTCAACTGGCAGGTGAGCTAGAACGCCGGAGATAAAAGGTTAATCAGGCATAAACTCGTCACAGCTAGAAATAACCAAGATAGACCCGCCAGATACATGGGTTTTGCGCCCAGCTGCGTCAGCCGCACAAGGTTCGTCGCTAGCCCCATCGCCGCTAGCGACATACACAGCAAAACTTGGTTTATGCCGATCACCGAAGTTTTAAGCGGCGCGGGCACAACACCCAGGCTATTGATGATGACGAGGAGGCTAAAAAACAAGACAAACCAAGGCATGGGAAAGGTGCTGTTAGCCTGCTGCTTGAGACCAGTACGTTGTTTTTGCCAGCTCAAACTCAGCATAATCGGAATAATCAGCAACACCCGCGAGAGCTTGGTCACGGTTGCCAGCTCGCCGCTGACGTTGCCCTGTTGAAAGCTCGTCGCAATGACCTGGGCCACCTCATGCACCGAGGCCCCACACCAGAGCCCAAACACAGTCGGCGTCAGCCCAAACAGATTGGCCATCAGCGGGTAGGTCAGCATCGCCAAGGTGCCGAAGCTCGTGATCGTTGAGATGGCATAGGTCATCTCTTCTTCAGAGCCATCGATGACGGCATTTGTGGCAATCACGGCTGACGCTCCACAAACGGAAGTCCCTGCCGCAATCAGCTGAGTCAGTCGTCGCCCGACTTGCAGGTATCGCCCCAGCCAACTGGTCAAATAAAAGGTGCTCAAGGTGCTAGTAGCCACGATCACTAAGACCGCTGGCCCCACCGCGATGACTTCCGTGAGGCTGAGGCGCAGACCGAGCAAAATGACGGCTAGCCGCAAAACTCGCTTCATCGCAAATTGCACACCGGGTCGGACGAAATCCGGCAACCCCCAGACATACCGCCAGCCGATGCCCAGCAGCACCGCAATCAGCAGTGGATTCAGGCTATCAATGCCAATCCATTGTCCTAATCCTACGGCCGCGATCGCGATGCCGCCAGCCAGCAGGAGCCCTGGCCAGAGCGCCGTACCGTAAGTTTTCCAAGCGCTGACCGTCGTGGCGGCAGCAGAGTTAGCGAGCGATTTTGAGGATAATTTCATGGCAATCGTTCTTCTGGTATGGGTTTTGGGCTCCGTCGCCGTCTAGGACTTGGGAGCAACCGAGCTCCGTGCGGAAAAGGCGGCTCTCCGGCCCCTTAGGTGGCAGGCATGACTAACGCCAGTCCGCCAGCGACAAGCAACAGGCCATAGACAAACCGCCGAAACAGCCGCTCATCGACCCGGTTGAAGCTCGAACGGCCCAGCAGGAGGCAGCCCACAAAAACCGGCACAAAGGCGGCAAAGCGTTGGAAAACGGTGATCGAGAGCAAGCCACTAGCCCCGTAAAGGCCCAGCGCGATGCTTTGAGTGAGGGCGAAAAAAACAATCAAATTGGCCCGGTTGGTAACGGCAGAGTTGTCCCCCGACATTTCGTAGAGCACCACGGGCGGGCCACCGATACCCGCTAGGCCCATGAGGAAACCGCTCAGCCCCCCCACCGCCAAGGTCAGCCCAAGATAAGACTGGTGATAATGAAGCTTGCCGCTGTTCAGCAACAGCGCCATGATCAAAATCAATCCCCCGATAATGCGGCGAATCAAATTGGGTTCTGCCAACACCAGGCTGTAGGCCCCGAGAGGCACCATGACGATCGCCCCCAAGACAAGCGGCAACACCTCTGGCCACTGAATTTTGGCGATCGCTTCTGGGACGAGCCCGATCCCAGCGGTAATTTCCAACAAAATCACCGTCGCGACGACCTGTTGCGGGTTAAACAATAGACTCAGCGACGGTGCGAGAATCATGGCTGACCCAAACCCTGAGAACCCGCGGGTAAAACCAGCGATCGCGACCATTCCCAGGCCGATCAACCACATCTCAAGCCCCATGGGCATCTCCTCGCAATCAGCAAATAGAAAAGGATCCCTAACAGTGGCGATCCGTCAGGAGCAACGTACTAGCGCATAGAGATCCAGAAGCCTATCAGTCCTCAGCGGTGTCGGTACTGTGCAGCCGCCATCCACCCACGAGGATTCGCAGCGGGTCAGCCCCTCGCACCGGCCATCGCCAAACATCCATGGCGGGCTGATCACAAAGACTGCAGTGCCGGTTTAGGCGGCACTGCAGTCAGGTCAAACGTGGCGTTGAGGCCCTCGGCAATTTGCCCAAACACCTGACTCAGCGGCGCATCAGGGACTTTAAGCGGCAGGGGCTCGCCCGCATCGCCTTGAGCACAAATCCGAGGATCAATGGGCACTTGACCCCACAGGGGCACAGAGAGTTCGGTGGCAATTTGAGCCCCCCCACCTTCCCCAAAAATTGGCGTGGGCTCGCCACAGTGACCACAGAGTAAATAGCTCATATTCTCCACCAGCCCTAGCACCGGCACCCCGACTTGGCGGAACATATGGACACTCCGACGGACATCCGCGATCGCCACCTGCTGCGGCGTCGTCACCATCACCACGCCACAAATAGGGCTCTCCTGCACAATGGTGATTTGCGCATCGCCGGTGCCGGGGGGCAGATCAATCAGCAGGTAATCTAGCTCGCCCCACGCCACCTCTTGCAGGAACTGGGTGATGATTTTATGCATCACGGGGCCGCGCCAGGCCAAAGGATGGTCCCGTTCTGCCAGCAAGCCCACCGACATCACCTTGATGCCGTGGGCCTCTAACGGCACAAACTTTTCCCCATCAGGCGTCTCGATCACTTGCACCGAGGACTGACCTAATCCCAACATCTGCGGCACATTAGGCCCATAAATATCAGCATCCAGAAGACCAACTTTTGCTCCAGTACAGGCCAAGGCCGCAGCCAAATTCACCGCCGTCGTCGACTTGCCCACGCCCCCCTTGCCACTAGAAACCGCCAGCGTGGTGCGCACACCGGGAATCGTGCACAGCTGCACGTAAGCCTTTTTGCACCAGGGCAGTTGGGCCAGCGTTTGTTGCACCTGCGCCTGCAGATGGAGCTGATGACAGCCGACATAGAGCCGAAGGTAGACATGCTCACCGACGACCTGCAGATTACGGATCATCCCGAGACTCACCAAGTCATTCTGCAAGGTGGGCTCTTGCAAGGTTTTGAGCTGCTGAATCACGGCCGCTTTGCGGTTCAGCGCTTCAGCACTGGGCACGGGGTCGTTAGTTGACGGGGCTGCATTAGCCCGCTGGAATGGCGAAGAATGACTAGGCATGGGAGGCTTCCGGCATAGACTTCTGAATTTTGTCGATCGCCCGCTGGGAGAAAATCCGCACGTCCATATCGGGGTCATGGAGCGTTTGCTGCAAAGCCGGTAGCGCATTGGCATCGGCCAAATTTCCCAGTGCGGTGGCGGCATCGCGCCGGACGTCAGAATAGTCATCGGTCAGGGACTTGATGAGCACCGGCAGGGCTCGCTCATCCGCCGTTTTTTGCAGCGCCCGAGCGGTAAACTTACGCACCTGCCACTCGGTATCTTCCATCGCCGTGATCAGCGCCGCGATCGCGTCGGCACTGGCTAACAGATCCAGAGATTGAGCGGCATTGCGGCGCACTTGCCAGTCACTGTCTGTCGTGAGCAGTTCGCACAACAGGGGAATCACCCCCTCATCACTCAGGTGCCCCAAGGTCAGCGTAGCGGCCCGTCGCACCGATTCCACCGGGTCTTGCGCCAAGGCCAAGGCTGGTTCACACCGCACCACTTGATTGAGGTAGCGCAGGGTGGTCACCGCGGCTTCTCGCAATTCCGGATTCTCTGACTCAAAGAACGGCAGAATAAACGGCAACGCTTGCGCATCATGGATTTTTCGCAGCAGCACTAAGGTGTTCAACTGCGCATCGGTGTTCCCTACCTGCAGCACGTCCAGCAGCTTCATCAGATCGTTGGTCGAAACGAGTTCCTTCAGCGCCGAGAGCGCTTCTGCCCGCACGTTTTCATGGGGTGATCCGATGCAGTCCATCAAGGGAGTAATCGCCACCGGGGTGGCAAATTCCCACAGCGTCGTGATCGCAATTTCCTGCACCGTAGGGTTTTCGTCGCTCAGCGCCACAATCAAGGCTTCGATCGCATCTTCATCGCCCAAGTGCTGCAGCGTTTTAACAGCAACCAGCCGCTCTTCGAGCTGGGGCGATCGCAACATTTCGACCCATTGAACAACTTCGGGATCCATATCAGCGGTGTACATGATTGAGGATTTCCTTATGACGGCAAGGTGGGGGAGCGGGAGCGGCGCAGAGGGGACAGGTGGGGCGAAGGGGCAGGGGAGCGGAGGAGAGGGGGAGCCGGAAGGGCAGAGCGGCAGGGGCGGGGGAGCAGGGGAGTGGAGGGGCAAGGGAGCAGGGGAGCCAGATTTAGAAAGGACTCTAGGTGCTGCTATCAATGCCTGGCATCAAACCGATCACTTAGCCCCCTAGCACCCCTGCCCCCTATAGCCCCTTAGCCTATCCCTACCGCAGCAAGAACGGAATCTGTACCGTAATCGCGTTGGTGGGGCATTCCTTTTCGCAAGGCAGGCAAAACCAGCATTCGTCGTATTTCATATAGGCTTTGCCGGTTTCAGGGTTTTTCACCAGCACGTCGAGGGGGCAAACCTCAATGCAGGCTACGCATTTTTCTAGACATTTCGATTCGTCCACAATTACCGGGACATCTACACGCTGATTAGTAAGTGCCATTGGGTTTTCTTTCAGTAGTGGGTCAGGGTCAGAGAGAGTGGTTGCAGCCCGCTCGCCTACCGGCAAAGGGGGCATGGCCGAGTCCAACAGGGCAGGACTGAGGCTCTAGTGCTAGACAAGAAACCGTGGGCGGCGGCTTTACCGCCATGGCGGGCGCGATTGTCATGCCGGCGCAACGACGGCCTAGCGCACCGCCACATCGTAAACTTCGTTTTCTAGATTCACATCGACGATGTAGGGTTCGACCGCCCGCTTAAATAGCTCCATGTGGCCGCTTTCACTCTTTTTCAAATTGACATGGCAAAACCATTCGTCGTTGTTCTTTTCGGGATGGTCGAGGCGGTAATGGTACAGGCCCCAGCGACTCTCCTTGCGGTAGAGCGAGGCCCGAGCCGCCATCTCAGCGCAGTCCCGAATAAAGTGCACTTCCATACAGCGCATCAGTTCGTGGGGGTCGCTGGCTCCCATGATGTCGAGGGTGTCTTCGTAGGCGACAAACTTTTGCAAGCCGATGTCCATCTTGGTGGGCGATTTGGGCGGCTGCAGGTAGTCGTTGACTAGGCGACGGAGCTTGTATTCCACCTGAGTGTGGGGCACGCCATTGGCCTGATTTAACGGCTGATAAATCCGTTCCTGCTCAGCCTTGAGGAAGTCGGCGTCGGGTTCGATATGCTCTAAATCCTGCAGGTAGTCCATGGCGTTTTCGCCCGCGATGCGGCCATAGACAAAAGCCCCAATCATATAGTTGTGGGGCACGCTGGCCATATCACCGGCGGCATAAAGACCCGGCACGGTGGTTTCGGCGCGCTCGTTGACCCACACCCCAGAGGCACTGTGGCCGCTGCAGAGGCCGATTTCCGAGATATTCATCTCGACGCCATGGGTACGGTAGTCTTCGCCCCGCCCCTCATGGAAACGACCTCGACTGGGCCGCTCGTTAGCCCAGAGGATCGTCTCAATCTCATTGATGGTGTCGTCATCTAGGTGGTACATCTTGAGATGCACGGGGCCTTTGCCAGAGTTCAGCTCTTTGTAAACCTCTAGCATCATCTGACCGCTCCAATAGTCGCAGCTGATGAAGCGGTGGCCCTCGGCATTGGCCGTATAAGCCCCAAAAGGACTGGCCACATAGGCGCAAGCCGGGCCGTTGTAGTCTTTAATCAGGGGATTAATCTGGAAGCACTCGATGTTGGTCAGCTCCGCCCCCGCGTGGTAAGCCATGGAGTAGCCATCGCCAGCGTTGGTGGGATTCTCGTAGGTGCCGTATAGGTAACCAGAAGCCGGTAGACCGAGGCGACCACAGGCGCCGGTGCAGAGCACGACAGCTTTAGCTTGAATCACGACAAAGTCGCCGCTGCGCACGTCCAGCCCCACGGCACCGATAACCCGACCGTCTTGCACCATCACGCGGGTCGCCATCACCCGGTTCGTGACTCTCACCTTATGACGCTTGACCTGACGGGCCAGAATTTTCTTCAGGTCTTTGCCTTCGGGCATAGGCAACACGTACTTGCCCACCCGATGCACCTGCTTCAGGTCGTAGTTACCTTCGTGGTCTTTCTGAAACTTAACGCCCCAGCTCTCCAGCTCCTGAATTACCTCAAAGCCGAGCCGCCCGGTTTCGTAGACCGCTTTCTGATTGAGGATGCCGTCGTTGGCGATGGTGATTTCGCGGGTATATTGCTCCGGCGTGGAGTTACCGGGGATGACGGCGGTGTTGACTCCATCCATCCCCATGGCGATCGCGCCACTGCGGCGGATGTTAGCCTTTTCGAGAATCAAGATATCGCTCTCGGGGCTGACCTGCTTGGCCTTAATGGCCGCCATCGTACCGGCAGTACCACCCCCCACCACCAAAAAATCAGTCTGCAAATACTGAATATTCACCTAATCACGTCCTCAACTTAAACGGCAGTGAGATTGCTGCCCCAGCTCAGCACAGGTTCCTAGCTTCTCCTTAGAGCAAGAAGCCGTTTCTGAGCTGGGGCAGAATTGTGTTGAAACGACTGTCAAGAGTCAAAAAGAATGGCTAAAAATCTAGCTGATTCCTAATACCTTGGCAGCATCTTAAGGGAACTTCAGAGCCCCCATCAACGTAGTTTGTAACACTGGTTACGGTTCATCAATCAAAGGTTTCTATACACTCATAAATAATTCATATGGCAAAAACAATTGTGCGAAGATGGTATTTGATATACGCACAAATCAGGCAATCATTCTGGCTTAACCAGTAGAGTCAACAGGTAAAAGAGTCTCAGCCCCTCAGGCATTCATCAATAGGCCAGCTTTGTTTTTCCCACAAACGCCGACTTATGATTATTTTTTCGCCTCCAAATCCAGATGAAATAGGCTCACTATTTTGAATGCTACCTGCAGTCTCATGAGGCTTTTTCAGAGTGGAAATTTATCAACTCAAAGTTTTTTTAGAGGTTGCTCGCTGTCTCAGCTTTACGGAAGCTGCCGATACCCTGAGCCTGACTCAACCGGCCGTTAGCGCTAAAATCAAGTCCCTCGAAACGGCATTGGGAACGTCCCTCTTTCAACGGTTAGGACGCCGGATCGAGCTGACACAGGCGGGCGCATATTTACTAGAAGAAGGATCTCAGCTAGTTGAGCTAGAAGCTCGACTCGTTGCCGAGATCGAAGATATCAAACAGGGTAAATTCAGCAGCTTAACCGTAGGCTGCATGGCGAATGTTGCTAATGATTGGCTGCCTGGCAAACTGTATGACTATCGTCGCCTTTGTCCCGATATAAAAACGAGCTGTCAGCAGTTCAATACGATCGAAGCGCTCTATCGAGCCATCAAGAGTGGCGACGCCGATCTCGGGCTTTCCGATCTCGATTTTTCGGCATTTGACGAAATTTCAGCCACCGCGATTAATACTATTTATTATGGGCTGGCGGTCTCTCAAAGCCATCGTTTAGCCCAGCAGTCTTGGCTGAGTTTGCAAGCGCTGACTGACCAGCCCTGGGTGTTATTACCAGAAGGATTTCCCAGCCGGATTATTCTGCAAAAACGACTGCAAGAATTAGGGCTGAGTCTATTAGATTTGGCCCATGTCGAAATTGTTGATACCCCAAGTTTAATCCGCACCTATTTACTGCAGGGGCACTACGTCACCTTTGCCTCTGACCTCGACTTTCAGATGGAGCAACAGGCCGGTCTGATCCGAATGGTGCCCCTTGAGGAGTTTGCCTTGGGCACACCGTTATTTCTGCTCATGTCGAAGCGGCTGAATCGCGCCCTGTGCGCCGCCGACCAGCAACCCTTTCGGGGAAAGCAAGCCCTAGAGCCGATTCAGCAGTTCATTACGCTGCTGCAGCGATCGCGATCGGAAACGGCCCTGCCAGCGCCGAGACACTCTACGGTCACGGCCAGTCACCAGCCTCCAGGGCCACGATTTCAAGCGCCCAACTTCATGGTGCGACCCAGTGCGGTCAAGCCGGCTGAAACTCTCCGGATCACTATCGGCACGCAAAACCAGACGATTCAGACCATTACCGCTGGGCTGATCATTCAACGGTTAGGCTTGCTAGAACATTTTCTGCCCCGTGAGGGACGCTACAGCGGCACCCAGTATCAGATCAGCTGGTCAAACTACAGTTCTGGCGCGCCCATTGTGGCCGGGCTCGAAACGAAACAGATCGACATTGGTATCTTGGGCGATTACCCCCTCTTACTGAGTGCCCTCTCTAGCCGCAGTAAAACGACGGCCAATACCCGCCTGATCAGCTTTGTGGCGAGCAGCCCGGATGGCACTGGCAATGACATTATTGTGCCGCGACAATCGCAGCTGCACTGTATGGAAGATCTCGATGGTCGCAAGATCGCCGTGCCCTTTGGTTCGGCGGCCCATGGCATGGTGATGCGATCGCTGCACCATCGGCAGCTCCTGCAAAGCGTCCAGCTGATCTCGATCGACAACTTCAACACGCAGCGGCTCACCAAAGCATCCTCCCTGGTGGATGGCTATGCCTACTTTGCGCCCTTTCATGAAATCGCTCGCCATAAAGGGCATTTCCGCCGCTTACTGCCGGAAAATCTAGACGGCTTGCCCACGTTCCACGGCGTCGTGATTCGGGACGATTTTGCTGAGCAATACCCAGAGATTGCGGTCGCCTATCTAAAAGCGCTCCTCGCGGCCCAGTATTGGTACACTCACCACGCCATCGCGACTGACTTGGTGAGCCGCTGGGTCAAGATGGATGCCGCCATTGTCACCAAGACCTTGAAATCCAGCGCCAGCGATCAGGCTGACGTGATTTACCATCCCGAAACGCAGCTGCGAGCCGATTGGCTGCAGTCTCACATTGACCACCTGAGCCAAATTACCGGCCAAGAACACCTCGGCAACATTAATCTTGACCGCTGGATGCAGCCCGAATTTTTGGAAAAGGCGATCGCGTCGATCTAGTTCGGTAGTTAACGCGATCGCCTGTTCCAATTCTTAATCAGTGGACTCCCGATACAGCCTGGAAAATGCAAGGGGAGCGTGGGAGCAAGGGGGCAGGGAAACTGAAATGGTCGTCTTATACCAATTCTCTGAAACTGGGCTACAGATCTTCCTTTCGACTCCGCTCAAGGAACGTCGGCTGAGCGGAGTCGTTCGCATCGCGTCTCCCCGAGGGAGAAAGCCGACTTGTATAGCAATCCGCATAAAGGTCTAATCGGTTAAAGTGGTCGAAAGTTTAGAGCA
>ERZ1740060.568-NODE-568-length-18298-cov-5.462698_pt1 | contig 18298 bp, 20 predicted proteins | sample MGYA00581743_ERZ1740060 | MGnify/ENA primary metagenome ERZ1740060 (study PRJEB43018, sample SAMN04849235) | marine metagenome | isolation source: floating plastic debris | place: Pacific Ocean | collected 2008-08-27 | study: EMG produced TPA metagenomics assembly...
AGCGCAAACCCGCCCAAATGCGCCTGCCAGGCTATGCTGGAGCCACCATCCACTCCTGGGATCGAAACCGCACCAAACACCAGGTTTGATACGATCAACAGCCCACAGAACACCAGAACTGTCGGATTGCTCCAAAGCTCGCGCAGCGACTGCAGCGGTCTCTGGCCGGCAAGATCGGGATGGCGCACAGCATCAAACATGCTACCCGCACGCGGGTCGAACACGAAGCGGGCTGCGCCACCCATAATCGCCGAAACCCCAGCCGATATGCCAACCAGCGGCGCAGGGCTGCCCCAGAACACGATAAGGTGCGTCAGCGCGCCCGCAATGGTGCCAGCCATCAAAAGAGCCGCGAAGCGCTGCGGGCCAAGCCGACGCACCACCGGCGCACCGAAGGTAACCAGCCACAAAGCGTTCATGGCCAGGTGCATCCACCCTCCGTGCAGCAATCCATAGGTGACGAGCGTGCCGTAGCTCAGCCAGGACGGGCCAATGAAGAAGTTCGCGAGCGCCGCCTCCGACGCAATCAACCGGACGGGAATGAAGGCAAGATTGACGAACAGTTCCTGCCCTAACCAGGACGGTCCATGGGTCACCACGACATGCATGACGGCAAGCAGCACAACAATGGCCAACAGAAAGGGCGGCACATTGATGGCCGGCTCACGCGGCGGCCTGCTGCCAAACGGATTGCTACCGCCTGGGCCGTCACCACCATCCCGCTGTCGCATGGGTTCCATGAAGCCTATCTCCTGCCGGTTTGCCGCCTTACCTTGCGGAGAGCTTGGGCGGCGCTGCATTCGATATAAGCCATCCTTACTGCGATGCGACCTCTGATCGGTTTGCCGCATCAAGAATGACCAATCACGGTAAAAAAATGGGCCGCCGACAAACCTGCCAGCGGCCCTTCCGTCCCCTTTGTTTTCTGGCGTTTGGCAAGCCCATTTGGGCACCAAACCTGGCTCGAAAGCCGCCATCCCGCAAAGGAAAAACACAGTGTGTACAGGGGTTAATGAAGCCTCGTTCGTCGGAGCACGCAACGACAACACTTCATTAACCTTAACCGTCACTTACACCTGCATTGCCGGCAGTTTCGTGCTCATTAGCGGCCAACGAAAGCTCCAATCCAATGTCTCGTTTTGAGACATATGTCGCAAACATCGGTCGGTCTGATGAAATCTGCTAGCACCCAGCGCCTTTACAACTACTGGGAAAACCTGCGTGGAGAGCGCGCGGCGCCTGAACGCCGGGACATCGAACCATCGGCGATCAAATCCCTTCTAGGTGACGTGTTTATCCTCGAGCATGATGGCGGCGCCGGTTTCTCCTATCGCCTAGCCGGTTCTGCGCTCTGTTCGGCCTATTGCCGCGAGCTGAAAGGGCGTGATTTCCGCCAGTTCTGGAAAGATGAGGATCTGGAAGCCGTCGACACGATGATGCTGGCCGTCCGCGAGGATGCGGCTGCCGCTGTTCTTGGCTTTAATGGCGTGAACGGCCGTAACCAAGCCGCGCCCTACGAGATGCTTCTGCTGCCGCTACGCTATGGCGGCGTCGACTTCCCCCGCATTCTGGGCATCGCTGCGCCGATGGATAGCCATTACTGGATCGGCACCAGCCCGATCCTGCATCACACCATCAGCTCCATGCGCCTTATCTGGCCAGATGAAAAACCGGCCTTCCTGCGCCATGCCGTGAACGACGACGTGTTGGGCGACAATGACCTGCTGGTTCAGGACACAGCAGACTTCGGCGACCACGCAACGGCCCGCCGTCAAGCGTTTCGCGTTATCGATGGTGGCCTAAGCTAACAGCCGCCAAACACCACAGGCTCCTCCCTTTCCTCACCCAGGCAGGACGAAACACGTCTTTCGCGCGTGGCGTTTAGCTCGCATTTACCTTGTTCACGCCAAGGTGAAGGCACGCGAAACAAACGTTGTGCCAATGCAGACTAAACTCCTTGAAGCAGCAACCTCTCACGCCGCCGACAGACGGCGTCATCAGAGAGTCGAGGTCAATCTCCTCGGCAGGTTCATGCTGCCCAATTACGAGGAGTATCCCTGCCAGGTGATCGACATGTCACCGGGCGGTGCGGCCTTGATCTCGCCAGTTACGGGTAATGTAGGCGACCGTGTCGTCGCCTATGTCGATCACATTGGCCGCATTGAGGGCAGCATCAGCCGCCACATCTCTGGCGGATTCGCCATGGATATCCGCGCATCGCCCCATAAGCGCGACAAGCTGGCCTCCAAACTCACCTACCTTGCCAACAAAGACCTGCTCGATCTGCCTGAAGATCGCCGCCATGAGCGCAAGGTGGTGCACAATCCCTATTCGCGCCTGAAAACCGACGATGGCCGCGAGTATGAGTGCACCGTGATGGACATCTCTTTGTCCGGTGCGGCCGTGCGCACCAATGTACGACCTGCCGAGGGCAGCGTTGTCACCCTTGGAAACATGCGCGCCCGCGTCGTGCGCCATCTGGAAGACGGCATCGCGCTGGAGTTCACGATCCTGCAGACCGACGAGAGCCTCGCCTCCTTCACGGCCTAGAGCAGACCTCAAGCAAACAGATCCAGAAAGGGCCGCGCTCGTGCGCGGCCTTTTTTGCGTTTGCCTCCCTTTGCGCACCGATGGGTTCACGCCCCTGACACCGACTCCTGTGGGACAGTCGAAGAGCGCTCTCATTTGACTAAAATTGTCATCAAATACGCCTCAAACTTCATTCAAAACAAAATAAAAAACAAATAAAAGACAATATAAATACTAGTAAAATCAACATTCTAGACTGAACTGAGAAGTAAAAAGCAAGTGTTACAACGCCCTCCATAGCAAGGAGGGTGATCAATGAATTCGAAAATCTTAGGAGCTGTTATTGGCGGCCTTTTGGCCGGCCAGGTCAGCGTGGCGCATGCCGATCTTCCCTATATGGAAGTGCTCGGTGCAACGAGCGCACCTATCGGCTATGTCCAATTTTGCCAGCGCACGCCGAACGCTTGCATTCAGCAGACAGCGGCGCCAACGGTCGTGCAGCTGAATGAAGCCTCTTGGGGCGAACTGCTGGCAATTAACACGCACGTCAACCAGACCATTCAACCGATCACGGATGCCGATCTCTACGGCCATCCGGAGGTTTGGACGATGCCGACCAGCTATGGCGATTGCGAGGACTATGTCCTTATGAAGCGCCAGATGCTCATCGACCGCGGATGGCCGGCCTCAGCCCTGCTCATCACCGTTGTGCGCGAACGCTCTGGCGAGGGCCATGCGGTGCTGACCGTTCGCACCGATCGCGGCGATTTCGTGCTCGATAATCAGGAAGCCAACATTCTGCGCTGGGATTCGACAAGTTACGAATACATCAAGCGGCAGTCTGAGTTCGACGAAACCATCTGGGCCTCCGTCAACGATATGCGGGTCTAACCGACCTGCATCACTGAACTGGTCCGGTCACGTCCCCACCCTCCCCGTCCCCACAGATCGGGCCAGCGGGCCGACGCTCCCCAAGCGTCGGCCCTTTTCTTTGTCAGAAGAGGACGGTGTGCCTAGTCGAGCCGCTTAAGGCCGCCGGCAAAACGGCTTGCGTTCTCAACATAGTGGGATGCCGACGTCTCCAGCATGGTAGCCGCACCATCCCCCAGAGACTTGACTTCCTTGGCAGGCACACCAACCGCTAGCGAACGTGGCGAGATAGACCGACGCTCGGGCACCAGGGCATTGGCGCCCACGATCGCGTAATCGCCAATAGACGCTCCGTTCAGCACCGTCGCCCCCATGCCAACCAGGGCATAGTCTCCAAGCGCGCAGCCGTGCAAAATCGCTTTGTGACCAATGGTGCAACCGCGACCGACCGACAGTGGAAATCCCATGTCAGTGTGCATCATCACCATGTCTTGTTCGTGGGTGTCTGGACCGATATCGACCCTTTCATTGTCGCCGCGCAGCACAGCCCCAAACCAAACATTCGCGCCGGGGTGGAGCCGGACTTTACCGATCACCATGGCCGAAGGTGCAATCCAGACACTGTCCGGATCGACAACATCCGGTTTCACGCCATCCAGTTCGAAAAGTGCCACGACTGCTCCCCGTCATTTGCGCCTTGCTGAGACCCCTGTTTCATAAAGGGCTCCCTCAAGGCTGGTTGTTACGGAAAGATACAGCTGTCCTGTCCCAGTGTCATCCAAGCACAACGGCGGTGTGCAGCACCAAAATACCCGCGCACATGCTCCAGATCGCGGCGATAAGCGCACTTGCAGCAAGCCAGCCGATGGGTCGGCGCTCAATCAACCGGCCTCGAACAGCGTTGCGCATGATGATGTAGGGCGCGGCCCATACGATCAGGAGCATGCGGAAAAAAGCAGCCAGTACAGGCTTTGAGCCCAGATCTTGAACCAATTCGAAGCGGGCCGGCCGGTTCGCCACCAACTGGTAGCCGGTGGCCAGAACGGCCGCAAAGACAAAGCCGCAGGCAACGGCATAGGTGAACAAAAACGGTTCGGACATAAGGCGGACACCTGTTTCAATGTGCGTCACCGCGACGCTTAATGAACCGTTAACCGCAAGAACTGTGCCGGATGGTAAAGCAAGCGTTAACCGGTTTGCTGGCATTCAAGATGTCATGCTCCAGGCCGATCACCCCTTCCTGCGCCATGATCGCGGATTTGCGGTTCTGCCCTTCACCATGCTGACCGCAGCTCTGGTGCTGGCGACGGCGCTCTACACCGGTCATTCGACCTTGCGGCATATGGGGCTGCTGGTGCCCTCACCCCTGGAAGGCGGCCCAAGACCAGCGGGCTACGAGATCATTGTCGGCGGCATCAACTTTCAGATCCCGACCGGTTATCTGCGGTTTGCCGAGCAGGAACGCGACGGCATGTTGCCGGGCATTGACCTTGCCTTGGCCTGGCCAACCATGGCGCCGCTTGGTGACCCCGAAACGCTGCGCAACACGCCGCGTGAAAACATCATCTTCATCGGCATCAGCGACGCCCAGGACACCATGGACACCACCGACCTCTTGGGGTCGGTGTACCGCGAGGTGTTTGTCGGCCCCATCGCCCATCGTCCCGACGGGCTGGTTGCGCGTCGGCTCGATCCGGAGGCTGGCTATGTCGATGAAACGGTGGTCTTCGACCTCTCAACAGGCTCCGGCTTCGCAGCACGCTGCGCTGGCGATCCAGAGACCATGTGGGAGACATGCTACCGTGATGTGATCCTGACCAACGGACTCACCGTCACCTATCGGTTCGCACCAGCGCTTTTGAGCGAGTGGCGCAACCTGGATGACACGGTGCTGAACTTCCTGATCAATCTGGCACAGCAGGGCCAGACCTCGCCCTGAGCTGGTCAGGCTGAGGGCACTGAACTCAGTTCAGGTCGTAGTCCAGAATCGCCATCGTGAAATTGTAGGAGATATCGTCCTCATCCTCATCATCGCGGTGAATGAGGCCGACAAACTCATCGCCAACATAAACCTCGGCGGAGTCATCCTTGCGCGGACGCGGCTTGATGGCGATCGATTGGTTGTCGAACAGGCGCTTGAGATAGGCTTCAAGCTTCGAGATTTCTTCGCCCTTCATGGCCAAGCTCCTGAAAGAATGAGGGAATGCAGACCGGCCGGCCGCATGCGTTAGGCTGCTGGATGGCTTGCTTCTAGGCCCTATAGGCAAGGCAATCAACGCCGCCCTTTGACCGTCAACAGATCAAATGCCGGCCCCGGCATCGCTGGCATTATCAATATCGGCACCGCCATCCATATGATGGTCCATACTCATGGACGGCATACAGTCTTCCCCAATGGTCGGCGCAATGGAAACCAGCTTGGCAGGAATGCCGGCAACGGTGGCGCCTTCGGGAACCGGATCCAGCACCACCGAACTGGCCGCAACACGCGAACCTTTGCCAAGCTCGATATTGCCAAGCACCTTCGCACCAGCACCAACCAGCACGCCACAGCGCACCTTCGGGTGCCGGTCACCTGTCTCCTTGCCTGTCCCACCGAGCGTAACGCCTTGAAGGATTGACACATTATCGTCCACAACCGCCGTCTCACCGACCACGATACCGGTTGCGTGATCGAGAAACACACCGCCACCCATCTGTGTGGCCGGGTGGATATCCACCTGAAACTCAGCGCTTGACCGACTTTGCAGGAAGAGCGCCATATCCGATCGCCCTGTCTGCCACAAATGATGGGCAAACCGTTGCGTTTGCAGGGCGTGAAAGCCCTTAAAGAACATCAACGGTTCGATGTACCGGCGGCAGGCCGGGTCGCGGTCATAGACTGCCTCAAAATCAGCCGACAGATGCCGCAGGATGGGCGGGTCTTCCGAAAGGCAGCTGTCCAGGAGTTCACCAAGGGTATCGACCGGTACAAGGCTGTCACCAAGCCGGTAAGCCAGCACCGACATTACGGCATCAGCCAGGGTGCTCTGGTGAAGCACGTGGCGCTCATAAAGCGCGGCTACCGTCTTGTCCTTGTCGATAGCGGCCAGCGCATCATCGCGCACAGCCCGCCAGATCGGATCGGACGGCTCCAAAATGGACGTGCGATCCAGCACGGGCGCGTCTGCACCCACAGCCTGTGTCGCCGTCAATGAAGAGTGTTTGTTCATCCTAAGGGTGTTGTATAGGCGCTCGCCTGCCCACGACAAGACGTACAACCATCAAAGAGACCGGCGCATGAGTGTCCATGATTCACTAGGACGGATCGAACTGACCCAGTCAGGACCCCATGCCGCCCTCACAATTTTCAATCCGGCACGGCGCAACGCCATGACCTTGAACATGTGGAAGCAGCTTACCGAAGCGATCCATGAGTTGGACGCCGATCCAAGGGTGCATCTCATCACGCTGCAAGGCCATGAGGGCACATTTGTCTCAGGTGCGGACATCTCCGAGTTCGCCAAGGTGCGCGGATCACTTGAAGACGCCAAGGCCTATGAGGCGGTGAACAGCCTGAGCTTCGCTGCTTTGCGAGAGTCCAAAACGCCGACACTGGCGCTGATTGAAGGGTTTTGCTTTGGCGGCGGGATCGGCATCGCTGCCGCCTGTGATATGCGCATCGCCAGCGAGACCGCCCGCTTTGCCATTCCCGCAGCGAAGCTCGGTCTGGCCTATCCGGTCGATGGCGTTGCCGATCTGGTACGTCTGATTGGCCCAGGTTTCACCAAACGGATGTTTTTCACCTCCGAACCTGTCGATGCGGCGACGGCACTCCGGATCGGCTTTTTGGAAGACGTGGCCCCGGGCGAAGAGTTCAAAGCACGTTGCAAGACACTCATCGCAGCCACCCTTTCGCGGGCGCCGATGACCCATCGCGCAGCAAAATCGGCCATTGCGGCCCATTATGATCCGTCGCGACGCGATGCGGCGCTGGAGGATGGCGCAGCCTGTTTCGCCTCGGACGACTATCAGGAAGGCTGGAAGGCCTTTCTGGAGAAGCGTCCGCCGGCCTTTAAGGGCTGCTAGTTTCAGCCAGGAAAGCCAGCACCGCATCCTTGTGGGCCTTGTCACCGACCGCGTTCATGTGGTCGCGCCGGTCAAGCGGCACGAAACGACCGTGTGGCAACAGATCCACCAGCGCCTGGCCTTCGCCAGCAACGACATCGCGCGTACCGATGGAAACCAAGGCCGGCTGGGCGATAGAGCGTACATCGGCTTCCGAAATCGGATCGCGTGAGGCGAGAATACAGGTCGCCAGCGCCTCCAGATCTGAGCCTGTCTGATCGGCAAAGGCGCGAAACGTCTTTCCGGTCTGGCTTACAATCGTCGATGGATCAGAGGCCCGCAGAGCATCGGCAATCTCCTCGGAACCGCCGATGCCGCGCACCATGTTGATTCCGAGCCCACCAAACAGAACACGCGACACACGCTCAGGCGCATCCATGGAGAAGAATGCGGAGATGCGGGCACCCATGGAGTACCCCATCACAGCCGCTCGTTCGATATCCAGATGATCAAGCAAGCGGCGCACATCCTGCGCCATAACGCGCGCTGGGTAAGCAGCAGGATCATAAAGCTTTTCGCTTGCACCATGACCGCGATTGTCGAGCGCAATCACCCGGTAACCCGCGTCGGTCAGCGTGTCGAACCAACCGGGCCCAACCCAGTTGATCGAACTGTTGGAGGCAAAACCGTGAACCAGCATGATCGGATGCCCCTCGCCCGCCTGGCGAAACGCAATCTCCACACCGTCCGACGAAAATCGCTCCATTGCTTAGCTCCTTCAACCACCAGTTTCTGACGTCACGTCGGTGGCGGTAGCAGCCACCGGCCCGCGACACAAATGCACCCAGCGCTGTCTTGCCCACCCCAGCCGGGCGGGCTAGACCAACGGCAGACGTCCCGACTGCAAGGCAAAAAGCGTATGGCCGACAAGGCGATCCTCCACGTCCACAACACCGAAGGCCTTCCTGTGATTGAGGTCGGCGCACACGAATTCATGTGCATCGGCGCTGAACCACCGTTTGATCATCCCCATGTGTTTTTGACGTTTGGCGGCGATAAGCAGATCGTTTGTCCCTATTGCTCAACGCTTTACGTCTACAATCCGGAACTTGGGCCACACGCCACCAATCCACCAAGTGCTGTCTGGAAGGGTTCAAGCGCCGACGTGGCCGCTTAGCGGACGCAGGCCGAGACTAGGTTAAACCAAACCCAGCGCCTGCGAATCTGACGCCTGCAAAGCTGACATCAGGAGCCTGATCCTTTGGATCGCCATTTGGATCGCTATGACATTATAGGCGGCGGTATCGCGGGCCTGACGACCGCCCTGTCGCTTGCCAAACATGGCTTGGCAAGCACCGTCCACGAACAAGCCGCATCGTTTGATGAAGTTGGCGCCGGCATTCAGCTTTCGCCCAACGCCATGCGCGTCCTCAGTGAACTTGGCTTGCAGGAAGCGCTTGAAGGCACAGCCGTCGCCCCGAAGCGGATCGTGCTGCACGATGGGCGGACAAGCGGGGTGTTGGCTCAGCTTCCTTTGGGAGGCGCTGCAGGAACGAGATATAGTGCGCCCTATGTGGTCATCCATAGAGCCGATCTTCAAAGCACCCTGGTTGAAGCGTGCGAAGCTGATCGTAACATCACGGTCGAGCGCGGATCACACAGGCCCAAGGACGTGAACGCGCCCTGTGTTCTGGCCGCCGACGGGGTCCATTCCGTCTGGCGCGAGGCAGTGCGCGGCCCTTCCAAGGCGCGCTACACCGGGCACGTCGCTTGGCGGACGACCCATCCGGTGACCAGCCCAGAACCCCAGCCTATCACCCGGGTCTGGTTCGGGCCGCAGGCACATTTGGTGGACTATCCCATCCGGTCAGGGCGCGAACGCAATTTGGTGGCCATTGCCCGGCGCGCCTCGCCGCCAGCAGACGATTACTCCGTCTCATCCGATCTATTATCCGCCTTTCGTGCCTGGCACCCAGCGCTGCTGGCCCGGCTGGCCGAACAGGAAAGCTGGACGCCCTGGCCGCTCAACGGCGTTGACCCCGACGCAGCCTGGGTGACCAACAAGGTGGCACTTATCGGTGATGCCGCCCACGCCATGTTGCCCTTCCTTGCCCAAGGTGGGGCGATGGCCATTGAGGACGCCTGGGTGCTCGCAACCAAGCTGGCAATGCATGCCGATCATACAGAAGCTTTCCGGGCCTATGAGGCGGCGCGTAAACCGCGCGTCAGACGAGTTTGGAAGGAAGCGGCCAAGAATGGCCGCATCTACCATATGAACGGGCCCTTGGCCCTCGCCCGCAATCTCGCCTTGAAGCTCCAGCCCGGTAGCGCTCTGCTGGCGCGTTACGACTGGGTCTATGACTGGGTGCCGCCGGCCGCGCCAAGCGCGTCCAACGCGATCTCATCAAGCGCGCCATAGTTGAGCTTGCCGGTCCCGAGCACCGGCAGTTCCTCCACCGAGACAGCCCGCTTGGGCAGCATCAGCTCAGAAACGCCCTCTTGCTGGGCCCAGTTGCGTACATCCTGAAGATCAGGGTCCTGTTTCTCAGTCACCAGCACAAGCATCTCGCCCTTGCGCGGGTCCGGCAGGGAAATCACGGCGTGATGATCGTCAGGCCAGACCTGACCGACATAGTTCTCAACCGCCGTCAGCGACACCATTTCTCCGCCAAGCTTGGCAAAGCGCTTGGCCCTGCCCTTGATGCGCACACGCCCCGCCTCATCGAAATCGACAATATCGCCTGTGTCATGCCAGCCACCGACCGGTGGTTGGATGACACCGGGCGCATCGACCCTGACATAGCCTGCCATCACATTCGGGCCGCGCACCACCAGCCGTCCGCCGGTCTCTAGACCTTCAATTGGATCAAGACGCGTTTCCATGCCAGGCATCAGATAGCCGACGGTGCCGTCCACATTATCTTCCATGTGATTGGCGGCAATCACTGGGCCTGCTTCCGTCGCGCCATAGCCCTCCAGAAGCTCCACCTCAAAGCGCTCACGGAACTGCTTGCGTGTCTGCTCGCTGACACGCTCCGCGCCAAGCACCATGAGGTCAACGGATTCAAAATCGCCATCTTCGGTGTTCTTCATCCAGCCATTGACGAAGGTGTTGGTCGACACGACGATCCGCGCCTTTGAGCGGCGCACATGGCCAGGGATCTCTTTGTAATGGAGCGGCGAGGGATAAAGATAAACGCCGACACCAAGGAAAACGCCGGCCAGAAGACCGACCGTCAGTCCATAGGCATGGAACAGGGGGAGCGCGGCAAAGATCGTGTCACCGGGCTCATGATCGATAACCTGTGCAAACTGCCAGCAGTTGGAAAGGAAGTTGGCATGCGTGAGCGCGACACCCTTCGGCTGTCCTTCGGTACCAGACGTAAACAAAAGAGCCGCGACACTATCCGGGTCAGATTGAAGCCCCGGAACCGAACTGATCATGCCCAGCTTTACACGCGCGAGGCCGCGTAGCTTCTCGAGCGCACCGATGCTGGCGCGCAAATCTTCCGTCCAAACAAAAGTGCGTGTCTTCTCAAGCTCGGCAACAAGATCGTGAAGGTCTGCCTTCTCCACAAAGGCGCGCGAGCAAATGATGGTGTCCACCTCCGCCGCATCGCAGCAGCCGATGATGGCGCGGGGACCAGCGGAAAAGTTGAGCATCGCCGGCACGCGCCCGGCTGCCTGGCAGCCGAAAAACACCGCCGCAACGCCCGACGCGTTGGGCAAAAGAACACCTATGGGCGAGGATGGCTTGCCAAGGCCTGTCAGCTTTTCGCCCAACAGGATGGCTCCGAGCACCAGCCGGTCATAGGTGAGCGACGTGCCGGCGAAATCATTGACCACCATGCGCCCTTTGCCGAAGCGCTCGCGCGCATCAAGCAAGGCGGCGAACAGCGACGTGCGCCAGGGCTCATTCCCAACTTGAGGAAAGGTGACGGGCCGTTGCCCCACCATCATGGCTTGACCGGCGCTTTGTCCCTGAACGCTCGGATCGGCTGCTTGCAACATGCGTCTCTCCCTCGCGCGACGATGCATGCCGCCGCTTGTGTCACCTTGGGGCCGCGCAGAACCGATTCCGGCGCAGGCCTTGGGTGTTTTACGTAGGGAAAGATAAGAAGAAACGCATGAATGCCAAGACCTTTCGACCTGCCAGTCTTAACCGGCAAGTCGAAACGGCCATGTTTGGCACAGAAATCTGCGCTGTTCGGTGACGCTAGTCTTTGGCTTTCATCCTGGCTTCAGCGCGCTGAACAGCCTCCCGCGCACCAACGCGATCTACCCAAGCGCGTACCGCCGTAAGAGGTGACAGCCGGTCTGGCGAGGCCTTGGACATAAAACGGTATCCACCGACGACCCATGGATAACTCATCATGTCAGCGATGGTGTACTCCTCGCCGCCAAGATACGGCACTTGGACGAGCCGCCCCTCCATCACCTCAAGAAGGCGAATGGATTCAGCAAGATAGCGCTCGATGGAATAGTCGTGCTTCTGCTCAAGGCGGGAAAAATGACCCCATTGACCGATCATCGGCCCGAGCCCGCCGACTTGCCAGAAGGTCCAGGACAGCGTCTCCGCCCGAGCCTTGCCCTCGGTCGGCAGAAAGCGGCCGTGCTTTTCGGCCAGATGCATCAAGATCGCGCCCGATTCAAAAAGCGTCAGATCACCATCGATAAGCGCCGGAATCTTACCGTTCGGGTTGACGGCCCGGAACGCATCGCTGTGCTGATCGCCTTTAGAAATGTCGATCCGTTCAAGCGTGTAGTCGAGGCCAAGCTCCTCAAGAAGGATGGCGGGCTTGGCCCCATTGGGCGTGTCCCAGGTGTAAAGCGTAAGCATGGGGGAGGTTCTCCGAAAGTTTGGTTGCCACCCCTATGGTGCCAAGTGCGCATCGACACCAGCGCTGCGCACGCAGTTGTGAAACAGCGCGCGCCGGCGCGAGGCGCGCGCCCTGCCCTTGCGCACGACCCCGTGCGGGCAGATGGTGCCGGAATGACAGACACTGACCCTACCGACCGCCAAACCCCTTCCCTACCTCTTGCTGGCCTGCGCGTGATCGATTTTGGTCACACCGTTATGGGCCCAACGGCCGGGCTGGTACTCGCCGACCTGGGAGCGGAGGTGATACGCCTGGAGCCGGTCAGCGGCGATGCCACACGCACGCTGAAGGGCTTTGGCACAGGCTACTTCCCCTTCTTCAACCGCAACAAGACAAGCGTCGCCGTTGATCTCAAACAGCCAGATGGCTTGGCCGTCGCGAAGAAGCTCATCGCCACCGCTGATGTGCTGATCGAGAACTTTGGACCCGGCACCATGGAGCGGCTGGGGCTTGGCTATGACGATCTGAAAACCGATTGCCCGCGCCTTATCTATCTGTCGCTCAAGGGGTTTTCCGAAGGGCCTTATGAGAACCGTGTTGCGCTCGACGAGGTCGTGCAAATGATGAGCGGCCTTGCCTTCATGACCGGCCCGCCGGGCCATCCGCTTCGTGCAGGCTCCTCGGTCGTCGACATTCTAGGCGGTGTTTTCGGTGTTATCGCTGTGCAGGCTGCGCTGCGCCAACGCGAACGGACCGGAGACGGTCAGAAGGTTGGCGCCAACCTGTTTGAGTCGGCCATGTTCCTCATGGGCCAGCATCTCGCCTATGCCGCCCAATCAGACGAACCGGTTCCGCCGATGCCGGCGCGTGTTTCGGCCTGGGCGGTCTATGATCAATTCACCACCAAGGACGAGGCGCGCGTATTCCTCGGCATCACGTCGGACCGTCACTGGCAACGCTTCTGCGACACGTTCGAGCGGCCAGACCTTGCTGGCGACGACACGCTGGCAACCAACCATCAACGGATCGCCAAGCGTGAACGCCTGATACCAGTCGTTTCAGAAATCATCGCATCGCTGACCGTCGAGGATGTCGCTGCCAAGGCCATCGCTGCCAAACTGCCGTTCGCAGAGATCGCCCACCCCGAGCAGTTGTTCGACGATCCCCACCTCAATGCCGGCGGCAAACTGGCCCCAACCCGGTTCCCGGACGGGACGCGAACAAAGCTGCCCCTCCTGCCTCTGGAGCTTTCCGGAACGACACCGGGCTTACAGAACGACCCGCCATCGCTCGGCAACGCCACGCACGCGATCCTCGCCGAGCTTGGATACGATCAAGCCGCGATCCAAGACCTTGCGGAAAACAACATCATCAATCTCGGAGGCAAGCCATGAGCGACGTATCGGATTGGTGGTCGACATCAATCATCGACATGGAGCCTGGCAGGATTGCCTTGCGCGGCCATCCAATTGAGGAGTTGATCGGCTCTGTCACCTTCCCGCAGATGATCTGGCTGATGACCCGAGGTGATGTACCCAGCGACGCGCAGGCCAAACTTTTGGAAGCCGCCCTCGTCGCTGCCGTTGATCATGGGCCACAGGCTCCCTCCATCGCCGCCGCCCGCATGGCCGTCACCTGCGGGCTCAGCCTCAATGGCGCCATGGCGTCAGCGGTGAACATGCTCGACGACGTCCATGGCGGCGCTGGCGAACAGGCCGTGGAGCTCTATGGCTGGATTGCTGAAGCTGTGAGCACCGGACAAGAGTTAGAGACTGCCACAGCCAACTGCATCACCCGCTGGCAATCAGAACGAACCGTCTTCGTGCCGGGGTTCGGTCACCGGTTCCACAAGCCGGAGGACCCGCGCGCACCAAGCCTGTTGGCGCTTGTCGATGAGGCGGCTGCAGCAGGCACGGTCTCCGGGCGCTATGCCGCCATCGGACGGGCGGCGCAGACCCATCTCAACACAACCAAAGGCAAGCCGGTCCCAATGAACATCGATGGCGCAACCGCCGTGATCTATGCGGAACTAGGCTTCGCTGGGCCGCTCGCCCGCGGTCTGTTCTGCCTGTCACGCTCTGTCGGCATCCTCTCTCACGCCTGGGAGCAGATGCAGCAGGGTGGCCGCAATAAAGGCCCCACCCCGCCCGACTATCGATGGACGTACACCGGACCAGAACGAGGCAAGTGACTAGGTTTTTTGGTGCGGGCGGCGGGACTCGAACCCGCACGGCCTAGGGCCTCGGGATTTTAAGTCCCGTATGTCTACCAATTCCATCACGCCCGCATCTGGCAGTGGATCGCTTAGTCGCCGGCATCCTTGGCGATTGGCGGCACAAACGAGTAGCCAAGATCCCATGGGAAGTAGATCCAGGTGTCTTGACTCACCTCGGTCACAAACGTGTCGACGAGCGGACGCCCCATCGGCTTGGCATAAACGGTCGCAAAATGCGCTTCCGGCAACATGCCGCGCACCTCATTAGCGGTTTTGCCCGTGTCGACCAGATCGTCAATCAGCAGAACATTCTTGCCGTTGGTCTCCAGAATATCGCTGGAAATACGCTTCAAGATTGCAAGGTCGCCCTGCGTCTGTTCGCCCGTACCGCCATGATCATAGCTGGCGATGGACACCGTATCGATGCGCCGAATACCAAGCTCGCGGCATACAATAGCTGCCGGAACCAGGCCACCACGGGTGATGGTGACCATCGTGTCGAACGGCCCCTTCTCCGCCAGACGCCATGCCAGCGCACGCGCATCGCGGTGGAACTGATCCCAGGAAACGGGAAAGGCCTTGTCGTTCATCGGGTCGCTCACGGGATGGATATCCTTGCTTTAGGCGGCATCAAGCTGAGTGCGCAGCTTTTGGGCTGCTTCGTTGGCCTCGTCAAGCGCCCTGGCGTCCCGCGAGCGCAGCACAATCTCCACGCTGAAGCGGCCATCGATAAGCTTGGGGTAGCTGCCGATGGAGACTGTCGGAAAAGCCGCGACAATGGCGTTGAGGCCCTCGGCAAGGTCCGCCTCACCGCAGTTGAAGGGCAACACCTTCTGTTCGAACGGCACACCGCCCTCCAGGGTTGGCAGCACAGCGTTGAGCATCGCCTGAAACACGGCCGGCACACCGGCCATCACATGCACATTACCGATCTTGAAACCGGGCGCTGCAGAAACTGGATTGTCAATCAAATCAGCACTTTGCGGAATGCGCGTCATCCGCAACCGCGCGGCGTTCATCTCCCGGCCCGTCTTGTCATACCAGTCTGACAGGACGGCGCGCGCTCGTGGATCGACATCAATCGACACTCCGAATGCCTTCGCCACGGCGTCAGCCGTAATGTCATCATGCGTCGGTCCGATGCCACCGGATGTGAACACATAGGTCGCCCGTGGCCGCAGCGCATTCAGCGCGTCGATGATGGCCGGCTCATCGTCTGAAACAATGCGCACCTCGATGAGATCGATGCCAATCAATGTCAGCGCATCGGCAAGCACACCGACATTCTTATCCTTGGTTTTGCCCGACAGGATTTCATCGCCAATCACAAGCATGGCCGCCGTCGCACTCATGGCTCATCCTTCATATCAAAACCAAACTCACCAGCCTCAAACGCTACCGACCGAAGGAGCGCCTTGCAATTTGGAACCTGACGCGTCACAGCCGCGCCATGCAGTTTCCCACACCACTTTTCGAAGGCGAGCTTGTCCGCCGCTTCAAACGTTTCCTAGCCGACGTCACCTTGCGCGATGGACCGGATGCCGGCTCAACGCTCACCATCCATTGCCCCAATCCCGGCTCGATGATGGGGCTGGCCCGGCCCGGTGCAAGGGTTTTCGTTTCCAAGTCCAATAACCCGAACCGCAAGCTTGCTTACACCTATGAGCTTGAGGAAGTGGTAGGACCCGGCCCATCCTGCCTGGTCGGGATCAACACCAGCCATCCCAACAAGCTGGCTGAAGAAGCCATACGCGCCGGCCTGCTTCCAACGCTTAAGACGTTCGGTGAGCTCAAGCGCGAGCAACGCTATGGGGAACGTTCACGTATCGATATCCTACTGGTGGGCGATGGCGGTGCGCTCACCTATGTCGAGGTCAAGAACGTGCACCTCATGCGACGCGCCGGCCACTTGGAGTTTCCCGATTCGGTGACCAGCCGTGGTGCCAAACATCTGCGCGAGTTGGCGGCAATGGCGACACAAGGCCATCGTGCGGTGATGCTGTTCGTGGCCCAATGGCCAGGGGCGCAGACCCTCTCGGTCGCTGGCGATATCGATCCGGTCTATCAGGCGGCAATAGCTGAGGCACAAAAGGCCGGAGTAGAGGTGTTGGCGCTGGACTGCACCGTTTCTCGTGATGCCATCACCCCAAGCGGGGGACTTCGGTTCCTCACCGATTAGCCACGCATCAAGACCACGTTCAGTCTGGTCTCGGCAACCACTTGATAGCCATGTCGGCGCGCTAGCGCGATACAATCGGTCTGCCAGCTTTCTGGGCTGTTCTCGATAATCATAAGCGTCGGGAAGAGAGCCTCAGATGCCGATTCAAAGAACGGCACCAGCGCGAGATCTTCTGCCCCTTCGATATCGATCTTCAAGGCATCAATGCGCGGCAAATCGCGTTCGGCAACAATCTGCGCCAGCGGCTTGGCTTCCACATCAATCGCGCCTGCTCTCTCGCTATGGCTGGCAATGCGCCGCATACTGCTTTCACCAGCATTGTTGTGGTCCAGGAAGAGTTGGATCGTGCCCTCAACATCGGCCACGGCCAGTTGCACGGCTTCAATCGGCACACCGGGATTGAACGCCAGATTCTCTGTTAGGCGGCGAAAGATATCCGGCTGCGGTTCAAGCGCGATAATGCGCGCTGTCGGGCCGACACAACTGGCCGCAAAGAAGCTGTAGGCGCCAACATTGGCGCCGATATCGATGAAGACCGCATCGGCTGGAAGAATACGCTTCAGCCAGTCCCGCTCCACCGGATCGAAATATTGCGGCGTGAACAGCACCCGTTTTTCGGCAAGGTTGGTAAAGGGTTCGATGCGCATCCGGTAACCGAACACCTCAACATCCACGCACTCCGCCAAACCATTCATCGCCAGTTTGCGCGTTAGAAAGGCCAAGCGCTTTCCAAGATATCCCTGGCTGCGGGCAGACGAAAATCCGCGAAGCCGCTCCACCACAGAGCTTGGCGCAAAATGCCCCCATGGCTGTGAAGGTGTGTTGGCGAGCGGACCGGAAGCAGTCGTGCTGGTCATTGATTGCATACTTTGCTTGCCTTCAAAGGAACGCTAAGAGCTTGTCGAATAAGGGCGCAATCGCCATCTATGCACCGTGGCCACAACCGCCTATGATGCTGGGGGCCAGTGCTATTACACCAAACGCGTCCACTGTCACCGCCTGCTACATCGTCACACCGGAAGTCTCTTCTGCGCCATGCTGCAAACTCAGCCGCAAATAAAACTGTTTGGGCCCGAAGCCTTTGAAGGCATGCACCGTGCCGGGCGGTTAACGGCGACGATCCTCGATCAGTTGACCGACTTCATCAAACCCGGCGTCACCACGCAGGAAATCGATGATGCGGTCATCGAGTTCGCCAAGGCCCATAACGCTGTCCCGGCAACGCTAAACTATCGCGGCTACACCAAATCCAGCTGCACCTCCATCAACCATGTCGTGTGCCACGGCATTCCCAACACCAAGCCTTTGCGAGACGGCGACATCGTCAATGTGGATGTAACGCTGATCCTGGATGGCTGGCATGGCGATTCGAGCCGCATGTATCCGGTCGGCAACGTCAAGCGGGCACCTGAGCGCCTGATGGAGGTAACCTATCTGGCGCTGATGCGCGGCATTGCGGCGGTTAAACCGGGCAACCGAACCGGCGATATCGGCGCTGCAATCCAGGAGTTTGCAGAAGCTGAGCGCTGCTCAGTGGTGCGCGATTTCTGCGGCCATGGCATTGGCGACGTCTTCCACCTGCCGCCAAACATCTTGCACTATGGCCGCCGCGGAGAAGGCATCGATCTGCGCCCCGGC
>ERZ1740060.569-NODE-569-length-18284-cov-5.118767_pt1 | contig 18284 bp, 7 predicted proteins | sample MGYA00581743_ERZ1740060 | MGnify/ENA primary metagenome ERZ1740060 (study PRJEB43018, sample SAMN04849235) | marine metagenome | isolation source: floating plastic debris | place: Pacific Ocean | collected 2008-08-27 | study: EMG produced TPA metagenomics assembly...
TCATTCTCCTTAATACAGGCGGCGACTTTTTGGCTGCGCTCTCTTATACTCAATGACATCGTTACCCATGGTTTGACTTAGTTAGGGTGACGATACATGGCTCTGGGCTTCGCCGCAGAGCTTTTTGTTTGATGTGCTGATGGCTACATCCTTAACAAGCGCTTTTTGTCCCGCTTTAAGGTGATACCCTTCAGGAGTTTCTACACCACGAATAGCTGTATCTCTGTCTACGTAATAAATTAAGTCAGTATTCTTGCTTGACTACCTCAATCAGAGCAGCCCATTGTAGTCATTTAAGATAAACTGCCATCAATCAAGAGCTTGATCGCAAAAGCTATAATTTTTCTACTGGTCAAAGACTGAGTTCTCACAATTCAAATGAGGTGACATGTTTCGAGATGACATTGGAGGCAGTATTATCGGTCAGATAACTGTTGGAGTAGTTCTAGCAGTTCTCGTTGGAGGAACATCGCCTTGGTGGTGGTCATGGTTTAAAAATAATCCAAACAAAGAACCTGTATCACCCACAGGAGTAGGGATTGTATTCAATCCGGAATCCAATGTCAGAGAAGAACCAAACGGCAAGATTTTGTGTTCCGTTAGAGAGAAGATAACAATCAACTTATACGACGAAGTTGGAGATTGGTACGCTACAGATGTATGTGGTACCAAGGGATTTATACACAACAGCCAAATAAAGTTTTAATCGATTCTATAAGTGAACTCGTTATTAGCATCTCTAAAAGCCTTAGACGTTTTGAAAAAGCTATTTTCAGACATCAGTTGAGACATAACTTTGCCGTGGTGCAAAAGGTATGCCTTTCGGAACATGCAAGCACATTAACAGAAATACTAACATTTTTAGAAACGAGGCTTTGTACAGGAGTAAAGTATCCGCCCTCCTCTGTCTCAAGAAATATAAATAAGACCATAGTGATACTAATCCGACAGTCGGCGATAGCTGGGAAAGAGCATAACCTTAGGGATATGAGCAATATACTTTTGAGCTTTCCTACACTTCTTTTAGATTTTCATCTCCGACGGATGTCTTTCTGAAGCTTTCGATCTCGTCTAAAGTGCTATCAAAAAAATCGTCTATATCGAAGTGATAAGACCAGGCTTCATTACCGTCAGCAAGTGATATTTCGGCGTGGTCTCCATTCTTTCCAAGAATTATTTCCGGAACTTGTGTACCTCTGAGAGCAAATCGTAGTGAGTGATGAAGGCGGTACTGATAAAGAAACTGATACCATTCATTCTCTGTAGAAGCCTCTTCTTCAAGAAAGCTTGTATCTTGAAGCCGATTTAAAGCTTGAGCTAAACTTTCTGAGTTAGAAGCAGAAAGGCGCAAATGCTCACAATATAGTGTTTCGCTAAAAAAGCGAACCCTATTCTCTTCATACCACCTTATGAAAGGAAGAAGATTCCACTCTGTATCCAGTAGCATCCTTGAACTATTCTGACTATCAACATGACGTATAGATAAGCGCCCCCATGCTTCAAGCCCTGACTGTCTCTCTTCAGGATAGGGGTGAGGTAAGTGATATAAGTGAATTTTTAACTGATTTTTCATTTTTTCCCTTTCACAAATTTGTTGTACTCAGATTTTGTTATTGTTCCGTTATCCCTAAGCTCTCTCAAAACTTCTGGTGGCGCTTCATTTCCTCTGATAGGGTATCCATGAAAGCCTCCAACATTATCAGGCTGGAATTCATACAAACGCCCATTGTGATAACCATATCTTTGGTTTCCGTTAGGTCCGAACATTCCATTATCTAAAACCTGTCCAGCTGTAGCATCATCTAAATCCATTTCAGTTCCCCATCCGCCCGGTCTATGCTTTTGAGTTGGGCTGTAGTCATAATCAAAAAACGGAGGAAATAGGTTTGCTAAATCCTGAAGACCCCCTCCAAAGCCATCAAGAATCAAGTCCCCTATGTGGTGAGGCGCTATACATATTCCACCAAGAGGCTCATTTCGATATGCTTCTTGAAAACCTGGAAGATTCCAAATGTCATCAGCTAATGATGATTGAGGAATATCGTTGGCAGCATTTGGATCAAAATCGGGATTATATCCAATATCAATAGGTGCTTGAGCTGGAAGACCAGCACGTACCCTATTATCTCCTTCTATATCTCCGTCATCATAGCTCGTTGGTAACGTAGCATCGGCAGTTCGACTTGGCCATAGAACGAGTGCTGCTGCTCCAACTGATGCAGTTACTGTTGCCAGAGGAGCAACGAGAGGAGCAACGACAGGGGCAAGTGCTCTCAAAAGTCCTCTACCAATTGGTGAGCGAGCAACTTCTCTCGCAAAGTCAGCAGCGATAAGCCCACTCGGATCAGTAAAGTTCGTTGGACCGTTAAAGACATAGCGATAGATATTGCTATCGCCCGCGTTAAAGCCTAACGGATCAGTACTGACAAACGTGCCTGGAGCCGGGTCAAAGTACCTTGCCCGGTAGTAATACAGTCCCGTCTCCTGATCTCTTTCCCGCCCGGTATAGCCAAAGCGGAAATCTACATCAGGATTCGTCTCACTGGTCACCTGCCCATAGCTGTCATAGGTAATGTGATTCAACACCGTTCCATCACCATCAATCAGGTCACGCACCGTCCCCTGATGGTCACTAAGCGCCCAACGCACCTCACCTTCAGCAGTCTCTTCCGCCAACACCTGATCCACCTGCGGCCCATGCAGATAGCGACTGAGCTGATTGCCCTCACCATCAAACACCAGCGCGATATGCTCACCGTCATACAGATAGCGTTCTTCCGTCGCTACCTGCGCACCATTACCATCGCTATCCACAGACTTGGCAATCCGACGGTCATACAGGTCATAGGTGTATTCAACAGATTTCGTGACCACACCATTCGCATCCTTGGTCACCACCGAGGTCATCCGATTGCGATGGTCCCAACCGTACTCAGTCACCTCACCCGTGGCAATCTCCACCCGTCGGGTCCGATTGCCTTCCCCGTCATACTCATAGGTGTAAGTACCATCCGCCGCTAAACGGTTATGGTCCCCTGTATCGTAGCCCTCACTGTTACGATTCCCGGTATCGTCATAGCTGTAGGCTTCATTCTCCTGATAGCTATGCTCACTGCCTGTCAGTTCATCGCGGTCGTTGTAGCTGTAGTCACTGGTACCATCCGGCGTCACCAACTGCGTCAACCGATTGGCCGCATCATAGGTAAAGCCATAGCCTGCAATGCTGTTGCCATCCTGCTCATGCGTCAGCGCCGTCAAACGACCCGCCGTGTCATAGTCATAGCGACTATCCGCCACCGTCTGCGTCCCCGCTAGGTCACGGTAGCGCTGCACACCTGTCATCTGACTGGCGGCGTTGTAGGTCAACTCAACCCGCTTGTCAGCGACACCCACACCGCTCTGTTCAATCCGCGTGACTCGATTGAGATCGTCATACGCAAACGTCTCTAGCCCCGCCTGCTGCCCGGTAATTACATCGGCCACAGAGGTGCGATTGTTCACCGCGTCATAGCCATAGTTCAACAACACATCAGGGGTGCCCGCCGTCCCGGAATTATCCGTACTCAGCAATCGCCCTGCCGCGTCATAGGTATAGGAATAGGCTGAGTCAGGATCGGTGACAGACGTCAGCTGACTGGCCGCGTCATAGCTATAGTCAATATCGCGAACCGTATTACCCTGCGCATCTAGCCAGCGCTCCTGCGTCTGCCTATTCAATTTGTCATAGGTAAAGGCTTGCGTTCGACCATTACGGTCCTGCCGCTCGGTCAGGTTACTGGCCAAATCATAGTCATAACGGCGCTCTAAGACCTCTCCACTGACCGTAATGCGCTCAGCCACCATGCGACTCAATGAATCATAGGTGTAATCGGTCACATTCCCAGACGCATCCGTCAAGCTCAGCAAATTGCCCTGCGCATCGTACGCCATCCGCGTTTCTTGACCCAACGCATCCGTTACCCCCGTTCGGCGATACAGCGCGTCATAGTCATAACCGGTCACCTTCCCCAGCGCATCGGTGACCGAAACCAGATTGCCAACCTCGTTATAGGTGTTTGTCGTCACCTGCGTCAGTGGATCAATCACCTGCGTCAACAAATTCCGCTGGTCGTAGTCATACGTTGTTGTTCGTCCCAACTCATCCGTGTAAGCAGTCACATTCCCCACCGCATCGTAGCGAGTGCTGCTCACACCTCCTGCCGCATCCGTCATCTCTATCTGACGATTCAAGGCATCGTAGCGGTAGCTTGTTGTCCGTGCCAGCGCATCTGTCAGGCTCGTCATATTCCCCACAGTGTCATAGCCGTAAGCCGTCGTGTGATTGAGCGCGTCAGTGATGTGACTCAATCGGTTTAGCGCATCGTACGCATAGACCGTCGTGCGATTTAGCTGATCGGTCATCGTGAGCTGATTCCCCACACCGTCGTAGGTATAAGAAACATTACCCCCTAGCGCGTCCGTCACTTGGCTCAAACGATTACGCGCATCATAGTCAAAGGCCGTCGTATGGTCTCGCTCATCGGTCTGAGCGATGACATTACTCGCCTTGTCATAGGCGTAACTAACCAACCCACCCGCCGCATTGGTCGTACCGACTAAACGATTGAGTTCGTCATAAGCGAAATCTGTCCGGAAGCCGCGCTGATCAATCTCACTAACGAGCCGATCAACCGCATCGTACGCATACTGAGTTACCCCACCTAACGCATCTGTTGTGGACGTCATCCGATTCCGTGCATCGTAGGTATACGCTGTCCGATTACCCACGGCATCCACAACAGCCGTCAAATTGTTATCCAAATCGTACTCAAACTGAGTGGAATACCCTGCCGGATCAATCGTCTCAATCCGTCGATTCCGCTGATCATAGCGATGCTGAGTCGTCCGGTTTAAGGCATCTACAACCGTCACTAAGTTGCCAGCACCGTCATACGTAAACTGAGTTGTTTGATTGTTCGCATCGGTGATTAACGTCAGCCGGTCCCGTTCGTCATAAACGTATTGAGTGACGTGACCTCGCGCATCCGTTAAACGAGAAATATTGCCAGCGGCATCATAGGCAAAAGCGGTTTCTGGCGCAGCCAAAGGTCCACTGACCCCATCCGGATCCGCCTCAATAATTCGAATCACTCGATTCAGTGCGTCATAGTCATAGGCCGTTACATGGCCATTCGCATCAGTAAAGTGCGTCAGGTTGCCTGCACTATCGTATGCAAAGCGTTCAATTGCCTCGTCATCAGTCCCCTGGGCATACGTCACCTGACTGACCCGTCCTAACCCGTCGTAGTCATAGTCAGTCACCCGCCCAAGCGCATCTGTGACGGTATCCGTTAACCCTGAGCCAGTGTAGGTAAAGGTCGTGGTCACATCGTCCATCTCACCACTGTCTTGATCCAGTTCCCCAACGACCCGCGTGGCTGACAGGCGATTACCCGTTGCCGGATCAATATCAAAAATCGTGGTCTGGCTTAACTCATCCGTAACACTGGTTAGTCTTTGGAAGGTTTCATCATACGTGAACACCCTTTCTCCGGTTGCCACCTGTTGTGGAGACAGCAGCGCCCGAATATCAAAGCCAATTCCAATCTTGTTGTTGGAAAAAGTTCCTAGTTCAGAGGCGACACTCACCAAATCAACAGATGAGTTCCGATCAACGAAGCCTGCTGCAAAATCTCCCACATATTCAGCAGACAGCTGCGAGCGTCCCACTTCAGTGAAGTTACCTTCTCCATCGCCTAGAGCGACTAAAAAATTACTTGGGGTGAGAGCGTCGTAACCTCTAAGAAGCAAATCGTAATGATTATCGCGGTCAACGTCAATGACAGAAAAGCCAGATACTTGGAAATTTTCTGGGAGATAAATCAACTCTTGTTCAAAAACACCGTTCCCGTTATTGAGGTATATCCCAACCCCGTTTTCTTTTTTCGTCAACATATCCAAGCTTCCATTTTGATCAAAGTCGATCAACTGCAAGCTGTCTATGTCACCGAAGTAACTAACAGGAAGAAGATTCCATCTATCGTCTCCTTCGTTCAATAGCACAGAAATGAATCCAGAGCCTTCATCAATAACATCAATATCCCCATCTCCATCTAAGTCACCCAGCGCAGATTCTTCCCCCAATAAAAAGTTCGTGTAGGAAGGATCAATGGAGTAATAATCAATATCAGTTGAAAATGCGTTGGGAGTCTCACTAAGATCAAACACCCCATTCCCATTATTTAACAGCACATTTTCAATGCCTGAAGGGGACACAATAACGAGATCTAGATCTTCATCTTCATCTATATCAAAACTAGTGACCCGATTGGATGCACTATAAGAACATGCAGTATAAATCTCACCCTCACTCGTCCAAAACTCTCCATCGCCGATGTTGGTATAGATTTGGAGCGTGAATGCCGCACCAGGTCCACTGCCTGCATCAACGACATCAACAGCGTCAAAATCACCATCATTGTCGAAGTCGCCTATCGCGGCAAAGCCATAGGGCATCTTTGTAAGGGTATCGCCCTCCCCAATACGAACTGCATTAGATTCAAACCCTCCGTGCCCATCTCCCTTAAACCAGTCAAGCCCAAAGAGCAGATCTACCTTGCCGTCACTGTCAAGATCGCTAAAACTGACTCTACCTCTGGAAGGCAAAACAATATCACTATCGACTTGCTCTAAGAATTGGCCCGTCCCATCTCCTACAAAGACCGTAATCCCATTAACGTAAGAGGTAGTGATATCTAAAATACCGTCGAGATTGACATCTTCAACCAGTACTCGATTAATAAAACTATCGAGACTATTCTCTGGAATGTATGCTTCTGGCGTCTGGAAGGTTCTGTCACCCTGATTGAGCAGTACTGTAAATCCATCCGAATGAGCCGCAATGATATCCAACTCCCCGTCATTATTCAGATCCCGTAGCTCAACATCTTCGATGTCATAGTTAGCCTCTGACAAATCGTACAGATCCTGTCGTAAAATTCCAGCACCTGACAGGGAATTTGAAGTGCTGATTACATTGCCATACTCGTCATAGCGGTAGTTTGTCGCAAAGCCTCTAGCATCAACTGTTCTCTCGACTCGGTTATCTTCATTCCGCTGCGTTTGATCCTGAACCTGACCGATCTCATCGGTTGCAACAATAACTTGGCCAGCCCCATCTAACGTCGTCAGCTTCACATTGCCGTTGCCGTCTACGTATCTGGAGACGAAAGAGTCTGGCGTTTCTCCGGCGACCGCCTGAGTTGTCCGCGTAGCCGTTGCTTCCGGCCTATACAACCCTTGCGTCTCAACAGGGTTGACCTCTAGCACAGAGCCGTCTTTCCGTGTTGCCCCCGTCACTCGCCCGGCAAAGTTATAAGTGACTTCTTCGCGCGCGCCCTTTTTGTCTATCTCTGCCGTCATCCGATGACTTTGGTCGTACTCAAAAGTCCGCCCGGAATCATCGGGATCAATGATTCTAATTAAGTTGCCATCGGCACTGTAAACCAGCTGAGTGATCCTATTGGCAGGGTCAGTGATTGTGTCTACTTTTCCATGGTCACCATAGGAAAATAATGTTTCCAAACCAACAGGATCAATGATTTTTCTGAGCTTGCCATTTTCATAAATATGCCGGGTTTCTCGATTATTAGCATCTACGACTGAGATCAGACGATTCTCATCGTCAAATGTATAGATAGTTTTATCTTTGTTTGTAAGTTGGAAGACTCCATTATCTAGTTTCTTAAGGGTGGAGAAATTACCAACTGGAGATTTATAAGCCCCCCCTTCTTCCCTCGGTGCTTTGAATACGCGCTCAGAGCCATCTCCATCAATCAGAAGAACTGAGCCGTTATAGCCCTCAACAATTCTTTGAACACCAGCAATTCCCCAACCACTACCAAAGTCACTATCAACAGAATTCACATGGACAAGTTCGTTATCTCCATTGGTTGGCCCCCCAACCGTTCCCGTTAATCGATCAAATGTGGTGGTGATAATCGAAACCGATCCATCTGGATTGGTTACCCGTCTCGTTCGACTTCTTGGAACAATCGCTTGAATGCCTGCTGTCATCGAATAGTTGTAAATACCCGTTTCAACTGAACTCAAATCAGCCTGCAATTTTCCACGAATTGGGCCGTCGCCTTCAGAGGGAAGTCGCCAAAAATGCTTATTAGTTGCACCCACCAAAGGCAAGCCACTGGGCGATAGCTCTTGGTCTGAGAACCCAGGAACTTGATACTCAAAACCATCAATATCAATCGATAGATCAGCTGTCATCACTAACTGACTATCGAGAAAAGTGCCCCTTCTAGCAGGATTTTCTAGAGCAGCTTCTAGAATCGGTCTAGCATCTGCTCTAAGAGAATCGTAGACTAGCTGAACCCCTCGTGTTTCACCTAATGACTGATAGCCTGGGAGGTCATGGGTTTCAACTAAAGCACCGGAATATAGCTCAACCTCAGAGGTTAACCCCTCACGGGCAACGCACACTTCACAATCAGGGTGTAACCGTCTCAGCAACCAATCTAAAGGTCGGTCACTGAAGAAATGCCAGGATGAATTACGAATCCCTCCATCAATAGTCTCTATTTGCTCGCCGTCAGCACTGACACGTCCAACACCGACAATTTCAAAGTCGCCTGTTGTGGGATTGATTGACCACAGGTCCATCTGTGTTCCCGCTTCTAATCCAGTCGTGTTCGGCAACGTTAGACGAGCGGGCGTATCAAACACCATCTCACCTGGCTGAATTGTTACCACTAAGTCAGGCGACAGGTTTTCAGGCAAGGCTGCGGGGGTCACTTCGGGAGCCACTTCTGAAATGCTGAGCTGCCCTGTAAAGGGATTCCCTCGGTTATCAGTAAGAGAATTCGCCTCAACAAAGACCTGTGCCCCCAGTGCATCGTTAGTCACGGTGATATCGCCACTGGCATCCACCGTCTGCACATTGTTGGCAATATCTAATGCAGGCAGATAAATCGGCCGCTCAATCACATTGTTAACACCCGCATAGACCTCATGGCCCAACACCAGATTCAGCTTCTCCGCCACAAACGGGAACAGCTCATCGGTGCTTGACTCATACTCTGTGCCATAAATCTTCAGCGTATCTGCCGCCCCCGCAGGCGCAAAGGTTAGGTCATGTCCCATAAACTGACTCCAGGCCAGCATGTAGCCCGTCGCCCCTGTCTCATCGGGAATCGATTCTGACTGGGCAAAAATCTGGTTACTAATCTCTCTGACATTCGCCCGGTCCTCTCCTGCCAATGTGCGAATGCCATCGCCATATTCTTGGGTGTAATCCACCCGCAGATGCGTACCGGGTGTCCCGAGTGTTGGATTATTCAGATTGTTGTTCGAGCCATCATATGAGGCATACTCTGTCACTGTCTGTTCAGCGACTGTTCCCCCTGCAGTCAGCTCACCAGGATTGCGACCGGTCGAAAACAGATTATCCGCTAAGCCCGTAATCTCAGTATTTCGCTCCAGCAACGCAGAGAGTGACGTCTCCCGAATCAGACTCAACTCATCAGCAGTAAACTGCCCATTCTCATACCAGAACCTATCGCCGTCGCGCAGGCGAGCGAACTGGTCGGCAATCACCTTCTGGAAGAACTCACCGACCATTGAGCCAGCCGCCGCATCTTCCGCCAGCCCGCCGACAATCGCATCGATATCATCCACCGTGCCATAGACCTCTTCTAGCACCGCCTGCACATCGGTATCAGACGTAATCTCGGCAAACGAGGTCACAGGCGCTAAACCAAAGTCAACTCTGGCTTGGTTGTAATCCGGCAAGCCCACATCCCGACCGCGCTGAATATCAACCGCTGCCAAATCAATTCCACCAGAACCCGGAGGCCCAAAGAGCGTATTGCGCAGCTGGTCAAGCACTTTGAGGTCAATCGCCTCTGCACTCTGGGCAAACAACCCTCGCAGAATCGGATCAACCCCTTGCGCTTGAATCAAGTCAGGTCTAAACGTGCTCTGATTGAGCGAGATAGACGGCAGCGACTCGACGTTTTCACATATCATCAAGCAATCGTCAGATCTCTGCGTCTGCACAGTCCGGAAGTCTGCAGACTAGTACAGTTGACTAATCGACGGATCTACCTCAGCGTCGTAGCCCGCATAGTCCGCAATTGTGTTGTCGCCAATCAGCAGCGGCAAATACTCGCTGTAGGTAATGTGTTGAATCTGCGCAGCCACCAGCTTCCGCACCCGTTGATAAATCTCTTCTCCACTCAGCTCAGGATTCGCCTCACTAATCTCATCAGCGAGGCGATTATGCTCACGCACAAACACCGAATGCAGCGCTGTTAGACCAATGTTCTCATTGGCCCGTACATCGCCTGTGGCAAACAGCGTGTCAGGGTCCGTCAAGCCGCGAACGCTGTTGGGAAGCACACCATCCGGGAAAGTTTCACTGTTGTTGATTGGCAGCAAGTCACCCTCTGAGACCTTCAGGCGTCCGGTGCCATCATTTGTCCGCAAGGCATTGGCTCTACCTTCATTGCTGCCGTACACCATACTGGCATCCATAAAGGTGCTCACTAGGTTGGGGTGACGCAATGGATTGCTGAGGCTTGTCCCTGTTGCGCCATCAAAAGTGGTACGGCGTAGGTTGATCTCGCTGGTGCCTGTACGGAATGGATCAAAGGCCGGGTCACCAAACGGAATCTCAATGTCAATCTCTTCAGTCGGGAAGCTGGTCTGGGGCACGACAAAGGTAAAGTAGCCTTCTGCATCCGTGACGACTTGCAAACGACCCAGACCAATCGGCAGATTCGCCAGCGGGGTGCCTTCAGTATCTAGAATCTGGCCAGAAATACGTGTCGTGGTATCAGGGTCTGGCGCAACCGTTAAGGAGACTGGTTGCTCAGCTGTTGTCTCTCCATCAGTGGCAATCAGCGTAAATTCATAGGTGCCTATCTCATTTGGGGTGGGTTCAAAGATTAATTTGCCACGCCCATCCAGTTGACCGATCGGTAATTTTTGGTCGCTCTTGAATGAGTAAATCACGGATTCACCCTCTGGATCGGTCGCATTCAGAGGGATTTCTATTCTCTGACCAGCCAAAACAGTCAGCGGCTCAATGGGTTCAAACACAGGCGGTAAATTCGTCCCAGGGCCAGGGGTATCTTCCTCAATCTCAAAGGTGAGCGATGTCTGCGTTACATTCACGGAAACCTCTGTCAGCGTCAGGGACAATACATACTAACCGACGTCGGTGGGCACTGCCTGGAGAGACTGCTCAAAGTTTCCTGTCTCTAACTCGAAAGTGGTTGGTTGCTCGCCATTGAGGGTCGCCAGGACGGTCACTGATTCTTCGACAGCGCCAATCAGTCGAATCAATCCATCTTCTAAATCAACAGTTTGGAGTTCAGTGACTGCCAGCACTGGATGATCACTATCTAAAATGAACTCAAAAGGCGTCGGTTCAGAGAGATTACCAGCGGCATCTTCAGCACTGAGATAGAGCGTATAGGCTCCACTGATGAGTGATTGACCAAACAGCTCAGTTAACGCTTGCTCGTCAAGCAAAAAGCGGCCTGCTTGTAGGGACGTAGAGATATCTACATAGTCATCTGGCAAGGTGATTGGCGCGTTATTATGACTCAGCGCAACTTTCAGAAGAATTGGCTCACTCTGATCGCTGACAGTGCCAATAATCGTTGGCACTGCAGTCACTTTGTCAGTATCGTCAGAACCTGTGTCATCCAGTAATGACAAGGTGACAATCGGCGCTTCATTATCAGCTGGCTCGATAGTAAAATCCAGTGTCGTTTGTGTTGTATTGCCAGCAACATCAGTTAGTGTGATCCCGAGTGTGTAGTCTCCGGCTTCGGTCGGTAAGGCTTGTAATGATTGCTCAAAAGCACCACTCGCAACCGTAAACTCAAGCGGCTCTGCATCTAACAGGGTCACGGCTACGGTTACAGCTTCGTTCACAGAACCCACTAAGCGCAGGAGACCCGCTTCGCTACCTGCGGTTTGCAACTCAGTAACCAGTAGAGCAGGGCCTTCAGAATCCAACGTATAGCTGTAGGAGGTTGGTTCGGAGAGATTGCCAAAGACGTCTTCCGCCACAATATTGAGCTGGTAGCTGCCATCAGTCAGAGGTTCGCCGAAGACAGTCGCCAGCGCAGCGGCATCAAGGGTAAAGCTGCCGTCTTGTAGATACTCAGAGATATCGACGTAGTCACTTATGGGCGTTTCACCAAAGCCTGCTTTAAGAACAACAACTTCGCTCTCGTCGGCAACGGTTCCAACAATGGTGGCAACCGACGTAATCTGATCGGTGGTATCGCCCGTATCTTCGGCTAGCGATAGCGTCACCACAGGCGCTGCCGCATCGGTTGGCACTTTAGCCAGTGTCAGAAAGCGATCGTCTGTTTCTGGGTTAACTCTCTGACGATTAATCCAAGTCCGCCTTGGCCAGATAGCAGCGGCCAGCAGGGAGTCATCTGAAACCGTGCCGCGAATATTGATGCCTCTGATTCGGCTGCCTTCTATGAGCCGTTCGTTGCCGTTAGTAAAGTCATCATCTCTGGGGTCTAAGCCAACGCCAACAACGGAAGAAACAATATTGCCATAAACCACCAGGGCATCGAGTGTCCCTTTGTCATAGCTATCATCGCCGCCACCGGCGACGCCATCAGACCCTAAGTCTGTACCAATAAGTAGCTTAGCGTTATTCAAGTCGCCCTTAACGAAGGCCCGTTTAATGTTCTCCGCTGCGACGGTGCCTTGAAGTGCGGACTGTATATACAGGTAATTGAGGTTGCCGCCGACTGACACAGACCAGTCTGTAGTGGTGCCACCTGCTTTTATCAGGCGTGAATCACCATCAATTTGCCAGATACCGGCTGCGCTGCCCTGTACTCTGACGGTTTTAAGATCGCCTGCGATGTCTAGGTTGGCATCGAAATCACCTTTCACCTTAATTTCTCGTACGTTAGGCGCAACCAACAGATTGTTGCTATCCGCGCTCGCAGTCCAGGAAACGGCATCGAGCTTATCGATACGCAGTTCTGATCTTAAGTTGAGGTTGTTGACATCGCCTAGGTCGATATCGACTTTGCGCTCTGGATGACTCCCTTGGCCAATCGTAATCTGCGCATCGCTGACATCATCCAGTTTCAACGTGGCGAGGGAGCCATCAACGCTGAGATTGCCGGTTAAATCCGTGTTGCTGTCATCAAAGCGTTTGAGATCGCCTGCAATTGAAATATCGCCTAACGTATGACCATTGCCATTCGCTTTAATCACGACTTCGCTGCGGTCGGTGGTGCCGTAAACGGTGAGTTGTCTAACGCCGTCTACTTCTGTGATTTCTCCGTAACCATCGCCTTGGAGCTGAAAGCGAATGCGGTCGCCATCGTGGTCACGTAGAGTGAGGGCCTTGTTTTCGCCGCCAACGTTGCCAAACTGCCAAGCGACGGTCTGAGTGCCAGCGGCAACAACGATATTATTCGCTTCATTGGCTTCTGGGACGTTGCCGTCTGAGTCAACCACAACAAAGATGTTGTAGTCACCAGGTGCCAGATTATCGGGCAGCTCGACAGCGGTGGTGACGCGTCTACTGTCGCCGGGTGACAGTTTTAGTTTGCCAAAGTTGAGGCTGCCAATTTCAACCGGACCGGGCGGTGCTGCTGTCTCTCCAGACGGTTCTCCAAACGGTTCTCTAGACTGGGCCTGCGCGTAAATCTTGGCGGTAACCGCGTGACGGACACGGAGACCCCCTTCGTTCTTTAAAGTGATTGATAGATTAGCTTTTTCACCGGGTAGCGCGACTGGATCAAATTTCAACGTGTCAATCTCTGCAGTGAGATCTGGCAATCCTTGTGATTGCACATACTGCATCACTTCTTGCAGTGAGGCGGCAGCGCGTTGGGCCTCAACCGCAAAGTTGGTGCCTGTCAGCGCATCAACGCCAGCAGGATTGTTCAGGTAATTCCGATTCTGCGCGGCGAAGTCTCGCACCTCTTCGAGCATCTGTTGGATGTCTCTAGTACCTATCAGCATGCGGTCGATGGCACTCAAGTCAGCCAGTATCTGTTGTTCTGAGCCAACAATATCCTCATCGACAACAACATTACCAATGCCGTTGAAGCTCCCGTTCTCTAGCTGATTCCACAGCTCTTCTATCCAGCCACTCTGCCAAACGGGTGTTCCTTGAGATGACGCGTTGGCGTTGAGCGAGCTATGGTTGGGATTGTTTAACATGTGTCCGGTTGGCAGCAGGATATGGCGCAGAAACAACTCTTGTTTCTGCACAGTGGCAATGGGTTAAATCAGAAACTTTAGCGCTGTGGGGCGGCGCGGCAGGAATGTGTATTCCCGTAGATAAAGCATGCCCGTTTGGTTACACCGGATACAGGGTAAAATCTCGTACTTTACGGTTTATTTATAAAAGATATAGGTCGAAATCAGCTGATATTACTATATTTATTGCTTTTATAGAGACCTGTTGCTATTTTTCGCGGCTAACGGATAAATATTGGCGTTATTAGCGCTCTTTTGGGTTCAATCGTATGTTTCTATGTTGCTGTCGCCTGCGTTTCGAGAACTCAATGTACGTTTCTCTCTATCTGATGGGATTACTAGCAGCAGCTGACGCGCCTAAGCTTATCTAAAAAGCGATAAAGAATTGATACAACAAACACTTAGAGAGATTGCGCACGATTGTGACTTTCAAATCGGGGGCACCCTGTCGCCTGCTGCGGTCTTGAGTGATGAGACGTATAAAAAAACGATTGGCACACAGTTCAATCTCATCGTACCTGCGGGCACGATGAAGATTCACAATATTAGAACAACACCGACTACGTGGGACTTTAGCCGAGGGGATCGGGCGATTGAGTTTGCCCAGCAGCATAATCAAGCGGTACGCGGTCATACGCTTTGTTGGCATCTCAGTGTCGCTGACTGGATGAAGTCGCTGACAAGTTTAGAGTTAGAGAAGGTGTTAAAAGACTATATTTTTGAGACGGTGAGTCGATATCGTGGCCAGGTGCAGTCTTGGAATGTCTTAAATGAAGCAATTAATGATCATGGCCGCGCCCGGCCTTCGCTTTGGAAACAGATAGAGAACTTTATCCCGAAGTGCTATCAATGGGCACATGAAGCGGATCCAGAAGCTGAGCTGCTCTACTGTGACTATCGTGTGCATACGGTGGGGCGATGGAAGGCGGTCTCTAAAATGATCCGGGAAATGAAGGCGAATCACGTGCCGATTCATGGGGTTGGATTGCAGCTACACCATGATATGTTTCGCTCGCTGGCGATTAGCACTGTGCGGCTGACGGGGGCGATTCAAGATCTCCGGCAGCTGGGGGTCAATGTGCATATTGCAGAGGTCACAATTGCCATTCAAGATCCTATTCAAAAGATGCCGGATGCGGTCAAGTTTAAGATGCATGCGGCGGCTTACCGTCAGTTGTTGAAAGCGGCCTTAGCAGGTGGCGTGAAGAGTTTTAATATCTGGGGACCGACGGACCTCTTCTCGCAACATGTCCCGGTTGAAACGACACCGGGCATCTTTGATGTCAACTATCAGCCGAAGGCGGCTTACTGGGCTTTGCAGGATGAGCTGTTGCAGTATAAACGGCAGTTGAATCAGTCGGCTCAGCACTCTTTGGCGGATACAGGGAATAAATCTGGTTCCGATACGAGTGTTTCGGGGGGGATGCGTTTCCAATTGCCTTGTCCATCGGCGATCAGGTAGTAGATGCGCGCTTGTTGTTTGTTATCGACCGGAATGGTTAGCAGCAGCTGAAGGGGTGGGGCGCTTTCTTCGGTTAGCCAAAGCTGGATAAGCGGTAGCTGAATCTCAGATTTTATATAGCGCTTTACGGTGGAGAGATAGGTGTTAAATGAGCTGATGACTGCGGATGAATCGACGTAGCCATCGGCGTCTGGATAGAGTGCCAGTGGGGCGGATGGGTGCTTGATTTTTAGCCAGTCGGTGCCGCTCATAATCGGAGAAGTGGCGACTTCGGTGCCGCCGCTATTGAGGGGTAAAACGAGCACGGTGGCGTCTAGATAGGCCTGATTTAGCCAGCAGCGATCTACCAGTTTGGGGGCACCTGTGTAGAGTCGGCTGATGGATTGTAGGTCTTCAAAAAGCGCACGGTGGCTTGCGACTTTTTGAGTGCTCTCTATTTCTAACGTTTTCACAAGAACTCCTGCTGAAAACTGATGGTGTGCAACCTAATATGCCCGAAACACAAAATCGGGGGCTGTTCTCAAAAAAGTGCACATGCGCGGTGCCACGCAAGGGATGGCGCTGGCGCTCTAGGTTTACTGGCGGCGAGGGAGACTCCTGCGTTTAGGTGACTGTTGGTTCTTCTTTCGGGCCTGATGCTTTGAGGAAGGCTCACTAGAGCAGGGGGAAAAGGACAACGAATCCTTTATCCCCTAGCAAAGTGAGAGTTAGCGCTCCATGCCCTGGTCACGACTTTTCTTTTGAGCGCGCTTCGCTTGCTCAGCGAGCCTATCTCGCTGGACTCGCTCCACCGTCGGCTGTGCCCTGCCCATCACCTCAGTCACATAGGCGACACTCACATCCTCGCCCCGTGATTGTTTCAGCTCTCGGGACGTTGGGCTTTCGAGCAGCACCCTGCCAACGCGGTCCAGCTCGTCTTGTGTCAGCATCTGACCGCCTCGTGATTTTATTAACTTGTCCATCAACTGACAGGCCACAATGAGATCGCATTCTTCCGGCGATCGCTCACTCAACTTCGACGCATACCGCTGATACACTTCACGCCGCTGACGCTGTTCCTCCGTTGGCGCTGGCACCTTGCTTTGAGCAACACGGTCTCTAGCTCGCGCTAGCAGCTCAGGATCAGCATTTCTAAACACCACTTCGGCGACACCGCCTGTATGTGTTCGCTCAGGCGATCGCATACGCCTGCTTAATCTTCTAGCCTTTCGCTCAAGCTGGCTATCGAGTCTTGCAACTGTATCTGCTGTACGTTGAAGGTGCTCAGCGCAATCGCTAACCGCTGTAGCTGCTTCTCCAACTCGCTCGGCTTGCTGCTCTTGTTCTGCGGCTTGACGGCGTTGCTCAATTCCTGAGACCACACCCTTAACATCTGAGACATACTCTGGTGTGATTCCGACTGCTCTTGCCGCAGCTGGCTCACTTCTGCCTTGAGCTGCGCTATCTCTTCGTACAGCGGCGCGGTGGCCGACTGCAATGCACTCTCCAGCGCGATCACCAACGTATTCGGATTGATCTGCACTTCGTAGCTCTCGGGCGGAGTCGGCGGCTTGCGGGTTCTGGGCATGGGGGTTCACCAGTTTGAATAACGGCAGGTAATCACTTGGGTTCGTCTTGGCAGCACTGCGCTGCGCTCTTTTGTACAGCTGTTGCTTATCAGCGGTGTAGAGCTTCAGATTCGATTTCGCCCTGGATACCGCGACATACAGTCCCTCCTTACTCAACGTGCTATCGATATCAGCGAGCACTTGCTCTGCGGTCTTGCCCTGGCTGCTGTAGGTCGTGCTCACTAGGGCATAGTCCAGATACTGCTGGCCGCTCAGCTCAACGGTGATCGCATCTCCTTTAGCGTCTCTGAGGGAGGCGCTGCCGTTGGCGTCTATCGCTTCTACGGTCACCATCTGACCATTACGTACACCCTTGACGGCTTCGTTGCGCGTCCAGCGCAGCTGCTCGCCTGGGCCTATTGCTAGCTGCTGTACTTGGTAGGTGGTCTTATCGGCGCAGGTGGCCGGATCGAAGGAGAAGGATTGACCGCCTGCGCCTTGCAGGATGAGGCGGTTGTTCTCCAAGTCTTTAGTCATCACCCGATACTGCCCTCGGCGTTTCATGTCATAGCGGTGATAGTCCTTCACAGGCACAACCACATCACCCACTTCATAGGCGCAGGCATACTTCAGTTGCGCAGCCGTCCGATCGCGACTTCTTAGCGACTGAAGCGTAAACACGTCCTGCCCCAAACTCCCATCCATCTGTAGCGCTGCTCTCAGCTCTTTTGTCAGTGCCAGTCGCTCTAGGTTAGTACCACTCAAAATCAGCGTCTTCTCTCGTGTCTCAGGTGGCAGGCTCAGGTAGTCGTAGGTGATGGATTGATGACGTTCCTCTGCGCTCTTGACCTCGTTGATCATCCCGGCCATACCGAGCTGGTCTAGACCCTCGGCTTGTTCTCCAGCAGCGAGGCACACAACGGACTTGCGCAGTGCTTCTGTTTTCTGCCTGCGCGACTCTTCTAGATAGGACGTTTTCATCCCGGCTGACTGGAGTGATTTGAACGGGTTACCGGCTTCGA
>ERZ1740060.570-NODE-570-length-18248-cov-3.708514_pt1 | contig 18248 bp, 15 predicted proteins | sample MGYA00581743_ERZ1740060 | MGnify/ENA primary metagenome ERZ1740060 (study PRJEB43018, sample SAMN04849235) | marine metagenome | isolation source: floating plastic debris | place: Pacific Ocean | collected 2008-08-27 | study: EMG produced TPA metagenomics assembly...
TTGCAACCATGAAATAACAGCGGTCACCGATGGTGGTGGGGTGGTTGTCGGTCGCTGCCGCGTGGACGGTGACGTGCTCGCGCAGGACGCATCCCGAGCCAATCTTGACGCCCGGCGTCGGATCACCGGGCGCAAACTTGAAGTCTTGCCCGGGCATGCCGATCACCACGAATGGGTACAGGGTCGTGTTCTCGCCGATGGTCGTCGGCCCCTCGATGTGCACGCTGTTGATCAGGCGGACACCACTGCCGAGCTGGACACACGGGCCGACGTAGCTGCGCGGCCCGACGCCGACGCCCTCCCCGCGCCTCGCATCGGGGTCGACGTGGGCGGTGGGGTGGATTTCGGCGGACTCGTGCTGCATTGGGGATCCGGATTCCATCGGGGCATATTAGTGGTCTCGGCCCTATCGTCGAGCGTGTTAGGAGCGAGGACGCGACACCTGGAAATCGTGGATCTTGGAACGGTCGGCTACGAGCGGGCGCTGGAGATCCAGCGCGAACGGCAAGCGGACCTGATCGAGGCCCGGGGCACCCCAGACGGCTCGCTCGGCACGATCTATCTCGTTGAGCACCCGCCCGTCATCACGGTGACAAGCCGGCCGGGGGCGGCCGATCACGTGCTTGCTGATGCCAAGCGGCTCGATGCGGCAGGCGTTCAACTCCATCAGACCGATCGCGGCGGCGACGTGACCTATCACGGGACCGGGCAGATCGTGGCGTATCCGATCCTCGATCTGGAGCGGCTTTCAGCTGATGGCAAGCCGCTGGGGTTGCACGGCTACATGCGGTTGCTCGAACAGGCGGTGATCGACACGCTTGCCCTCTGGGGTGTCGCAGGCGAGCGCGATCCTTCAGCCACGGGAGTGTGGGTCTCACCCGGCGGCGGGCAACCCGCGAAGGTTGCGGCGATGGGCGTCCGCGTGCGCAAGTGGGTGACCATGCACGGCCTCGCGCTCAACGTCGATCCGGATCTTGGTCACTTCCAGCTCATCGTGCCCTGCGGGCTGGCGGGCCGGCCGGTCACGAGCATGCGGGCGTTGCTCGACGAAGACTGCCCCGGCTTCGAGGCCGTGAAGTCGGCGTTGGCCGATTCGCTCGCCGAGCTCGTGCGGTCGGCGGCGACTTCCTAGTCCATGCGTGGCCACCTCGTTGGCCTTGCATCGCGGCCATCGTTCGGGTACAAGAGAGAGGTGGAGTAAGCCAAAGCCGCCCAATGGGGTGACGCTCTCGAAAGGGGATCAGAATGAGCCGGAGCACGTCGTGGATGGGAGTCGTTTGTACGCTCTTGGTTACCAGCTTGGTGTCCGCCCAGGATTGGGAGCGATTCACGTTCGGGCCCGAGGGCGATCTGATCATCATCAGCTTGTGAATCGACGACGATGCGCCCCAGTTGCAGATGACCGACGCTTTTCTTTCAGGCGATCGCTTCTCGGTGCGATTGGTTGATCGTGCGGGCACTGTTGATGAGTTTGTGTGCTCCGAACCAACCTCGGTCGGCGACGAAATTGGTGCCGACTATGACTCGGCGTTCGCTGATGATCGGTGGTCGAGCGGCGAGGTTTATTTGACCCATCGCGGTCCGCTGTCAATGGAGATCTCGGTAACGACGAGTCCAATCGGGCAGGGCGGGGCGGCGTCTCGATTGGTCTTCGCGGAGCCGCCTTGCCGGGTCGATCTCGACGATGACGGCCAGCTGACCATCTTCGACTTTCTTGAGTTCCAGAACTTGTTTGACGCCGGCGAGCCGGCCGCGGACTTCGATCAGGATGGAAGGCTCACGATCTTCGACTTCCTGGCGTTCCAGAATGCGTTCGATGCCGGTTGTGAATAGGGGGACTGTGCCATTCGATCGCGGGTGAACCCGTGCGAGGCTCGGCGTTCGCCATAGCCCTATTGGCCCTTGGCGGACCGGGTCGTCCGCAACGCCGATACTTCCTCTATGACTGGAACTCCTCCCAGCCTTGCCGCTCCCACACCGCCCTCTTGGGCCAAGAAATGGCTGATCGCCGCGGGCATCTACAACCTCGTGTGGGGGGCGCTTGTCGTGCTCTTCCCGCTGGTCTGGTTTGATGTCGCGGGTATGGAAGCGCCGCGCTATCCGCAGTTGTGGCAGTGTGTCGGCATGATCGTGGGCGTATACGGCATCGGGTACCTTGCTGCCGCGCGAGATCCGTGGCGGCATTGGCCGATCGTGCTCGTCGGGTTGCTCGGCAAGATCTTCGGTCCCATCGGCTTCGTGCAAGCTGTCGCTGAAGGCGCCTTCCCGCCGGCGTTCGGCCTGACCATCCTGACCAACGACCTGCTGTGGTGGATCCCGTTCTCGATGATGCTGTGGGGTGCGGCCAAGAGCCAGTATGCATTAATCGGTGATGCGTTGCCGCTTTCGACCGCGCTCGATGGTGCCGCGGATCAGCACGGCCGGTCGGTTCGAGAGATCAGCGATGAGCGGCCCACGCTCGCGCTGCTGGTGCGTCACAGCGGATGCACCTTCTGCAAGGAAGCGCTCGCGGATCTCTCGAATCAACGCGAGGCCATCGAACGTGAGGGGATGGCGATCGTTGTCGTCTCTATGAGCGATCCCGAATCGCTCGCTCGGGCTGCAAGCACGGCAGGCCTGGGCGATGTTCACCTGGTGAGCGATCCGCAGCGCGACCTGTACCAAGCCCTCGAACTCGGGCGCGGCTCCTTCAAGCAACTCTTTGGCCCGAGCGTTTGGTGGCGCGGCATGATGGCCACGATGCGCGGGCATCTTGGCGGCGGGCTCGACGGCGACGGCGTCCAGATGCCGGGCGCCTTCGTGCGGCACTAGGGTGAGATTGTCCGGGCCTACCGCCACCAGACGGCGGCGGATCGGCCCGATCTTGGGGCGCTCGCATGTGAGCGCCCGGCGTAGCCCGGCAAGCGACGTTTACGAGCAGCCGGCGGCGAACGCGATCTGGTATGCCAAGAAGTCGAAGATCGTCAGGCTCCCATCGCCGTCAAAGTCGGCCTCTGCACTCCCTAGTGAGAAGAGGTTCTGGAAGGCGAGGAAGTCGAAGATCGTGAGTTCGCAATCGCCGTCGATGTCCGGCAAGCAGGTTGCTCGTAGCTCGACGGTCGTGGGCGAATAGAACAGGCGCCAGCGGATGTTGCTAGCAACCGGCGGCGGCAGGAACGTGTCGAATTCGCCGGTCACCGAACTGCCGCTGATCACCACGAAGTTCTCGCACGTATCGGGCTCGAACCCGTCGACGCTGCCGGCCTCAAAGGTGCCGTCGACGGCCTTGGTCCCGCCACCGATGATCTGATCGAAGTCGCCCGCGCCGCGACCGCCGATCTGCATCTGAACGGTCGTGCTGTCTTCCATCTGGAGGGAGGTATCGACCCGCAGGATGCCGGTCTCGCCGAAGGCCGCGCCGGCCCGACCCGGCGAGATCGTGCCGCGCATGATGTAGTTGCCGCTGACAATGCCGTTTCCGGTCAGGCTGATGCCCGTGTCGAGCGTGGTGGTGATGCCACCGATGGCCTGGATCAGTTGGGCGCGGCCCACGACGGTTGTGGTCGCCGAGTCATTCAGGAAGATCTCGCCGTCGCCGTCGATCGTGCCGTTGGTTCGGGGAAGCATGCGTGAGCCGGACGCCCCGCTGTCACGATTCACGAAGACGGTGCCATCGAGCGTGAGGTCGCCGTCAATGTTCAAGTCGCGGCCGTTCTCAACCTCAACGGTTCCGACGAACCGATCCACGTTGTTGAATGTTCCCGAGCCTCCCGCGATCTCGAACTGGCCGGTGCTGGCATCGATCGTTCCACCGCCGATCGTGCTATTGAGGCGGGCCCGGCCATCGACGACCTCGAGTCGCCCGTCGGGCGCTTGGTTGATCACTGTGGCAAATCGCATGCTGCCGCCGTTGTCGACGCGCATGATGCTGTTGTTCGTTTTTGCGGTCCCGTTGAAGAGGAGGTCTCGACCGGTCGCGTTGGCGATGATCGTGCCGTCGTTGACGATGGTCGAGGGGATCTGGCCCGAACCCTGGACCACAACGTTCTCGCTGAGCGTGGTCGTAAGCCCACCGATGGCATCGACGAGCTGAGCGCGACCCGCGGCGGTGGCCGACGAGTCCACCTTCGTGATCTTCATGTCGCCGTCCAGCGTGCCGGATGTGCCCATCAGCACCCTGGTCCCGGCCGTCCCACCCTCGCGGTTGACGAGGATCTCACCGTTCATCGTCAGGCCGCCTCGGATCGTCAGGTCGCGGGCGTTCTGCATCTCGATGTCGCCGTCGAACTGGATGAGCTCGTTCAGGTTGCCGCTGCCGCCCTCGAGTTCGAACAGGCCATTGGTCGAATCGATCCGACCGCCCGCGATCGTGGTCAGCAGCCGTACCTCGCCTCCATCGGCCACGATGCGACCGTCTGGTCCTTGGTTGATCGGGGTGCTCACGCGGATCTTGCCGCCAGTGATCGCCTCGATGAGGTTGTTGTTGGTCTTCGCGGGGCCGAGGAAGGCCAACTCCCGGTCATCCGCGTCGGCGCTGATCGTGCCTTCGTTGATGATGTTCGCACTGATCTGGCCGGAGCCGCGGACAGCCACGGTTTCGGCGAGCGTGGTTGTGAGGCCGCCAACGGCGTCGACGAGCTGCGCGCGTCCGGCCGCCGTGGCCGACGTGTCGTTCATGCGGATGGTCAGGTCGCCCTCGAGCGTGCCCGATGTGTTCGGCAAGAACCGGCTCGCGGAAGAGCCGAAGTCACGATTGAGGATCACGGTGCCGTCCATATCCAGGCCGCCGTTGATACGAAGTTCGCGGCCGTTCTCGACCTCGATATCACCATCGATCTTGAAGATGTCGGTGAGCGTGGCGTTGCCAGCGGCGACCTCGAAGATGCCGTCCGAACTATCGATCGAGCCGCCAACGATCGTGTTGGTTTGCCGCAGACTCCCACCATCGGCGATGATCATGCCCGATGGCCCCTGATTGATCTGGGTCTCGAGGCGAAGGCGTCCGCCGTTGGTCACGCCGATCTCGCCGTTGTTGGTCTTTGCCGTGCCGAGGATTCGAAGATCGCGACCGGTCGCATCAGCACTGATCGTGCCCTGGTTGTTGAACGTGAAAGCCATTTGGCCCGAACCGCGGATCAGAAGGTCTGGCCCAATAATTGTCTCGATGCCCCCGAACGCATCGACGATCTGGGCGCGACCGGCCGCCGTCGCCGAGCTGTCGTTCATGAAGATCTGGCCGCTGCCACCGAGGGTCTTCATCGCGTTTCCGATGAGAAACCGCGTTCCACTCGTCCCGCCGATGCTGTTCAGGAACAGCAGACCATTGATCGTCGAACTCGCGCCGTTGAGGCGAAAGTCTCGGCCGTTGCCCACAGCCACCGTCGCGTTGGGATTGGTCAGGAAGAGGTTGTCGATGGTCACCGAGCCGCTGGAGAACACGTCGTAGGTGCCTGGCAGCGCGATGCTGGCTGACGTGCCAGCGCCGGGGATGGTCATCGGGTCCCAGTTCGTCGCGACCGCCCATTCGCCTCCGGCTGCATTGTTCCACTCGATCTGTGCCGCTGCAGGAACTGCGATCCCAGCCGAAGCGACCAGCGTTGCGATTGCCCAAGCCTTGCTATCAGTGCGTGCCATTTTGGTGCCCTCTCTCAGCATGAATGCCGCTATCTCTCCTCACAACCCGTAATGGTACCCGGACCTCCTCCGAGTCCATTACTGGATGCTGTTTGGAGATCAAGAATTCGCTCCCACGGCCGTGCGTTATAAGACGCCCGATGTGAAAATGGGAAATGTCGAGCCTGTGAGCAAGATCTCGGCCCTTGAGCGATGGGAGAGTCAGGTCATGGTTCTCTCCGTTGGTCTTGCGATGTGCCTGAGCTTGATCGCTAGCCTTCACCAACATGAGTACATTGGCTTCCAGTCCGACAACGAGAAGAGCGGCTGCCATCGGCGTGGCTCTTGCAGTCTTGCTCGCTGCACCGATGGCGATCGGCAGCCCGTTGCTCTTTGCTCTGGGAAGCACTTGTACGCTGCCTGAAGGCGGGCAAGATGCCGCTTTTGCTCGCGACGCGAACACACCCGTCGAGAATCTTCCGTTTGCGCATCGGCCCGACACGCTGCGCTCGGGTGTGTTCTTCAACGATCGCTTCGCCTCGAACCGCTGGCAGCCGGGCGATGCCGATCCGCCCACGCCGCCGAGCAGCCACTACGCGTACTTCTCTGAGCGCTACATCGCCGGCCCCCATGAATCAACCACACTCTTCGGGCTCTGGCAATACGCGACCATCGCGACCAACGGCGTGGCGCAAGGCGACTACGACCGTGGGCACACGATTTTCATGGCGCACCTGCGAAGCGCGCTGACAAGCCCGGGTGTGTGGTTGGCTCAAGATGGTGCGCGCAGGAGCAGAAACGCGGTCATCCAAGTGTCGTTGATGCCGTGGTATCTGTCGGAATCGTCGAATCGATCGGTCGTCGAGCCACCCATCATGCATGCCCATCGGCGGTTGTACACGTCTCGTCAGGCATACCGGGACTTGGTGTACGACTTCGCGTCAGAGATTATCGCGGCGGCGGATTGGACGGGCCGAGTGCGATACTGGGAGGGGCCGATCACCGAACCCCAGCGATATTGGCGAGGCAGCCTCGCGCAGTTGTCACAGTTGTATCAGGATTTCGCGCAATCGGTAAAGCAAGCAGAGCGCGATGCCCAGGCGTCGGGCGTGTCGACCGGCGAGTATCGGATCGGTGGATCGTCGACTGCGGCATGGTGGATGGCCATCGTGGCCACCGACTCGCCGCCCGGTCCGACCGACGGTCCTGATCCTGGACCGCCCACGCCCACAGTCGAGATCAACAAGCGGTTCATCGACGACCATCTGCTCGATCCGGAGACGCCGCTGGATTTCATCTCATGGCACCACGTGCGCAGTTCGGCGGCTTTGAATGCGGACGGCCCGTACCCGGGCCTCCCCGAATCAAGATTTGGAGGCATCGAACCGGGCTGGTGCTCTACGGCGATGCGGACGACGCGCGCCTGGATCACCGATGCGGGCGGCGATCCCGACAGCGTGGAGTACCTGCTCACCGAGTGGTTCAACCTCGCCGAGGGGGTGGGCGAGCCCCAGGGCGTGTTTGCCGCCGTGGTCGAGTTGAACGCCCGGGCGAACATCGCACGCAACGATCTCGGCGGTGATGGGTTTGATGTCGTCACGCGATCGGTCTGGGAAGACTGGTCCAACATACCCGCCGGCGACAACAGCGGCGATGGACTCTACCACAAGGTCGGGCGGTATCCCAAACCCATGATGACCCACCACACCGCACTGCACGAGCTCGGCTCGATGCCGGAGGTCCATGTCGAGCACCTCAACTATCCATCGCCGGGTTGGGGCGCGAAAATCCTGGGCCGCGACGGCTCGCGATACGTCCAGATCCAGGGGCGACACGATCCATGGACGATGCGGATCGCCTCGAAACGGAACATCCAAGTCCGGCGGGTAACCCGGCTTGATGGCTCGACCCCGTATCCCGGGGTTGCCGAGCCACTGCCGCCACCCGCGAAGATGATCGAGATCCCAGCGGATGCCTGGGAGGTCGTGATCGTGGAGTTTGATCTCGTGGATCCGTGAGCCGGTGGCTTTCTCGGGGCGGTGGTCTTCCACTACGTCCACGCAGTTCGAGGTGCGCTTCCGACTACGATTCTTCGGGCCGAATTGAGCTCGGTCGGACGCCTCACTCGGATCCGTCATCGAACCGTGACCACGCTCACTCAACAGCTTGAGTCGATCGTCGGGAAGGACAACGTCCTGACGCGCGATCGTGACACGACGTACTACCGGTCGGGATACCGCTACGGCTCGGGCGACGCGGCGGCGGTCGTGTTTCCCGCCACGCTCGTTGAAAAGTGGCGGGTGCTGCAGGCGGCGGTTGATGCAGGCTGTGCGATCATCGTGCAGGCGACCAAGACCGGCCTGACGGGAGGCTCGTGCCCCGATGGCGCCGAGTACGGCCGCCCGGTCGTTATTATCAATGTCTCGAAGCTCAAAGGCCTGCGGTTGCTGCGAGGTGGCACGCAAGCGTTGGCACTGCCGGGCGACACGCTTTTTGAGTTGACCCAGAAGCTCAAGCCCATAAACCGCGTGCCACACTCGGTGCTCGGGTCGACCACGATCGGTGCCACCATCATCGGCGGTGTGGCCAACAACGCGGGCGGGGCCCTGTGCAAGCGGGGATCGTCATACACCGAGCTCGCGCTGTTCGCTCGGGTCAATGAGCAGGGCCGGCTCGAACTCGTGGACCACCTCGGCATCAAAAACGTCAGTGGGACGCCCGAAGAGATCCTCGCTCGGGTCGAGGCGGGCGAGTTCGCCGACTCAGACGTCGCCGGCGACGAGCGGGCCGCCTCGGACACGGACTACATAAACCGCATCCGAGCGGTCGATGCGGAGGTGCCCAATAGGTACAACGCCGACCCAAAGCGTCTGTACGACGTGAGTGGCAGTGCCGGCAAGGTCGCGTGCTTTGCTGTCCGCGTCGACACGTACGAGGCCCCAAAACGCAAGCAAGTCTTCATGCTCGGTGTGAACGACGCTCGTGAGCTCGTGGCCCTTCGCTGCCACATGCTCACGACGTTCGAGCACCTTCCTGAAATGGCCGAGTACCTCAACCGCACGACCTTCGTCGTTGCCGAGAAGTATGCCAAGGACGTGGCGCTCTCGATCAAGTACCTGGGTACCGAGCGGTTGCCCAAGGCGTACGCGATCAAGGCAAAGGCGGAATACCTGCAGAACAAGGAGCCTTTGCTGCCCAAGTATCTTCCCGATGTCTTCTTGTGCTATGCGAGCAAGCTCTTTCCGCAGCACCTGCCCAAGCGTCTGCGCGAGTACCGGGATTCGTACGAGCACCTCCTGATCCTCGTGACCGCTGATGACGCGATCGAGGAGGCTCGGAGTTACCTCGAGCATGAATGGTCGAAGCGTAAGGGCGTAGGTTTCTTCGAGTGCACTGAGAAAGAGCAGGAAGCCGCGCTCTTGCATCGCTTTAGCGCCGCGGGTGCAGGTATCCGCTATCAGAACATGCACCAGCGCACCACCGAGGAAGTCCTCGCACTCGATGTGGCGCTGCGGAGCAACGATCCCGAGTGGGTCGAGTCATGGCCTGCGGAAGTCGAAGCACAGCTCGATGTCGCGCTCTCGTACGGACACTACTTCTGCCATGTATTCCACAACGTCTACGTGTTCAAGAAGGGGACGGATACCGAGCGCATGAAAGAGATCTTGCTCGATGGGCTTGAGGCTCGAGGAGCGAAGTTCCCAGCCGAGCACAATTTTGGGCATATGTATGAGGCGGACGAAGTGGTCCGGCAATTCCACGAGAAGCTCGATCCGACCAACACGTTCAACCCCGGCATTGGGAAGACCTCGAAGCTGGGCAGGGCGTCAACGTCCGAGCCGACGAGCGCGGTGAACGACACCAACGCCGGATTGTCAAAAGTCTCTTCCTCGGCCCCTGGCTCCAGTGAGGGCTAGCTGAGCCAGAACAAGGCTCGGCCCGTATTTTGTAGGAACGCGCTCCGAATGCAAAGCACACTCGCTGAACCTAGCCAGATTCGAGATCGGCTTGTCCAAAAGATGCTGGGCCGTTTCAGGGCCGCATTGCCGCTGTACAAGGACATGATGGATGTCGCTGACACCATCAATCGTCAGGCGGGCGATGACGTAGCCGAGAGCCTTGGGCGCGTGATGCACGCCGCGATCCGATGCGCGTCGACCGAGGAACTACGAACGGTTGCGAGGCTCTTCCGGTTGATGGGCCTCGAGCCGGTCAATTACTACGACCTCCGTGAGAAGGTCGCCGTCGAAAGCACGGCGTTCCGTTCCATCGATCAGCAAGATATACGCGCGAACGGCTTTCGGATGTTCTGCTCCGTCCTCGCGATTGATTGCATCGCCGAAGAGCACAGGCCGTTTGTGCAGTCCATTATCGACAGGCGCGCGGTATTTGCGCCGCATCTCGTATCACTGCTTGAGCAGGGAGAGGCTGAGGGTGGTCTCGACGAGGAATCGGCCGAGTTGTTTGTCGATCTCTGCGTCGAACTGTTCACGCGGCCGGAAGACGCCCTCGTCAGTCTTGATGAGTACGAGCGGCTGCGAGAGATCAACAAGGTTGCAGCGCAGGTCCTCGTATCGAACGCACTTGCGATCAACCACCTCACGCCCTCCGTAGCGTCTGTGCCACGGGCCCATGAAGAGATGCGGCTGCGTGGGATCAAGACGATCCCGGTGTGGCAGGGCCCCGTTGGACGCGATGTGATCCTCCGACAGACCTCGTGCCTTGCGCCGGCGACTCTCCTCCGGTTTCCGAATGCTGACGGCACGTTTACCAAGGCCGAGCACCAGGAGACCTTCGTCGAATTTGAAGAGCGCCAGCAAGCACTCACTCGTGAGGGGCGCATTCTCTTTGAGCGTTTGTACGCGTCCGGCAAGGCATCGCTTTCGCTCGCAGAGACTGACCCTGGTTTTGAGTCGCACTACTACGAAGTCATGCGGGCTGCGCTCGAACCGTTCCCGGGAGATGCAATCGAGCTCTGGAAGCGTGGCCTTGCGTATATTGAGAATGAGGTAGTTCGCGAGCAGGGCGAGGCCGCGTCACTCGAAGAAGCGATTGAAACAGGCTTGGTACGTCTGGTGCCGCAGAAGTATGAGGACTTCTTTGGCCCCGCCGCGACCAATATCTTTTACTCCAATATCGGCCTCGAGGGCGTTGCGAATGTCGGCGGCGCGAAGCCGGACTCGGTCGTCGATTTCGAGGCGCGCTTGGGCGCACAAGTTCTCGATATGTACGACTATTACGACGGCATCGAAAGGCTCTCCAGAGAAAGCGTGTCCGCAGCACTGGGGCTTTCGGGTGGAACTGGAGCTCCGTCATAGAAGTACATCTTCGTGCGGTGCCTCGCCGTGTGATGTGCGGGAGTCGTTTGCGATAACCCATAACGTCAGTGACAAAATCGAGAATTGGGCTCGTTTGTGATGACGGCCACTTGCTGACGGAGCATCCTCGTCAACCGATGGGCGTTGGTTCTCGTCCTGACGTACAACGTGGTTGATTGGAGGAAGAAGCGATGTCTGGAGTCCTGGGCGTGATCGCGCTCGCGTTGCTCTCGAACGGGGCGAATGCAGCACCATTTGAGGCAGATGGGGGAAGTGTCCTGTCTATCGCGCCGACTAACGGGCGCACGATGGATGTGGAGTTCGCTGATCTGGACAACGACGGCGATCTCGACGCCGTGGGCGCAGCCGAGTTTGGTCAGAACTTTGTGATGTTGTTCGAGCGTGGCCGGTTCGTGCTGTGTGACTGGGCGCTGCCCCAAGGCGTCCAGCACGACTCGGAGGACATCGCCGTCGCCGACTTCAACGGTGACGGCCTGCCAGACGTGTTCATTGTGAGTGAAGACGACCAAACGAACGAGTACTACCTGAGCCGGGGCCTCACGCAGGACGGGGATCCAAGCAGTTTGCGATTTCGAGACGCATCGGAGGCTTTGCCGCCCGCAGGTGTTGGGGGTGTGTCCAATGCGGTTGCGGCCGCCGATGTTGATGGTGACGGAGACCAAGACCTGTTGATTGGCAATGCCGGCAGCCCATCGCAGCCCGGCGCGAACCAACTCACTGGCGGGCAGAATGTCCTACTGCTGAACAAGGGTGATGGCACCTTTATCGACGGCACCGGCCGGCTTCCGACTCTCAAGGACCGAACGCAGGACATCGAGTTCGGCGACATCGATGCCGACGGCGACCTGGACGTGGTCATCGCGAATGAGGACGCGAATCGCCTGTTGTTGAACGATGGTCAGGGACGTTTCACGGATGCCACGGCGCAGTCCATTGGAATCAAGGCAGCCGAGGAGACCCGCGAAGCCGATTTCGGCGACGTTGACGGCGACGGTGATCTCGATCTCTATTTCGCCAACGTAGCTTGGACCGGCCTGCGCCCCCAAGACCGGCTGCTCCTGCACAAGGGCGACGGGACGTTCGAGGAGGCCATCGACTGGCTCCCCACGATGACCATGTTCTCGCTTGACGTCGACTTCGCGGACCTCGACGGGGACGGCGATCTCGATGCGGCCATCGCGTCGATCGTTCCGGGTGGCGGTCCGCCGATCACTCTTCTGGAAAACAACGGCTCGGGATTCAAGAAGCGCAGCGACTGGGTGCCCGCGGGCATGGTCGGCAACTCGATCGATGTCGAGATCCACGACGTCAACGGCGACGGCACGCCCGACATCTACATTGGGAACCACGGTGCCGGCGATTGGCTGCTCATCGGATAAACGATCGAGCGATTGTTGGAACCCCTAGGCGAGCCATCGTCCGCCATCCAAGCGGATGATCTCGCCGTTGATGTAGGTGTGTTCGAGCGCCAGTGCGGCAATGAGCTTCGCGGCGTCCGTCGGGCTTCCTGCTCGTCGGAGAGGAACGCGGTTTAGGTAGGCTTGCTGAGTCTCTTGATCGCTTTCGTACCCAGATTCGGGCCAGGCCACCACACCTGGCGCAACAGCATTCGCCCTTGCGTGGGGGGCGAGATCTCGCGCGAGTGTTTGCACCAACTCGATCAACGCGGCTTTGGACATGCTGTACGCCGCAAAGTCCTTCCGCGGTCGACCCATCGAATGGATGTCTGCCATCGCGATGATCGAGCCTCCGCCTTCGAGAGCCGAGTCTCGAAGCAACGGCGCGAGCGCCGCCGAAATGCACAACGGGCTTGCGGCGTTGATGGCGTATAGGTCTCGCGCTGTGGCCCAAGCCACTCCATCGGTCAGCGGGGTCGCGAAGTACGCTGAAGCGTTGTGGACCAGCACATCCAGGCGGCCTGCAGCGCGGGCCGCCTCAAGGCACGATTCTGCGGCCCGGTCGGGCGCAGCAAGATCACACGAAAACGTTCGAACGCGGACACCATGATCGCGCTCGAGACGCTGTTTGAGACCCGAGGCTTCATCGGCGCTGGTGCGAAAGGTCAGCAAGAGATCGAGCCCACGGCTCGCGAGTTCGGTTGCGACGGCAGCGCCGACACGCTTCGCCGCACCCGTCACAAGCGCAACTGGTCGATCAGTCATCTGCATCGTCCAAGATATCACCCGCACTCGGTTCGGCTTCGGCGCGTCTGCCGGCTTCGGCCCAGGCATCAACGTGTTCGGTCCGAGTCGGGCTCGCGCCTCGGCGGGCGTGCCGGAGCATGGCCATCGCGAGCAAGCCCGCCACCAGCACGATGGTCGCGATGGAGAGGCCCATCACAATGAAGACCACCTGCACGACGGGCTTGGTGTCGATCGGCGGCGCTGAAGAAGGTTCAGCCGATGGAGAAGCCGAAGTTGGCGACGCTTGAGTGGCAACCAGAATGTCGATGAGTGTGTCGATCACCCAGGACGGTATGTCGCGGCCCTTGCCAGAAGCCCGCTGATGGCCTGGCCATCCGAATCTCGGGTGGCATCGCTGCCCGGCGCGGGCGGCGATGCAGGCGGATTGTGGTAGACCAGCCTTGTCTCGCCGCCAACGCGGACAAGGCCCGCCGGCGTCCCGGCTTGGTCGAGTAAGTCCAAGGCGCGCCGATCACCGATGCGTTGGACCGAACTGGAGGTTGCGACTCGTGTGACGGCTACGGGTGTGGCTTCCGGGGGTGTGGCCCCACGAGCGACTCTGACGCCGCTCGATTCGCTGGCGAGCGTTCTCGCGAGACCAGATGTTGTGGCCACGCGAGTCACCAGCGCGGTCGGTGCGTTGCCAGTGTCTCCGATCGTCCCGCTCGCGCCGCTGCCGGCAATCTGCCCAGGCGTCGCCATCGGTGGACCGGCGAGCCGTGTTGGCAGCAGCACGACGGCCAACAGCGTCACCCCCGCGGTCAGCGCGATCATCGCAACAGCGTGTCGGCGGGCCCGGCGTCGCTCGCCGCGATGTTCCACCGCGTCTTGGGCCAGACGCAGGATTTCCGTTTTCCTGAGTCGGGCGGCTTCGCCGGGGAGCCCCTTCGGATCAAGCGTGGTCATCGGTTGCTCCCTTTAGCTCTTTGTGTGCGCCAGCATTGAGCGTGCGCAGGCCACGTCGTACCAGGCCGTGCGCAGCATCGCGGCTCAGGCTCATTGCCCGGCCGACGGCGGACAGCGAGAGGCCTTGCCCGATGTGCATGCGGACCGCGTGCCATTGGCGATCGTCCAAGTTTGCTTGCAGTCTCGCGAGTAGAGCCGCGAGCTCAGGGCTCGAATGCTTAAGTACTGCATCTTCGCGATGCTGGGTCGATTCACGCTTCGATCGTGCTGAGTCACTGCGAATGCGATCGACTGCGCTGCTTGCGATGGCCGTCCTCAGCCATGCGCGGCATGCGTTCCATGAGTCCATCGCAGGTAGTTTCTTGGCCGCCCGCAGGTACGCATCTTGCACGGCGTCGAGACAGAAGTGCTCATCGCGCCCGGTCAGATGTCGAGCGTCGGCGAGCGCATTGTCGAAAGTCGCCTCATAGAACACAGCAAATGCCTCCCGGTCGCCCTTGGCGAAGCGTGACGTGATCGATCGTGCATCCTCGTGGCGCACGCCAAGAGCCCGAGCGTCGGGGAGATCGCCCGGGCCTTGTGGCGTCATTGGATGCGGCCTTTCTGGCATCGATCCTCACTCGCGGGGTCGGACTCGTTCCTTCATTGCCTCGAGCTCGGCTCGGAGCGTGTCTCGCTCGGCTCGCATGCGTTCCAGGCGTACTTCGAGCTCTCGGCGCTGGTGCTGCTGCTCCTGGACAATCTCTTCCGCCTGGCGGAGTCGGGCTCGGAGTTCCGAGACTTCTTCATCGAGCTGTGCCGTCATGCGTTGCTGTCCGCGCATCTCGGCTTCGAAGTCGGCCTGGACTTCTCGAACGCGACGCTCCATCTGCGTTGCCTCGTCGAGTGCTGCCTCGGCTGCGTTTAACCTACGCATCGCGTCTTCCGCGGAATCCACGCCCAGGGCGTCAAGGAGGCGAGAGGTCTGACTTTGGGAGTGCGCCTCGCGCCTGGCTGCAGCAGACTGCATTAGCATGCCAACCGTCTCGTGCATCGCGTCTTCCTGCATCGAAGTGACGCGTGCAAAGAGCAGGCCGGTATCTTCATGGAAGCGAAGATCCGCATCTCCCTCGTCGGTCATGTCCAACGCGATCTGGATGCTCGAGAGCACCGCGTCCGCATCCATGGCGTGCCGGCCGGAGATCAGGCCCGCGAGTGACTGGATCGTTGTGAACCGCTCGTGTTCCTCTTCCTCGTGCTCGTCTTCTTCGTGTTCGTACTCGTCGTGTTCGTCCTCGTGCTCATCGGCCCACACGGAGATGACGTAGATGTGGGAACCGCCGCCTCCGCCGTCCGCCTCGACCTCCCACATCGCCTCGCGGCCATCGGGCATCAGTGCCGGGCGATCCTCGCTCAACCGGGCGGCGACGCGAAGCGCGCTGTATAAATGCACCTCGTCCAATCGCATCGGCGGGAGTTGCAGCCCGGCGAACTCGGGCTGGTACAGGATGTTCACGGCCTGCCCGTCGGATGCCTGACGAAGAGCTGACACAAAGTCGGCAAGCGAGCCCCCAGCGAAGTCAACCGAGATGGTCTCAAGTTGTGTCCTCCCTGCAGTCCCTCCGCCCGATTGGATCGCGAATGTTGGGGTTGCGAGCGAAAGCGCGGTCACGGTGGCGACTGTGGCGCCGAGCCTGCGGATGTTCATGGGGAGCCTCCTAGGGAGTGGGTTCTGGGGAGCGGCCGCGTGGCCTCCAAGCATCGAACGGAGCCAACGCCCAGGCGCGGCGCGTCATCGGCAGAATTTCTGCCCCCACCCGCTACCATTGGCTCCAAAACCGTACGGATCACAACCACGACAGGACCCCTCCATGCACTTCGACGCCCATCAGCCGGTCATCGATGACCTTGAGGCGCGGATCTTGACCATCCGCGACTCTCTTTAACTACGACGAGAAGCACGAACAGCTCCGTCAACTCGAAGCCAAGATGGGCGAGACCAACTTCTGGGACGACCAGGATTCGGCCCAGGCTGTCGTGAACGACCTCAAGCTCATCAAGGCCCAGATCGGCCCGGTCGACGCCGTGGTCGAGGCTTTCGAAGAAGCCCAGGTCGCTTACGAGATGGCCAAAGAGGGCGACGACAAGGACCTGCTCACCGAGGCTGACCAGAGCCTGTTCGACCTCCAGAACAGGATGGATAAGGTCGAGCTGCAGAGCCTCTTGAGCGGCAAGCACGACCACCGCAGCTGCTACCTGACCATCCACGCCGGCGACGGCGGCACCGAGGCCAACGACTGGGCCGAGATGCTCTTCCGCATGTACCTCTACTACCTAGAGAACATGGGCTGGAAGATCGAGGAAGTCGCCAAGGGCCACGGCGTCGAGACCGGCATCGACCAGGTGCCCCTGCACGTCAAGGGCCCGTTCGCCTTCGGCTACTTGAACTGCGAGCGCGGAACGCACCGGCTTGCGCGCGTCAGCCCGTTCAACGCGCAGGGCAAGCGGCAGACCAGCTTCGCCACCGTCGATGTCACGCCCGAGTTCGAGGACACCGACGTGCAGATCCCCGAGCAGGACCTGGAAATCACCTTCTTTGCGCGCTCCAGCGGCCCGGGCGGGCAAAACGTCAACAAGGTCGCCAGCGCGTGCCGCGTGGTGCACAAGCCCACCGGATTGATGTTCGTCGCCAGCACGCACCGCGACCAGCCGCAGAACAAGGCCCAGGCGTTGACGCTGCTGCAGGCCAAGCTTGAGCAGATCGAGGAAGAGAAGCGCAGCGCCGAGATTAAGGAAGCCGCTGGCGGCGATCTGAATCGCGGTTGGGGCACGCAGATCCGTAGCTATGTCCTCTACGACAACCGCGTGAAGGACCACCGCACAAACGTCGAGGGCAACCCCACGGATGTGCTCAACGGCAAGATCGACAAGTTCATCGACGCCGAGCTGAAGCGCCGGCGGTCGGAGAAGGGCTAATCGCGAGCACGATCAGCTCGACGCGGCACCGTACATCTTCTCGTAGTAGTCGCGGTATGCGCCGCTGCGCACACGCTGCCACCACTCGGCGTTGTCCTGGTACCACCGAACGGTGTCTTCCAGGCCGTTGGGCCAGGCGCTGCGCGACGGCTGCCAGCCGAGTTCGTCCTTCATCTTGCTCGCATCGATCGCATAGCGGCGGTCGTGCCCGAGCCGGTCGGCGACCGGGCGGATCATGTCGTGGCCCTTGCCCATGATGTCGAGGATCGAATGTGTGAGCTCGAGGTTGCTGCGCTCGTTGTTGCCGCCGATGTTGTAGACCTCGCCGGACCTGCCGCCCTCGAGCACCGCGAGGATCGCCTCGCAGTGATCGACCACGTGTAGCCAGTCTCGCACGTTCTTGCCGTCGCCGTACAGCGGCACCTGCTCGCCCTGCATCAGGTTGGTCACAAACAGCGGGATGACCTTCTCGGGGAACTGATAGGGCCCGTAGTTGTTGCTGCACCGCGTGACGAGCACGTCCATGCCGAAGGTGCGATTGAAGGCCATCGCCAGCATGTCCGCCGCGGCCTTCGACGCCGAGTACGGGCTCGACGGATCGAGTGAGGTCGTCTCGGTAAACAGCAGCTCGGGCTTGTCGAGGGGCAGCGACCCATAGACCTCGTCGGTGCCGACCTGCAGAAACCGGCCAGCCTTGCCGTCATCGTCCCACGTGTTGCGGCATGCTTGCAGCAGGACCTGTGTGCCGAGCACGTTGCTTGTGATGAAGGGCGAGGCATCTTGGATCGAGCGATCGACGTGGCTCTCGGCCGCGAAGTTCACCACGGCGTCGCAGTCAGCTATCAATGACTCGACGAGAGTGCCATCGGTGATATCGCCCTTCACGAAGGTGTACCGCTCGTGCCCCTCGATGTCGGCGAGGTTCTCGAGGTTGCCCGAGTAGGTCAAAACGTCGAGATTGGTGATGCGCACGTCCGGCCGCCACTGGAGCACCGAGCGCACGAAGTTGGAACCGATGAAGCCGCAGCCACCGGTGACCAGAAGATGCTCGAATGCACGCTTTTCAGGCATTGGTGATCCCTTCCGGCACGCGACGCAGCACGTCGGCCAGGTTTTCCTTCCAATGGGGCATCGGGCCGAGCTCGGTCTCGGTCTTGCCGATGTCGAGCACGCTGTACGCCGGGCGGGTCGCTGGGCGTGGAAACTCGTCGGTAGTGCAGGGCTCGATGGTCGCCGGTGCGCCGGTGAGCTTCTTGATCTCGCGGGCGAACTC
>ERZ1740060.571-NODE-571-length-18241-cov-12.046354_pt1 | contig 18241 bp, 10 predicted proteins | sample MGYA00581743_ERZ1740060 | MGnify/ENA primary metagenome ERZ1740060 (study PRJEB43018, sample SAMN04849235) | marine metagenome | isolation source: floating plastic debris | place: Pacific Ocean | collected 2008-08-27 | study: EMG produced TPA metagenomics...
CAAACCCAAGATGGGGATAATAACCTCGCTGACATTGAGCAAGGGGATAGAGGACCGAGTTGGGATAACTCAGCGAGCCAAACCCAGGTGGGGAAAGATAATAGCGCTTTTATTCAGCAAGGTGGACGATTTGGATTTGCCTTCAGAAACGTAGCTCGCCAAACTCAGGATGGTGACAATAACGAAGCTTTCATTGATCAAGGTGCCAATGATGGTGAAGCGTCTGATAACCAAGCTACTCAGGCTCAAGAAGGCACTGAAAATAATGCTACTATTGAGCAAGGGGATTTCTCAGGAACGGCTAGTGATAACCAAGCCAGCCAAACCCAAGTAGGAGATAAAAACTTAGCATTAACCCAACAAATCGGAAGCTTCAATACGGCTTTTGTGAGCCAAAATGGTGACAATAACGAAGCTGTTCAGTTGCAAGCCAGCCATAACTCAGAAGTGTATATTGAGCAGATTGGCGAGAGTAACAGCGCTATTCAACTACAAGCCGGCGGGCTAACCGATGAGCAGATCGCTGAGCCGACGGCGGTAAATGTCGGCACCCTACCACTCGGGAATAACCAGATCGCTTACACCTGGCAAGAAGGGGAGGATAATATCAGCCTACAGATGCAAGGGGGCACCGGTAACCAAGCCTACACTGAGCAAGATGGTGCACGCAATAGGGCTACCCAACTGCAACTGGGAGACGAAAACAGGGCTGAATTCTATCAGGATGGAGTGGATCTATCAGCCGTATCAAATCAGCTTGGTGAGTACAACGAGGCCTACGTAGATCAGAGTGGTAACGGTCATATCAGTACCATCAATCAGCTAGGGTCAGGGAACATCGCCAATGTTACCCAAGGCAATTAATTTCTCACTTGGAATAAGCTAGAGCTGGGGGCCGTGCCTTCAGGTACCCTCCCTCGGTGTTAGCCAGTTTTTCAGTTAACCATATTAAAAACAACCATGAGAAAGTTCATTGTAAGTTTCATTGTAGGAGTGCTTACCTTTGGGATCAGCCTAGCCCAAGACAACCAAAGTGATATCCAACAGCAGGGCGAAGGTAATTCCGGAACCGTGATTCAGGAAGGAACCACCAACACCGCTACTACCCTTCAGGGGATTGGCGGAACGGCTGAGAATAACCAAGCTACTCAGACTCAGGAAGGGGATAACAATGAAACTTCTATTCAGCAAGGGGCTACCGGAGATGCTACGGCAAGGGATAACACAGCCACCCAAACTCAACTAGGAAGGGGCAATAGTGCGTTTATCCATCAAGGGGGTGGATTCGTCGGACGGGCTATAGATAACCAAGCGAGTCAAACCCAGGTAGGGGATGATAACTTCGCTGATATCGATCAAGGGATTGGAACTGGTTGGGGTGAACCAACTATGGGTAACCAAGCGAGTCAAGTCCAAGAGGGTACTGAAAATAATGCTACTATCCAACAAGGGATTACCGCCGGAAGGGCTACGAATAACCAAGCCACCCAAATTCAAGAAGGCGGGGACAATAACGCACTTATTCAGCAAGGGGATTTCGCAGGAACAGCCGAGCGTAACCAAGCCAGCCAAACCCAAGACGGGGAAGATAACCGGGCGATTATTGAGCAAGGCGATAATGCGAATGGAAATGCGTACGACAATATCGCTGCGCAGGAGCAGTATGGGGAAGGTAATAAGGCTGATATTGATCAAGGGTTTTTCCGTGGAACGGCCGAGCGTAATCAAGCCACCCAGACCCAAGAAGGTAATGAAAATAGTGCTACTATTGAGCAAGGGGCTATCGGGGATGCTACAGCTACGGATAATCAAGCTAGCCAAACCCAAGCAGGGAATAATAACCTCGCTGAGATCCAGCAAGGAGTTGAAAGTGGATTGGCTACTAATAATGAAGCTATCCAGACCCAAGAAGGCGAAAGTAATCAAGCCTTTATCGATCAAGGGGTTACCGGAGATGCTACGGGTAACCAAGCGAGTCAAGTCCAAGAGGGTACTGAAAATAATGCTACTATTGAGCAAGGGATTATCGGCGGTGCGGCTACGGGTAATGTAGCTACCCAAGTTCAAGAAGGGGTAGGTAATAGCGCTATTATTGAGCAGGGGGCTGGCCGCATAATGGCAAGGGGTAACACAGCTACTCAAACTCAACTAGGTACAAGCAATAACGCTACTATTGAGCAAGGAGATTTTTCAGGAACAGCTACGAGTAACCAAGCGAGTCAAGTCCAAGGGGGTACTGAAAATAATGCTACTATCCAACAAGGGATTACCGCCGGAAGGGCTATGAATAACCAAGCCACCCAAATTCAAGAAGGCGGGGACAATAACGCACTTATTCAGCAAGGGGATTTCGCAGGAACAGCCGAGCGTAACCAAGCCAGCCAAACCCAAGACGGGGAAGATAACCGGGCGATTATTGAGCAAGGCGATAATGCGAATGGAAATGCGTACGACAATATCGCTGCGCAGGAGCAGTATGGGGAAGGTAATAAGGCTGATATTGATCAAGGGTTTTTCCGTGGAACGGCCGAGCGTAATCAAGCCACCCAGACCCAAGAAGGTAATGAAAATAGTGCTACTATTGAGCAAGGGGTTGAAGACGGAACGGCCGATAATAACCAAGCTACTCAAACCCAAACTGGGGAGGAAAATTTCGCTGACATTGAGCAGGGTGATGAAAGTGGTTACGCTACGGACAACGAAGCCACCCAAACCCAAAAGGGAGAAAGTAATCAAGCCTTTATCGATCAAGGGGCTGGAAATGGATTCTTCGCAATAGCCGAGCGTAATCAAGCCGTCCAATTTCAAGACGGGATAGGCAATGAGGCGACTATCCAGCAAGGGGCTACCGGAGGTGCTATGGCAAGGGATAATACAGCCACTCAAACTCAAGAGGGAGCAGGCAATGAGGCGACTATCCAGCAAGGGGTTTTCCTCGGAACGGCTACGAATAACCAAGCCACTCAAATCCAAGAAGGCACTAAGAATAACGCTACTATTGAGCAAGGGGATTTCGTTGGAACGGCTATAAATAACCAAGCCAGCCAAACCCAAGTAGGAGACAAAAACTTGGCATTAACCCAACAAATCGGAAGCTTCAATACGGCTTTTGTGAGCCAAAATGGTGACAATAACGAAGCTGTTCAGTTGCAAGCCAGCCATAACTCAGAAGTGTATATTGAGCAGATTGGCGAGAGTAACAGCGCTATTCAACTACAAGCCGGCGGGCTAACCGATGAGCAGATCGCTGAGCCGACGGCGGTAAATGTCGGCACCCTACCACTCGGGAATAACCAGATCGCTTACACCTGGCAAGAAGGGGAGGATAATATCAGCCTACAGATGCAAGGGGGCACCGGTAACCAAGCCTACACTGAGCAAGATGGTGCACGCAATAGGGCTACCCAACTGCAACTGGGAGACGAAAACAGGGCTGAATTCTATCAGGATGGAGTGGATCTATCAGCCGTATCAAATCAGCTTGGCGACTTTAACGAAGCCTACGTAGACCAAAGTGGTAACGGTCATATCAGCACCATCAACCAGCTAGGGTCAGGGAACATTGCCAATGTCACCCAAGGAAACTAGCATCATCTATCATAAACCAGGTTGGGGCAGTGCCTCCGGGTATCTACCCTCACCTCGGCCTATTTATTAAACCTATTTCTCATGATACATCACACAATCAAGCTACTAGCCGTACTACTGTTAAGCAGTGGGATGAGCTACGCTCAAGATTTAGAACCAGCCTTACCGGAAGAGCCGGAAATAATCGATTTTCCCTCCGAAGTCATTGCCATGCCCGGAGCCACTATTGAGCAGGCTGGGATGTACAACGAGGTATTTATTCAGCAGGTTGGTGCGGTTCCCCGCCGGGACTGGCAAACCGGAGATCAACAGTACGCTACTTTGGTACAAACAGGTCACTACAATGTCATGGACTTAACCCAGCAGGGTAATGGTAATCAGGTAGCCGTACAGCAAGTCGGGGATGGTAATACCTACGACGGTCATCTGCAAGGCAATGACAACCGCCTGGATATCGGTCAGTTTGGTAATGACAACCGCTTGGTACAAGAGCTAGTAGGCAACCAAAACACCTACCAGGTGCTACAAGAAGGCAATAACAATGAACTGATCCAACGTGAGTACAGAAACGGCCTGGAATACCAAGTTCACCAGCAGGGCAGCATGCAGGTCATCATTGAAAACGGTACGTTCTAATGGTAAGCCACTAATTAATTCTTTTAGCACTTGTTGGGGGTAACAAGTAGAACGGGGCGCCCAGCGTAGTGTATGTGATTTGTGCAGCCCCGTTCTTTATTTCTTCTACCCCCAACACACTGTCAATTATGTCACTGATATCACTCGTACGTTCTTTTATTCTGCTCCTTAGCATAAGCAGTCTCTTCAGCGGGCTCACGGCCTGCACCGAAGATACGATTCCACCGATCACTCTGGGCACGCTACAAGGCATCGTGGTCGCTCATGAGCTACCTCTAGCCGATGTCAACATCACCACCCAACCAGCCACCAATCAAGTACAAACCGATTCTGCTGGACGCTTCGTTCTGACAGGTATTCCCGCCGACACCTATACCATCACCGTACGGGGTGAAGGTGTTCGCACCACCAGTCTGACGGCATTGGTCAGCACTGACTCAGCTACCGAAGTCATGATCCACACGGAGCTCACTGAACCCGAGAACCGAGTCCCTAATACTCCCACACTAGTGAGTCCCCAAAATGAAGTAACCAACGTTCCTCGCACCCTGACTCTTATCTGGCAAGGCACTGACCCGGACGAGGATAGTCTGCACTACGAGGTGCGACTGTTTACTTCTCAAACTGTCTTACGCCAAACAATACTCGCTCAAGCGATTGCAGATACTACCTTAGTAGTGCAAGACCTTCAATTCAACACCACCTACTTCTGGCAAGTGATTGCTACAGATCCTGATGGGTTAAGCAGCCAGAGTGAAGTGGCTAGCTTTACTACCCTTCCGGTTCCTAACCTACGCTTTGCTTGGGTTTCGGACACCTCGGGTAATGCCGAAATCTACGCCTCCGATGGTTCAGATACTACCATCGTACAGGTGACCCACCGAGCTGCCCGCGATGTGCAACCCCGACTCCATCCTCGCCTACCCCAAGTAGCCTTTACTTCGGAGGTTCAGGGCGAAACGCAAGTGTTCGTCACCTCGCTGATTGAAGGCATACCTACTCAGATCACCCAAGTGCCCATGGCCGGTTTTCATAACATTGGCACCGGCTACACCTGGTCACCCGATGGTGGACAGCTGGCCTACGCCCACTATCAAGAGCTGTACCGCATTAGCGCGAATGGTAGTGGATTGACCGTCGTTACTCAGGCTCCTACGAATCGGCACTTTCGGGAAATGGACTGGACAGCCGTAGGCAATCAATTTGTACTGCAAACCATTGGCACGCGTATTTATGACGCCGAGATTTATCTGTATTCCCCTCAAGAGGATTCACTGCGCTTGCTGGTAGCCAATCATCCCGGGCAGCTTCACAGCCCGAGCTTTTCCATAGATGGCCAAGAGGTGCTCTTCACCTACGATGCTTCCGAGTTTCAGTCCGTAGAAGGAAGACAACTAGATAGCCGGATCTATCGGGTGCCCACCAGTGCTTCTCCTGATAGCATTCAGTGGATCGATGTCTCAACCAACAAACCCGCCGGAACCAACGATCTGCGACCTCGCTATTCACCTGATGGAGCTCAGATCATCTTTGAGAATGCCCCCAATGATGATCCTAGTGCTTCGTCTATCTGGATCATGGATCTCAATGGGGATAATCGCCAGCTTCTTTACCAATATGCAACAATGCCCTACTGGCGATGAGAAGTGTGTGATGGGCAAAAGAGTACAAAGTTCATATTGAGACTCGGTGAAGCAGCACTAAACACTATCTGGAATATTGTACCATTGAGTTTAGTAATACTTGCTTACCTTTATTGCTTAGCCTTATTTTAATACATTCCAACCCCCTGAAATCATACAACTTTATGCATCTTACTGAGATAACCTCTGCTCCTTTACACGAGGATTTGCATCCAATCAATCTACTTACCGACGACCTGCCACATGATTATTCAAGAACAGAATGGTGGTATTTTAACACCCATGTGAAAAGCCAAAACGGTGACCGACAATTTGCCTTGTTCCTATCTTTTTTTAAGAAAGCCGTCGATTGGGATGATGAGAGACAAGCGTATATTTTTGCCTATTCTATCACTTGGGCACTGAGTGATCTAGACCACCACAAGTATTATAGAGATTCTATTTTAGACCCATGCGCCCCGAAGGTAGGAATGGAAACAATAGACCGGGGAGATTCAAAACAGGACTCTATACTACAGGAAGCTATTTATGAAGTATTTAGCACTGGTCAAGTACCTCGGCCAGATCGATTATCGAGAAAATCTGCTTACGTTTCCAAAACTGAATTGAGTATTGAGTATGAAGGTAACACAATCAATGTCTTAGCCGATGGCTCTTATCAGTTACACCTGGAAGACGAAAAGAAAGCTATATCGATAGACCTAAATTTTCTTCCGCAAATATCACCTGTTAGACATGGCAATAACGGAACCATTAAAGGGTCTTCCGGAGAGGATATGAACTATTATTTTATTCCTAAAAATAGAGTAGAAGGTCACTTAAAGCTTCATGAAGAATCTTTGGTACTGGAGGGGTCGGGCTGGTATGATCATGAATTTTCTTGTGCTGTATCACTAGAAGAAGCTGAAGAAAAAGTTGAACTGAAGTTGCTTCCGGAAATTTCATGGAATTGGGTAGCTCTGCAGTTATCAAATAATCGCCAACTTTCTGCTTACGATTTGTTTGAGAAGGGTGAAAAAACACCTGATGCTGGACATTGGCTAGTGGAAATCGACGGCTCGGATGGTGCTGCTAACCGATCCAATGACTTCTCTTTTACTCCTCTCACTTTCTGGAAAAGTACGACCACGTTTCTTAGTTATCCAGTGAGTTGGAGGCTAGAGGTTCCTTCAAAACAAATTGATCTGCTTATTGAGGCAGTTTTTCCAGAGCAAGAGTTTATTACCTTACTCTCGGAACCCGCTTTTTGGGAAGGTAGCATTCGAGCAAGGGGAACTTACGGTGATGAAGAAGTAGAAGGGCAAGGCTATATTGAGGTTAGAAGCTATGAATTCATCGATTCTTTTGAGGATTTTCTAAAGTCGGTGACTAAAGAAACTAGAAAGGCGATCGACAAGCTTATACCTCTGAATCCATCAAAAGAAAAATTTTTAGAATTAGTCGCAAGCCCTAAATATCCTCACTTGATCAAAGGGTTGGATCAGCAACAATACGTGAATACTGTTATAAAACCGATCCGTGAATTAACCGATAGAGGAGGCAAGTGTTGGCGAAGTTATGCTACGCTATGCTGCATAGATATGGTTGGCGGAAATTCTCAAGAATATATGGATTGGCTAGCCTGGTCAGAATTACTACACACCGGATCATTGATCGTAGATGACGTACAAGATGAGTCTACCACAAGACGAGGAGGGCCAGCATGTCACATTACCCACGGAATTTCTTTGGCAATAAATGCTGGCAATGCCGCTTACTTTATTGGTCAAACTTTACTATTCCATTCCAATTTAACCAAGGAAAGACAGCTTGAGTTATACCAAATGTATTTCGAGACTATGCGCGCTGCCCACGCCGGACAGGCGATGGATATCAACAGCTTTTACCCTTTGATGGATCAAGTAGTGGAGACCGGAAACATTGATGTTCTTGAAGAAAGAATCCTGTCTGTTCATCTATTAAAGTCGGCTACTCCGGCTGGAATGTTAGCCAGGTTTGGTGCCAGCCAGGGAGGTGGAACCAAAGAGCAAATACAACACTGCGGCCATCTGTTTGAAACATTAGGGCTAGCTTTCCAAATAATGGATGACGTGCTTAATTTGAGAGGATTTGAAAAAAATCTGAAAAATAGAGGTGAAGATATCTCTGCGGGGAAAATTACCATACCCGTGGCAAAGGCAATGGCAAAACTTCCACTGAAGGATAGAAAGTCCCTCTGGAATGGTATAAAAGCTAAGCCACAACAGGCGGATGTTATCAATGGCCTTATCGACCAAATAGAAGCCTGTGGAGCTTTGGATGATTGTGTTCAACAGGCAAAAGATATGGTGGAAGAAGCATGGAAAGAATTCCAGCTGGTAGTGCCACGTTCTTATACAAGTGTATTAGTGAGAGCTTTTGCCAAGTATGTATTAAGCCGACATTACTAGGATTTAAGTAGTTCGGTGTCCGTTGGATTTTAAAGTCTGAATAATGTTGCAACATGAAGAGCTGGCTTCACTGAACATGTACAGCCTTATAAATCAGCATTTTAATTATATCGAGATGAAAAATGGAATTATAAGCTAACGTTAAAGAATTGATAATCAAAGTTGTACATGTATAACAGGGATAGCTACAACGCCAAAGAGTATTATGAAGCTTGTTAATTTACCGAACGGACTAAGTATTAATGCATTGGGTCAGATAGATACTAAAGTTCTCTATCACGAGATGTTTCAGATGCAGACGTATCTCAAATATAATGTCCAAGTTTCCGATGGGGACTACATTTTTGATGTCGGCGCAAATATTGGTTTGTTTTCACTCTCACTGACTCAGTCATTTCAAAAATTAAAAATCTTTGCATTTGAGCCTATCCCTGAGATTTTTAATGCATTGACAAACAATGCAAAGTGCTACTTTCCAGGTGCGGTGTTATGTAATGTGGGGCTTTCAAACACAGCTAAAATCTCGGAGTTTAGCTATAGTCCTGCGCTGACTATGGGTGCGAGCATGTACTCTTCAGAAATAGCGAAAAGTGTGTCTCAAGAAGCTAGTGTGTATGACTGGATGAAGGCCGTTGTTCTTGACTTATACCGTATTTCAGAATTGAATGGAAAACTGACTAAAATTCTAGTTAAACTTCTCTCGACTTGGGGTATTCGCTCACTCCTTTTTGGCCTTCTTTCTATCTATATTAGCAGGTTTTTACTATTTGAAAAAAAATCTCCTAAGCAGGTCAACTGTGAGTTAAAAACAGTGTCAGAAGTGATTCGAGAGAATCAGGTTTGCAAAATTGATCTTTTGAAAGTTGATGTTGAAGGTAGCGAATTAGATGTGCTCAGGGGAATTGACCAGGAGGATTGGGGAAAAATCAGACAAGTGATTGTTGAAGTTCATGACATTGATAATCGTGTTGAGAAAATTGTTTCGATGCTGAAACGTCGTGGATATTCCACTCAAGTTGCTCGGGAGGACTGGGCAGTGGCCAAGCTAATGAACATTTTCATAGTTTATGCTATCGCGAGAAACTAACGCCACATCATGAAATCCGCACTCTTTGTCTCTATTCCGTTTATTGGACATATTACGCCTTTGCTGCGCCAAGCAGAAGAACTCGCTCGGCGTGGATGGCATGTCAAAGTTGCCTCTACTGAAGAAATCCGACCTTTTGTAGAAGCAGATAGTTGCACTGCCCAAGGCGTCCGCTTTGTTAGTTTAGGACGATTGTCAAAATTTCAAGGCGAACTCTCTCAAGTTGAGCGATCAATTTCAGACGAAAAGTCTTTTTTCAGAACCAGTCTCGAGATTATCGATGCTCTGTGGTTGATTTGGGATATTTATTTTGATGCTCTGACAGAAGCTGTACAGCGAGAGTGCCCAGATGTAATGATTGTCGATTTTGTCACAAGGGCTGGGGTCGACGTTGGAGAGGCAGAAGGGATTCCGGTGGTCATCAATAATCCAGATTTGCTAGTGACGGTTTCGATTGCGTATCTACCGCCTGCATACGATGTCCCACTTCCCTATCTGGGACATTCTATTCGTCAGATGCCCTGGCATAGACGATGGAGTTATCCCTTACTTCGATGGTTCAGTGGTGTGCTGGTTGAAGCGACTATAGGACGCAAACTCAACCAATTGCGAGACACACGAGGTCTGAAAAAATTGACCATAAATCAAGCTTGGGCAAAGTATCGCGTGCTCGTTGATAGTGCATTTGGTCTGGAGTACAGGCGTCCACTGCCGCCCAATATTGAGATGGTGGGGCCAATGTTACCGGCAACGGTTAAGCCATTGCCAACTGATATTGAAGCCTGGCTGAATGAGGAGGTGCCAGTAGTATATGTCAATCTGGGAACCATTGCGATCGCCTCTGCCGATCAAGTGAGTCGGATGTACAAAGCATTCGAGAATGCATCTTTCCGAGTTTGGTGGGTTCTCAGACCTGCGATGCAAAAATTTCTACCGAGCGGGATCGCCCCAAATATCCGCATAGATTCCTGGGGACCGCCCTTGCTCGCAGTTATGAAGCACGCCAACGTTCAAGCATTTGTTTCACACTGCGGTATCAATAGTGTGCATGAGGCGATGGCCAGTGGGACACCGATTGTAGGGATCCCGATGCTAGCTGACCAACGAGACATGGCAATACGAGTAGAGGATGCAGGTGTCGGATTATTCGTCGATAAGCTATCTTTCTCTCCTGAAGAACTGCGCTCTGCCATCAGACAGGTTATGTCAGATTCAACTTTCGTTGCAGCCATTCCAGCGATTCAAGCATCTTTTAAGCAAGCAGGTGGAATTTCTTACGCAGTTGATTTGATTGAGCAAGAGGCAAATAAGTAGGTACGACTACTTTTACCCATTTCATAAACCAGTGCTTAATTAAACGTATCAAAGTGATATAAGCTATTAAATTTTTCATCTCTCATAAACTATCAATAAACAATGGAGTCACAAAGATTAACTCATAAAGCCAGTCAACAATCACCATACGAACGTAAATCAGAGGATTCCGCGTATCAGAAACGTGTCCAGGAAATTATCTCGGCTGTCAAGGGACGAGAACCAGGCCAAATGCTGGCATTGAAAAAAGCAAACCCTGGACATAGACCCCACGATCTATCATTTAAAAATGATTGTCATCCCGTGGACATAGATCAACTAACCAACATCCTCGAGATAAATGTAGAAAACAAGACGGTACGTGTGGAAGGCTTGGTGACCCTAGGCTCGCTGTGTAGGGAAACCCTAAAGCATAATCTAATTCCTCAGGTGGTTCCTGAATACGAAACATTTACGGTAGCCGGATTAATTAACGGTTTGGGGATTGAAACTTCTTCTCACAAGTATGGCCTTTTCCCGGAAGCTTTGATTTCCATGGATATTGTCTTGGGTGATGGAAGTTTAGTTACCGCTAATAAAGACAATAATTCCGATCTGTTTTACGCAGTTCCAGGATCTTATGGGACACTTGGGATTATTACCAGTGCTACGCTCCAGCTTTGCGACGCCTCTCCCTATATCCATTCTCAGTATCATTACTTTACAGATATTGATAGGTATGTAGAAGCTTTTGGCGCATCGTTAAAGCATACTGACTTTGTGGAAGGATTTGTATTGAGTAAGGAAAGCTACGTTTTAATAACCGGCAACTTTGCTGACCGAGTCGATACTTTATCTATCTATGACGCCATGAAGTATGGTAACGTATGGTACTATCAACACGCTGAGAAAATGGCAAAAGTGGGTGGGGAAGATTTAATCGGTACGTATCAATATATGTTTCGGCATCAACGTAGTTTATTTTGGCTATCAGGCATCATTGCAGGTTTACCCATCTTTGAAAAATCACGTGTATTGCGAGCCTACTTAGACCGAAAAGTTGAGGAAAAGGTTAGTAAAAACGGTTTCAAATCTAATATGGATGTATTTACCAGAGAACGATCTATGGTAAACCAGGACTATGGGGTAGAATTACCCAAATTAACGAAAGGTATCCGGTATGTGCAGGATAATCTCGGAGTTTACCCAATTTGGAATTGCGCCACAACCATTAAGGACTCTCCCTTCTTAATGATAAGAGACCAGGGTCATTTCGCTACTAGTATGCTGGTAGATGTTGGCATATACGGAGAGCCAACTGTAAAGAATTATAAAAATATAGATGCCATGCGAGCCTTGCAAACGAACGAAGGAAAGGTTGCCCTTTGGGGGGTATCTTATTTGTCTAAGGAAGAATTAGAAGCCTCTTACGATCATGATGCCTATACGACTGTGAGAAGAAAGTATCACGCAGATAGCGCATTTAAAGATCTATTTTCAAAAACGAAATTCATTGACCCAGATAAGCATAAGCAAGGCTTTATTCCGCATTGGCGTCTGCTGAATCTTTGGTTAGACATTAAGGTCGGGATCAGATCATTGGCTGGGAAATAAGTTTTGAAACTTTATTAATTAATCGGGTAAAAGCACGATATTACTATCGTACCCTGCCAGGGCGGCCCTCTCCTAAGAACCACTTGTGGGGGTAGCACCCGCCCAGTTTCCTGGCAAGCGGCCGAGCCTCGGAGGCTCAAGCAAATGAAACATCTATTTGGAGTGATTCATTTTTTGTCTCGTTGTGCCTTCCCTTCTTCATTTCCTATCAAGAAAATTCACCTCATTATTCTCATAACCCGAAGGTCATAGGTTCGAGGCGGCGTGCAACGATCCTGTCCCCGCTACTCTGAAAATCAGGCAGTTACCTTCAAAAGTGACTGCCTTTTTATTTTTAGGTACAACATAGGTACAACGATTATTCATTTTTTGGCTTTTAGCTTCTCCCTTGCCTGCATAAGAAAATATTGCTCATCAAAGCTACGTATTTTCGCCTAAACTGAGATGGTTATCCTTGTATTCTCACCCTATTGTCAGTGTAAAATTACATTTTGCACTTATTCAATACTACGAAAATAAGGTAACGATGCGCTAAAATGTAGCAGATGAATTTTTCCTTAACGTAATTCAACGTACGTACTTACGTGACAAAGTGGATCGTCCTGGAAAAGTCCGTCACGGCGTGATTGCCGCTGAGTATCCCTCCTGCGCTACGATAAGCTTCGTCAAACCGTTACACTAATTGTTTTTTAACCATGAAAATGCTGTACCTTTGTTGTACTGTCGCTACGAAGGATGCCACTGTGGGTTAAGAGACCCAATTATCTATCCTTGCAGTTAGTATCCTATCAGGTGAACCCAAATCGTACAAGCAATGCGTGCCCAGGCTATTATGTGCGGTCATTTCTCGATGGGTTGGTTATGGTCAACCACCTTGATACCCAGCCTTTTGCTGGCTCAGCCTTCCGTTCTACCCTCCAGTGAGGCAGGTCTGCCTTTCATCCAGAACTTTACCCCCAAAGAAAAATGAACCTTCGTCTGCTTGTGTACCTCTTGGCATTAGGGTGTATTAGTTACCCTGCCACTACCGTCTTGGCGCAAGATGAACATGAAATAGACTCCCTCAACCAACGGTTAACGACCGAAATCTCGGATCGGCAGCGGGTAGATATTTACAATAGATTAGCCAGAATCCAATATACTGATTCTTTAGTAGTCGCCACCAATAGCGAGAAAGCTCTGCAACTCGCCCAAAAAATTAACTACCCGGAAGGCATTTCTGATGCCTATTATAATTTGGGGCTTTCCGCCTTTTATACAGCTGATGACCAGCAAGCAGCAGCATGGTATACGAAAGCACTGCAAACAGCCCAAGAAGCCTCTTATCGTAATGGGCAAGCCAAAGCCTGTTTTGAATTGGGGAGAATCTACCGTGAGCAGGGACAATTTTCCGAGGCACATGAATATTACTCTCGGGCTTTGGAGATATATACGGAACTGGGGAATAAAATTCGGGAAGCAGTTACTATATGGTTTATCGGGATCACTTATGAAAGGCAAGGCGATTACCCCGAAGCACTTGACCAGTATCATGAGGCATTTGCGCGCTTTTCCACGCTTTCGGTAGAGCCGTATTACTTCGCGGATTTGCACGTGGATTTGGGCAACGTCTACAGTAGGCAAGCCCGATATCCGGAAGCAGTAGACCATTACCTCAGCGCTTTAGGCATATACGAGCAGCTAGGAGATAAAGATGGAAAAGCAGGGGTCTACAACAGTATTGGGGTCGTCTTTTATGAACAAAAAAATTACGACCAAGCCCTCAACTATTATCAAGAAAGCTTGAAGCTAGATTTAGAATTAGGAGATAAGCGTTGGATTGCCAATAGCTATAACAATGTTGCTTTAATCCATGAACATCAAAACCGCCTGGATTCTGCCCTGTTTTACTACCACCAAAGCCTCGTCCTAGCACAAGAGAGCCAAGACAACTACATTCTAGCCTGGGTATTTAATGGCATGGCGATCGTGTATCAAAAAAAGCAGGAGTATCAGCAGGCTCTGGAGTATGTCCAACAGGCAATCGCCCTCAGAGAGAGTGCTGGTAACCAGGAAGTACTGGCCCAAAGCTACAACACCTTAGGGAAAAACTACCTGGCCCTGGGGCAATATAAGAACGCACTGGCTATTTACCAGAAAAGCCAACGGATCTGCGAGGAGATTGGCAACCCACTTAACTTGAAAGATGCCCTGGAAGGCATCAGCCTGAGCTACGAAGGCTTGAATCAAGTAGCCAAGGCCTACCCTTACCTGAAGCGCTTTAAAGCGGTATCGGATAGTCTGAGCAGTGAAGAAAACAAAAAAGGGCTCATTGCCAAAACAATGCAATTTGAATTTGATCAACAGCAGGCCCTGGCTCAGGCGGAGGCTGAGAAACAAGAGTTACTACATCAACAAGAAATTAACGAGCAACGGCAGTATATCTATACCGCCATTGCTGGCTTTTTTGCCTTGTTGGTGATTGTGCTGATGATTCTGAGAGGCCGGCAAAAACAACAGCAGACCAATCGGCTGCTTGCCCAGCAAAATGAGGACATTCATCGGCAAAAAGAACAACTTCAGGAGATGGATACCATCAAATCCCGCTTCTTTACCAATATCTCTCATGAGTTCCGAACCCCCCTCACCCTGGTAATGGGGCAGATTGAGAGTTTCCTTACTGCCCCCGATACCGATAAACTCAAGATGGCTCACCGCAATGCAGCGCAATTGCAGCGTCTCATCAATCAGCTTTTGGACTTGTCTAAGCTAGAAGGAGGGAAAATGACCCTAAGAGCCTCCTGTCAGAATATTGTGCCCTTGCTACGGCATTTGACCAGTACTTTCGAGTCTATGGCTGAGCAGAAAAATATTGCCCTACGATTTGAGAGTACCTCCTCCTCCATCCGGGTGTATTATGAGCAGGATAAGGTCGAAAAGATCTTGTACAACCTCTTGTCCAATGCCCTGAAGTTTACCCCCACGGGAGGACAGGTACTGGTGAAAGCAGCAACTGCAATGCGAGGCTCAACTCAAGTTGGTACCTCGGAGGAAAAGGGCGAACTGAAAATCAGCGTGCGCGATTCGGGGGTCGGGATTCCGGCTGACCGACTGCCCCACATCTTTGATCGCTTTTTTCAGGTAGATAGTTCCCACACCCGAGAGTTTGAAGGCACGGGTATCGGGTTGGCCCTGACCAAAGAGTTGGTGCAACTGCACGGAGGAGGGATTGCCGTAGAAAGCACCGAAGGCTTCGGCACTACCTTCACGGTAACCCTACCGCTGGACAAAGCTCATTTGCCGGCTGAGCAGATCGTTGATGTAGCAGAAGTATCGACTGGTTTTGGTAACCTATCGGGGCTGGCTGCTGACGAATCCTTCTCATCCGGGGAAGTCCCGGCTTCGGACAACCCCGAACCAATGGATGACAAAAAAGATATGATCCTGATTGTGGAAGACAATGCCGACATGCGTACCTACATCCGACAGGGATTAGAGCGTGCCTATCACATCCTGGAAGCCGCCAATGGCGAGGAAGGCTTCACTCAGGCGCAGGAGCATGTTCCTGACCTCATTATCACTGATGTGATGATGCCCCAAGTAGACGGATATGAATTTACCCGCAAAATCCGGCAAGAAACGGTGACGGCGCACATTCCCATCATCATGCTCACGGCTAAGGCCGCAGAAGAGGACAAACTGGCCGGCCTGGAACAGGGAGTGGATGCCTATCTCACCAAGCCCTTCAACAAAGAGGAATTACTGATACGGGTACGAAAGCTGATTGAGATGCGCCAGAAGCTCCGTCAGCAGACAGGTGGTCAGATCATACTCCAGCCCGGTGAAATAGCCGCTACCTCCTTAGATCAACAGTTTCTCCAACAGATACAGCAGACTATTGAAGACAACATTAACAACGAAGCATTTGGGGTAGACAAATTGGCATTAGAGGTGGGGGTAAGCCAGCGGCAGTTACAACGCAAACTCAAAGCTCTGACCGATCACTCGCCTCAGCAGTGCATCCGCACCATGCGACTGGGTAGGGCTAAGCAACTACTAGAACAGGGAGCCGGTACCGTGACCCAGATAGCTTTTCAGGTGGGCTACGGCGACCTTACCGCTTTTTCTAAAGCCTTTCACGCCGAGTTTGGGCAGGCTCCTTCAGTGGTATTGCAAAAAAAGAGTTCTTGAGAAATAGATTTTGAGGAGCAGTTTATAGTTGGCAGGAGCAGTAGGCAAACGATATAGGGACAAGTCAGAGGAAGAAGCGTATGGTATCCTATCCTTATACCAATTTGTGAACCAACTAGAACCCACCATCTCCTACACTCCGTTTCCTGCTTACTGCTCCTGCCAACTGCCGCTTGAAACAGGTGGACTGGTTGGGTTTGTTAGTAGATAGGTGGTGAGGAGTTATCTGAGAGAACGGGGGAGGAAGCGTTCGGGGTGGTTAACCATGCTGCCGAGCATTCTGCCTACTTCCTCGTAACGTTTAGTCAACGAGTGATGGTCTTCAGAGGAAAGGTAGCTGCAGTCTTTGGCAAAGTCCAGATGAACAGTGGTTTCACTGGCTTCTCCATCGGCAACGGTAATTTTAAGCCTAAAGTGCTTAGGGTATCGCTTTTTCCGGTAGCCTTCCGCAATGTTAGCACACACTGACCGGGACGAACGTCTTATCTGATCAGTAAGGGAATACCTCTCTTCCTTAGGAAAGGACTTTGAAAGATGAAATATCTCCATCGCCAACTGGTAAGCGAGTTGATACACCTTCAAATCACGAAAACTCTTACTCATAAGAAATCTCCCTACAATTTTAACACCAAACCCCCTCCTACTATCCCCCTGCCTCCTGCCCGCTCTAGCCTGTCACCTACACCCTGCCCCCTGTTTCTCAAAACCTGCTCCCTCCAAACTACTCCTCAAAAACCCCCTCTGTCGCATCCTACCAAACAAATGTCGCATTCTACCAACCTCTGTCGCAAATAACCAAATGAAAGGCGCATACGGCAAGGCTTACCCGAAAGCGTCTTACTAGCTTTGAACGTGCCAAGATCGCTAGCCCGATCATCTACTACTGAACAACCTACTTCTCCTATGAAAAAGAACATTAATCCACCCCCACTGCTCGCTACAGCCGTTCCCCAGCCACTAAGTTCGAACACCTTTGATAAACCGCTCTCCTTAGTACTGGAGCAAAACGAACCCAATCCCTTTCGGGGGGAGACCACCATCCGTTTCTATGTGCCCCAACCCGAGCGGATAATCCTACGGCTATTAAGCGTGGACCGAAAGCAGGTCGGTATTCTGTACCAGGGAGAAATAGGAGCCGGATGGCACAGCATTGACTGGAGAGCTGAAATGACCGACGGCAGCCCAGTAAAAGCGGGACGCTACCTCTACCGCCTGGAAGGAGCAGGCTTTGTGGCCATCCGTACTCTGCAAATCAATGAGTGAATGCACACGCTTTTACAGCAATTAGATAAAATCAGATTGTTTTCCAAATTCAAAAATAACCGAATACCATGAACATGCAACGAACACTGACACTACTCTACGGTCTGCTATTGAGCAGCACCCTGCTATGGGCTCAGACCGAACCTCGTTTGGGAGTGAACACCCCTACCCCCCAGCACACGCTGGATGTGAACGGGGCGATCAACATTGCCCCCGACAGTGCCTATCAGATTAACGGTACCCCCGTACTACGCACGCAGCTAGTAACCTCTTTCGGTAACCCCTTTACTAACCTTTACCTGGGACCCCAAGCGGGGCAGAATAACACCATCGGTAGGTTCAACCACTTCAGTGGCTTTCAGGCGGGCCTTGCTAACACCACAGGCTCATTCAACTACTTCAGTGGTTATCAGGCGGGCCTTGCTAACACCACGGGCGGTAACAACCACTTCAGTGGCTTTCGGGCCGGAACCAGAAACACCACGGGCGGTGCCAACCACTTCAGTGGCTTACAGGCC
>ERZ1740060.572-NODE-572-length-18179-cov-23.689804_pt1 | contig 18179 bp, 13 predicted proteins | sample MGYA00581743_ERZ1740060 | MGnify/ENA primary metagenome ERZ1740060 (study PRJEB43018, sample SAMN04849235) | marine metagenome | isolation source: floating plastic debris | place: Pacific Ocean | collected 2008-08-27 | study: EMG produced TPA metagenomics...
CGCGATTGAGGTTGGCGCGATTGAGGTTGGCGCGATTGAGGTTGGCGCGATTGAGGTTGGCGCGATTGAGATTGGCGCGAGCGAGATGCGGCCCCACGGTACGGGTAAACGTTCCCACCCCTAACGAGTCGGCATAGTGAATAAGGGCGAGCAAGCGGTTTGCGTCAAAGGTCTCTGGGTTAGGGGATCCGCAGGGATGAAAGGTAATGGCTGGGGCCATGGCAGCGGCGGGGATGTGGGGATAGCTGTCGGATTGGGCCTGAGCATGCAGTTTAAACAGCAGAATCAGAATGTTAAGACCCGCAAACACGTCCACCTGCTTGAGCCCAATGGGAATCCCTTGATTCCGCAGTTGCTGCATCTTTTTCAGGGGCAAATTTTCCTGCTGGGGCAGATCATCCAGCGGCCCCTGATTTAAGAATTCGCTATCGTGCCAGCGCTGATAAAAGCTGTGCAGCCGCTCAAAGAGCTGCACAGAGTCAATATCACTTTCGCTGAGCAGCTCAAACAGGTAGCCCACAATCTCACCACTCAGGCCGCCATAGCCCAGCAGGTCGTAGATTTGTTCGTACACGACGCTGTCCCCCATCACTGGGCGGTGACGCCGGTTCATTTTCGTCCAGTCCTCCAAAGCGCGGATCAGCCGCTCGGCAAACAGATATTCCCCAAAGCTTTTGTGGGCAAACTCTACCGAACCTCGCTCTCCCTCCTTCGGTTTGAGATAAAAGGTGGTGAGCAGGTTGTTCAGGGCTTTGTCGTCCGACTGGCCGGTCGTTGTCTGGGCGGCTTTGAGCAAATTAGCTACCGGGTTGAGCGTATCTTGAAACCGATTTTTTAGCATCGTCACCCGCGCCGTCTCATTGCCCGACTGCACTACGCACAGCGCCGCTTCCTGCAACACCTCGCGCAGGTCGTCCATCTCTTCCAGGCCCGCCAGACGCAAATTTTCGTTCTGGCGCTGCTTGGCCAGCACCCAGTCCACCGATTCGCGATAGATGTACAGCTTGGCCGCTGCGGGGTCACTCGGCTGCTCCGCCGTACCAACAAACATGGCTTTCGTCAGTTGGCCTTCGCGATGCAGTCGTGCTAGCAAGTACAGCAACAGCGGCTCACGCGCCAGGGTGCCCCTAATTTCATCAGGACAGGCCTGCAAAAACGCCCGCAATCGAGTCGTCTCAGCTGTGCCAAAATGGCCTTGCCATTTCGCTAACCACTGCTCGCGCAGGTCATTGCCCATAGGCTCTAGCCGCACCCGATCCAGGTTTTTAGTTTGGGTAATCAGCCGATCAATCCCTTGCAGCGCTAGGGGCCGCCCCGTCACCACACATTGATGGTGGCTGCGGGCCTGAAAGTCGGCCACCTGCTGCAAAAACTCCTTCAACCCGCCGCTGGCCCGACCCTCTAACAGCAGTTCGTCAAAGCCATCCAAAATCAGCAAAAAGCGAGTATTGCGATCCGCTAGCCAGCCCTCCTTCTGTGCAAAGCTCTCTGATTGCAGATCGGGGCATTTCTCCAGCGTTTCAGTCAGGTTCGTCTCCACATCGCGCAAATGCCGCAGCCTTATCAAAATGGGAATATAGGTAAAAGCCAACTCGCGCCGCACCCGATCCGCCAACATGCGACAAAACACCGATTTGCCTCGTCCCGCTTCACCTTCAATAAACATCACCCGGCGCGGCTGATCAGGCTGCTGATCGGCCTGTTCTAAAAGCCCTTGCGCCCAAACGTGAATATTGACGGCTTCTGCTTCACGATCCACCTCACCGGACTGGGTCAGCGGCTGCACATCGAGTTCCACATACAGGTCGGCAAAGGTGACGCGCGGATCGGCCTCGTCAAAGATCTGCTCCTGGGGCAGCGGGGCGATCTGCTTTTCTAGATAATCTTCGATGCTGTCGTAGCGGTCTTGGGTGGCCTGCCCTCCGGTGCGATAGATCTCCGCCAGGGGGGCGACGCTGTCACCCGCTTCGGCAATGGCCTGGTGCAAATAGCGATGGGTGCCCCAGGTGACCTGTTCCACCAGGCGCTGGGTGGTGGCATTATCCAACTCGGCCTGCTGCAAACAGTCCCGCAAGGCCGCGCTAAACTGCTCTGCCAGCACCGACTCCCGAAAGCGACTGGTCACCGTTTCGGCTTCGCGTTTCGTTAGGTCGGTTTGGAGTCGAGCCAGCTGCCGCTGAATCAGGTTTTGCAGCGACACCTGCGCTAGCTTCGCCTGGACGGCCTCATCATCAACCCCTGCGAAGACGGCTTCTAAGCTTTGCAGATAAGCCAACTGTGCAGCAATAGCGACGGCGCTTTCGTAGGTGGGGTCAATTTTGGCCAAGTCCAGGTAAATTCTCAGCAAGCCGATGCCGATCGAGATGAAAGGCAGACCAGAAACGGCCAGCTGAGTCATGGGCGATTCTAGCGTTTGCAGAAAGGGCTCGATTTGCTTGAGGTGGGGCTGCAGCCGCTTGAGGTTGGGCGCTTGCTCCCTGACGGTGCTGCCCAAATCGCTGGTGGCCGTCACCGTTTCGATGCCCTTTTCCGCCAGCTCTCCCCACGGAATGTCACCGACGTCGGTATTGAGAAACTGCCAGAATCCCGTTAATGCCTGCATCGCTGCCAACAAATAAAAAATTTTGCTTCAACGATAACCGAGTTCGCAGCGATCTGGGCGGTGCTTTATCGGTCAATTGCTGAGGTGGGGGCGATCTCCTGACGCGGCAATGTCGCGGCGGCAAGTGCTAGCCTGCAGGCAACTTCATCACCCAGTGAGGCCCTTTAGCAATGACACGGGATGAACTGCTGCAGGTTATTGCCAAGGCCGCCCAAGAAGGCGCCACCACCCTGGATCTAACAGAAAGCAACATCTCATCAGACCCATCAGACCAGCTGACCGAACTCCCACCCGAGATTGGTCAGTTAACTCACCTGGAGACACTCATTATTCAGAATCTTTGTGGCCACAATGCGCTGCAAACGCTGCCCCCTGAAATCGGCCAACTTAAGAATCTGAAGGTTCTCGATCTGCGATCGGATGAGCTACACAGCTTGCCCGCCGCAATCGGACAACTGCACCATCTGTCAAAATTGAGACTCAATGTACGTCAGCTGAGCCACCTACCCGCCGAAATTGGCCAGTTAAAAAATCTGTCAGAGCTTCATCTTTTTACCGATAAGCTGAGCCATTTGCCCAAAGCAATTGGTCAGCTGGAAAATCTGTCAGAGCTTCATCTTTCTGCAGGTGAACTGAGTCATTTACCCAAAGAAACCGGCCAGCTCAAAAATTTATCAACATTTGAACTGTACACGTCAAATCTAAAGTGCTTGCCTGCCGAAATTGGCCAGCTTCAGAATTTATCGACGCTGCGTTTATCTGCTCACAGTCTGCAGGAGATTTCTGATGAAATCGGCCAACTCAAAAATCTAAGCGTTATCCATATCACGACTCCTCTCTTGAGTCATCTACCCGCAGCATTTTATAAGCTGAAAGGGCTATTGAGTCTCGATCTAGAGTGCTGCGAAACGCTAAATTGTTTGGCCGCTGAAATTGGCCAGCTTCAGCATTTGAGACGTCTCTCAATCAGCCATACCCCCCTCCGCAACCTCCCCCCAGAAATTGGCCAGCTCAAAGATTTATCACAACTTATCTTAAGCCATGTCAAGATCAGCCATTTGCCCGCAGAAATCGGCCAGTTGACCAAGCTATCAGAGCTCGAAATAAAGCACTGCAACCAGCTCAGCAGCTTGCCTCCAGAAATTGGCCAGTTAAAAGCTCTATCTCGCTTGAACCTTGCCCACAATTGTCTGACCCATTTCCCTGAAGAGATGGGTGAGTTACAAGCCCTATCATGGCTCAGCGCTCAGAATAATCAAATTAGTAGCTTGCCGGCATCTATTGGCCAACTCAAAAATCTGTCATATCTATCGCTTCGCGAGAATCAACTAAAAGCGCTACCGGAAAAATTTGGCCATCTGCACAATCTTTCAACCTGCGATTTTAGTTATAACCAGTTAAACAGCTTGCCGAAAAGCATTGGCGGATTGCAAAACCTATCCAAGTTATATCTGCGCAAAAATCCGTTGCCAATTCCGCCTATCTTGATCGGCAACAACCATAAACCGCAGGCAATAATTGCTCACTACTTGGAAAACTCCGTGTAGCGACCAGGGACTGGTCAACCCACAAGACATCGCGGGTTCTGTCCTAAATCACTTTGATAACAGACATTTTGGGTCGTGCCAAACGGCAATCGAATTGCGATCGCCCCAAAGCCAGCCCTGATGAACCTCGTGATCACAACTGCGTGGTAAGAAACGCCGCTACCGCTTGATTCAAGGCCTCCGGCTCCACTAGGTGAGGCCAGTGATTGCCCGGTAGGCGCTGTATTGATAATTGGGGGAGATATCGCTGGTACGGCTTAATCTGAAAGCGGGTGCGATTGAGTCCTTGTTCGGGTAGCAGCAGGCAGGTTGGCGTCTTGACCGTTTGCGCCAGCCCAGCTCGCTGTAGCACATCGTCAAATACCCCATTGCGGGCCGCGATCGCAAACTTACTGCCCCAGTTGCCATCCGCCCGCTGTTCCATACCCTCCCGAAAAACCGCCTGCTGCAATGGGCTCCAGCCGCGATACTGCTTGAGTCCTTGAGCGACTGCGGCAGCGGCATCCTCATTGGCAAAAGGCCCCATCACCTTGAGAAAGGGCAGAGTGCGATACAGGATCGGGAAGGTGGGGCGAAACCAACCGGGTAGGCGATTGACAAAAAACGGATCGACCAAAATCAAGCTGCGGAGCCGCTGAGGCTGCTGCTGTGCCCACAGTAAGGCGATCTTCGCCGCCCAAGAATGGGCAATCACCTGCACCGTGTCGAGCCCGAGGGCCTCAGCCCAGCCTTCTAAGTCAGCAGCGAGCACCTGAGAATCGTAGGCCGATTCAGGTGGTTTACTGCTATTGCCGTGACCGCGCAAATCGGGCGCTAGGCAGCGGTAGCGATCGCTCAAATGTGCTGCCAGCGACTGCCACACGAGGCCATGATCAGCTAAACCATGCAGCATGACCACGGCCGCGTCCGCACCCTGCTCGCGGTAAGCTAGGGATATTTCGTTGGTCAAGACTTTCTGCTGCAAGCAAAATGACATGGCAATATCCGTGACTGGGCGACTGGTTGGACTCCATGAGAAGCGGTGTTGGGCCTTATTCTGGGGCAGACTCAGGTAAATATTGCTGTAGATAACTCAGCGTTAAGAGCTTCGTTTCGGCCACCAAGTCTTGGCGAAACTCCGGGTCTCCCCCCAGAGACAGCCACAAGAGTTCAGTAATGGTCTTAGTGATGACCATGGCAATCCGCTCACACTTGGAGATCGCCAAACTAGGCGCACGGGCATGAAAAAATCGCGCGAGTTCATCAATCACCTGATATTCAAAATCATCGATTTTTTCGATTTTAGACCAAGTGATCGTATCTAATAGCTGAGCAAAAATCGCTCGTGACCCCGGATAGTCGGTATAGAACTGGTCGAACACGTCAATCATCTGATCCACGTACTGGCGCAACGGCAGCGTCATGGCCGCTGGCGTATGCAGGTCGAGAAACCGCTGATACTGCTTCTGCAGATAGCGAATGGCCAACGCCTTGAGAATCGCTTCTTTATCCGGAAAGAACTGATAAATCGACCCGACTGAAACGCCGGCCTGAGCAGCGATCGCTCGGGTAGTCGCTGATTCGTAACCAATTTCCACAAACAGCTGCTCGGCCACGTCAAGGATTTGCTGGACTCGCTCCTGACTGCGAGCCTGCTGAGGCTGTCGCCGCATCTTATTGAGCTTGGAGGAACGAGAAGACTTCGAGTCGGGCATCGATTTTGAGATGGGTTGACAAAACGTGAACAGCGTTCTTATTTTGGAAATATGAACACTGTTCAAATTTTACCGCCTCTGGGCAGGTACCTTTCTATGCAACCCCTTACTCGCCGTTCATTATTGGCTTTGTTTGCGGTCATGCCGGTGATCGGTAAAGCGTGTCAGCCTTTGCCGGGTCAAACGTTGCCGGAGCAAACCCATTACGACACCATCGTGATTGGCGCAGGCGCCGCAGGGTTAGCTGCAGCCCAGACATTGCAAGATGCCAACCGCTCTGTACTGTTGTTGGAGGCGCGCGATCGCGTCGGAGGCAGAGTCCACACCGACTATGATTTTGCGCCACACCCCGTCGAGCTCGGCGCGGAATTCCTCCATGGTGAAAACATCGCGACCTGGGACTGGGTGCGGCGTTATCGGTTGGCCACCCTGGCAGCCTTTGATCACTATCGCCACCAGTTTGTCTATGCCCATCAAGCGCTATTACCCTTTCGGCAGTGGTCCACCATGCCGGGGTTAGAGGCGCTCGATTTGATGGATGGTTCACCGATTGACGCGCTGATTGCTAGCTGGATTGACGAAGGCAAACCGGACGTGAGCTTAGCGCAGTTTCTAGCGCGGCAGCAGATCGAGCTATCGCCGGATACTCGTCGCCTCGTTGACCATTTTCTCAGCGGTAGCTATGGGGCCAACCTTGATCAGCTTGGAGTATATGGACTGGCAGAGTCAACCTATGCCGGGGATGGCGATCGCTATTTTCGGCTGCGACCAGGTTACTCTCATTTGTTAGCAAAGTTGGCCGTTGGGTTAAACATTCAATACGCCACGCCCGTTGTCCGCATTGGCTGGAGCCCATCAGGGGTCCAGATTCAGACAGACACCGCTCAGATCTACACCGCCCAACAGATTGTGATCACGCTACCGTTGGCCTTGCTGCAGGCCAACGCCGTCGAGTTTACCCCACCATTGCCGGCATCTAAACTCAATGCCATTCAGGGACTCGGTGCCGGACATATCACTAAACTGATACTGAAATTTGATCAGCCCTTTTGGCCGCGAGCGTTGGAGTCTTGCCTCACCACCCAAGACACGCAATTCTGGTGGCGATCCGGTTGGCAACGTCATAATGAGGCCCCGGTACTGACTGCTTTCACCGGCGCAACGGGGGCGGATACCTTAGGGGCACTGGGGCGAGAAGGCTCGATTCGAGCTGGTTTGCAGCAGTTAGAACAGATATTTGAACAGCCCTTAGCAGAGCGATTGACGGATGCACTGTTTGTCGATTGGCAAGCTGATCCCTATGCGCGGATGGCTTATTCCTATGTGCCCGTCAATGGGATGGGGCTGCGATCGCAACTCGCCCAGCCAGTTGAGCAAGTTCTATTTTTTGCTGGCGAGGCCACTCATCCGACCCGCACTGCTACCGTTCATGGGGCGCTAGAAAGTGGTCTGCGGGCCGCCCGCGAAATTTTATCGCGGCATCGCCATCGTTCGGCCTCATGAGCTGGCCCGATCACCCCATTGGCGGTGGCATGATGCCACTGACAAGACCGTCTGCAGCTCACCACCCGGACCGTTTTGTGGCTGTCTGCCCTGCCCTGCAAAAGCGTCAGAGCCCCCGACGTTTGCAACTCGCTCATCCTGCCAAAAGCGCCAGATTTCAAAGTCCCTCTGCCTTTCTGACATACCCCTTGGACTATCGATGGGGAGAGGTCTGTAGGGTTTAGAGACGGAGTAGCGTCTCTGGGCGTGGGCAAACCACGTCAAATGCCCTCATACCAAACGGACATGAATTCAAAACGGAGTGTATATCAGCGTGAAACCAAAAACTTTTTTGAATCGTCCATTTTTATACCGGCATAGGAGAATTATTCAGCCATGAATCGCAAAGTAAAACTGGCCCTCGATATCTTCATGGGGGCCGTTATTCCTATCCTGATTTTAAATAACCTCAATGAGCAATTGGGGACAGTAAACACTTACGTCTTTGCGGCACTCGTGCCGGTCGCTTGGATTTTGCTTGATACATGCTTTGTCACCCGACGATTTAACTTCATCACGAGCTATGTGGGCATGTTTGCGATCTTGCGCGGCTTACTTGCCTTTTGGTTTGTCGACGGTGTTCAGTTTGCCTTGAAAGACAGTATCGGCTCGATGTTTGCGGTGGTGGTATTTGGGGTTTCCATCATGTTGGGCAAGCCCATCATGTACTACTTTCTTATGCAAGGAATGGGCCCTGATTCATTAGCTCAGGAAAAGGCTCTCAAGGCGTTACTGGCCGAGTCCAAGGTGTATGGGGCACTCGTCAAGAGTACGAAAGTTTTACTGATGATTAGCCTTTTCGCCAGCATGATCAACTTTGTCCTCAATTTGCATATTGTGGTCGCTGATTTCGGGACCACAGCATTCAATCAACAAGTTGCCCAGGTGAATGCGATGACTCAAATCATGTTCACCCTCTTGGAGTTTATGGGCATCGGGATTGCCATCGTGCTTATCCGCCGGGCGATGCTTTACTACCTCCCGGAAGAACCGGACAAGGAAGACGATGAAAGCGATTTCTGGGATCTCTTAGAACTCCGCGAGAGTCAGAAAATTACCTCACAATCGTAGAGTCTAAATGGCTATCGATGCTCTAAATATCAAACACAGTCCACAAAAAGCGATCGATTCCACACCTGGACTGAGCTGTCCCTTTTTCAATAAGGTTAGGGGGATAGCCACGGCAATTCTATGGGTGGTTCAAACTCAGAGAATTGCTCTAAAAACAGTCTGCTTCTCATTTTTGAGGATGTCGCGACAGCGTCATGGACGATGGGTATAGATTGTGCTGAATGCCCCAATTGTTGGCGATCACCGGGCGTCAGCGCAGCTGTCAGCCTCAATGTCCATGGCTGCGGGGGGCGCAGCTTTACCGGCTCAAGCCCCACAACGTTTGGATGGAATTGACTTACCGCTTAAGAGCGTGAGTGCAAAAAGCGATTCCACGGGCGATCGCCGCCACCTGGATCGTTTAAGGGACAACTTGCTTGCCCGATCGCGCCACCCACAGCCGGGATAATGGCTCATAGCGAACCGCAAATACGGCACTAGATCTGGAGTGCCATCATCTTTTCAACCGCTTCCTCAATTTTTTGCGGTTGCACAATCGTCAGGCTCTCAAGCTTGCCGTTGTACGGTGTCGGAATGTCTTGCGATGACAGGCGCAGCACCGGGGCATCCAGTTCATCAAAAAAGCGATCGTTAATCGAGGCGACGATTTCAGCGCCGATGCCCCCCGTTTTCATGCATTCTTCCACCACGATCACGCGATGCGTTTTTTTGATCGAAGCACCAATGGTGTCGAAATCCAGCGGCTTCAGTGAAATCAGGTCGATCACTTCTGGATCAAACCCTTTTTGCTCTAGCTTTTTAGCGGCTTGCATCGCATGATGACGCATCCGCGAATAGGTTAACAGGGTGACGTCTTCACCCGGACGCACCACCTCCGCCTGGTCAAGAGGCACCAGGTATTCATGATCGGGCAAGTCTTCTTTCAGGTTGTAGAGCAGCACATGCTCAAAAAACAGGACAGGATTGTTGTCGCGAATGGCGGATTTCAACAAGCCTTTAGCGTTGTAAGGCGTGGAACAAGCCACAATTTTGAGCCCCGGTACCGCCTGAAAATAGGCCTCTAGTCGCTGGGAATGTTCGGCCCCGAGCTGCCGTCCGACGCCACCTGGGCCGCGAATCACCATCGGAATTTTGTAGTTGCCGCCCGAGGTATAGCGCAGCATCCCGGCGTTGTTAGCAATTTGATTAAAGGCCAAGAGCAAAAAGCCCATGTTCATGCCTTCAATGATGGGTCGTAGCCCGGTCATGGCTGCACCGACGGCCATGCCGGTAAAGCTATTTTCCGCAATGGGCGTGTCCAGCACGCGAAACTCACCGTATTTTTCGTAGAGTCCTTTAGTGACCTTATAGGAACCGCCGTAGACACCGACGTCTTCGCCTAAAACAAAAACGGTATCGTCGCGGCCCATTTCCTCATCGACGGCTTCGCGGAGAGCGTTGAACAAGAGAGTATCTGCCATAGGTCTGCTTCTAGAAAGTTGAAAAAACAAGAGAGTGTGCGGGCCGCTCTGACGATGCAAAGCAAAAAAAATCCATCCGGTCGCGGGCAATCTGGAGCGATGGCGTTGACCAGTCGGGCCTAACGCTCGGCAAAAATGTAGCGATAGAGTTCACTGGGGTCGGGCTCAGGGCTCTGTTCGGCAAAGGTAACGGCTTCATCCACCAGGGTTTGAATGCGATCGCGAATGGCCTTCAGGTCGCTGCCTTTGACCAGGTTTTGCTGAAGCAGGTATGTTTCAAAACGCTTCAGCGGGTCGCGGGCCAGCCACTCTTCTTTCTCTTCTTTCGACCGCAGCTCATCGGGGTCGGCCAGCGAGTGACCGCGAAACCGGTAGGTGAGACATTCAATCAGCGTCGGGCCTTCGCCCGCGCGAGCGCGACGCACCGCTTCGAGGGCAGCCCCCCGGACGGCGAGGACATCCATGCCGTCAACTTCGACGCCGGTCATACCGAAAACGCTGGCTTTTTTATAAATTTCCGTTTGCGAACTGGCGCGATCGTGGGCCATGCCGATCGCCCACTTGTTATTCTCCACCACGAAGATAATTGGCAGCTGCCACAGCGCGGCCATGTTGAGGCATTCAAAAAACTGACCGTTGTTGGTGGTGCCGTCCCCAAAGAAGCAGGCCGTCACCTGATCGGCAGCGGCATCGCCCAACGCGTTACGGCGATAGTGCGATTGAAAGGCCGCTCCCAGAGCCACCGGAATGCCTTCGCCAATAAAAGCAAAGCCGCCAAGCAAATTATGCTCCGCCGAAAACAGGTGCATTGAGCCGCCCCGACCCTTGCTGCAGCCCGTTTCTTTGCCAAACAGCTCCGCCATGACGTTGCGCGCGGGCACCCCCACGCTCAGCGCATGGACGTGATCGCGGTAGGTGCTGCAGACATAGTCATCGGTGCGCAAACACTTGATCACCCCAGAAGAGACCGCCTCTTGACCGTTATACAGATGCACAAAGCCAAACATGCGACCCCGATAATACATCTCCGCGCACTTATCTTCGAAGTAGCGGCCGAGTACCATGTCCTCATAAATGGTGAGCCCTTCTTCGGCGGTCACGAGGGCATCGGTTGCATTAAATACGGGTAGGGTCCGTTCCTGAGCCATGGGTTTGACGTATCCTTGACGGCAGTTCCAACTTTACACAATAAACAATATTGTCCTTTTGATAAGGTTTCTCAACCTTAGAATTATCTTGAGGACAGACCTTGCGCCCATATCGCGGTGTGGGTCAGGGGGCGACCCCTGGGGGGCAGGCGGAAATCTCATCAATCTTATACCGGTATCTGACTTTAGACATCAGCAGCGGTAGTTGGCCATAAAGGAACTTAAATTGGGCGGTCAAGAACTCGACAACCGACCTATTATGAGGAACGATTTACGAACAGGTTTCTGAAGCAAACGGGTGGGCGGGGGCCATGCCCGCCATGATGGCCGCGGGCATGGCCCGAACGACTGATAGCAAGATGGGCACTTGGGGACAAGACAGCAGTGCGGATTCCACTGGATCATTATCGAATACTGGGGTTGCCCATTCAGGCAACGACCGACCAACTGAAGCAGGCCCATCGCGATCGCACTCTGCAGCTACCGCGACGGGAATATTCTGAAATTGCGATCGAGTCGCGCAAAGCCCTGATTGATGAAGCCTATACCCTGCTCGCCGATGCTGAGCAGCGGCAGTCATACGATGCGCAATTTTTGGGCCGCGCCTACACGGCGGAAGCGCTCACTCCGCCCCAAGCCAGCCCGGCTACCGGGGCCGCAACCGAGTTAAACCCACAGGTCGGGGAAGCGGCCCTGCGATCGTTGGCCGCCGACCCCACCCCGGTGCGATCGCCAGAACCTTACACCCCCACTGTTGACATTGAGGACGCCCAGTTTGTCGGAGCGCTCCTGATTCTGCTCGAACTAGGCGAATACGAACTCGCGATTCGCTTGGGGCGGCCTTTTGTGACCCATGGCGACGCCAATTTAGGCGATGGCCGCTACGGTGAGCCGGCGGCGGTCAGAGCCGATATCGTGCTAACCCTCGCCCTGGCCTGCTTAGAGCTGGGTCGCGAGCAGTGGCAGCAAAACCAATACGAAAATGCCGCAGAGTCGTTAGAAACGGGCCAAACGCTGCTGGTGCAAGAAAATAGCTTTCCGGTCATTCGCAGTGAGCTGCAGTCTGATCTGTACAAGCTGCGCCCCTATCGGGTGTTAGAACTGGTGGCTCGACCGGTCGATCAAACCGCTCCCCGCCGCCAGGGCGTCAAACTCTTGAAAACGATGCTGCAAGACCGGGGCGGCATTGATGGCATCGGCGACGATTTATCGGGTCTCTCGACCGATGATTTTCTGCGGTTTATTCAGCAGCTGCGAGGCTATTTGACCGCCGGCGAACAGCAGGAAATTTTTGAGGCCGAAGCACGGCGCCCTTCGGCCGTCGCCACCTATCTGGCGGTGTATGCCCTGCTCGCCCGCGGCTTTGCCTTTCACCAACCGGCGCTCGTCAGACGTGCCAAGCAGCTGTTAGAACGGGTGGGCGCGCGACAGGATGTCTACCTAGAGCAAGCGGTCTGTTCCTTGCTGCTCGGTCAGGCTGAAGAAGCGGGCCGTGCCCTAGAACGCAGCCAAGAATACGAACCCCTAGCCTTTATCCGCGAACATTCTCAAGGCTCGCCAGACTTGCTGCCGGGGTTGTGCCTCTATGCCGAGCGGTGGCTCCAAGAGGAGGTGTTTCACCACTTTCGCGATTTGGCCCAGCAGCAAACCCTGCTGAAAGACTATTTCGCCGACCCTCAGGTGCAGTCTTTTTTAGAGACGATGCCCGCCCCGGCGCTTGCCGAGTCGCCTCAATCGACGGCTGCTCCCGATGCCTTGGCAGCCGGGGCGATGGCCTTCGGCCCGCCGCCGCCATTGCCCACCCTGTCGGCCCCGGTCACCCCAGCTTATACCGACGCTCCGGTCGGGGGCACCCCGCCGGCTCGCCCCAGCGCTGACGCCAATACAACTCGCGAAGAAATCGGTTTGAGCGTCGCCGAGCGCGTCTCACAGCTATCGCCGGAGGGGCAACTCCAGGCCTCGGGGTCAAGCCGCTCGTTTGCCCCGTCGCAAAACGGTCACCGCCCCTCGGCAGCGGTCGTGCCTCCGGAGCCGCTGGAACCAACTGAGCGGTCATCGCGATCGCCCCATTGGGGTCGCCTCGCTGGGGTGGTGACGGTGGGGGCAGTGACGATGGGCCTCTTGGGCTTGGTCACGGTGCGCGCCTTTAGTTGGGTGGGGTCAGCCTTCAGCGGCCCGAGAATTCAACGGCCCGCGCTCGATATTAGCCTGATCAGGCCGCCGGTCAACATTCCCACGCCGCCACCGCCCGAGGCGCAAATTGGCATCAAAGATATCGCTGAACGCACCATCACCGCCTGGTTGTCGGCCAAACGCGAAGCCCTCGGGCCAGAACACACCATGGACAATCTGGAGACGGCTCTGGTCGAGCCGGTGCTGACCGAGTGGCGGAACCAGGCTCTGGGAGGAGAACGCGACAGCTGGTACTACACCTTCGAGCATTCGGTTGAGGTGCTGTCGGTGGAGCCTGATGACCCCACTGCCGAGACTCTGACAGTTGAGGCTCAGGTTAAAGAAGTCGCCCAATTTTATGAACTGGGGACGCTCAACAACCGCAATTCCTACGATCGCGACCTCAACATGCGCTACGAGCTGGTGCGCCAGGAGGGTGACTGGTTCATCAAGAGTATGGAAGAAATTGAATGATTGCCGTTTCAGCTGGGTACCTTGGAGCGGGTTCGGTCACCTCGCTGCCCTGATGCCAAGGGGGACTTTGGCGAATCGCAGTGGTGCAATGACTCGTTTTGCGGTATGTTGGGCGCTTGTGTGTCAAAGCTATGATGGTGTTTTCACCGTTGGGCCAGGCCACTGTAGAAGCGCCTTTTGTGTGTACTTTAATTTTGCTGCCCTACTGAACTGAGGATATGCAACTCGACAGTCCTCCAGCGCCCTCGGCGCCCTCAATTTTAGAAACGCTGCCGGTCCCCAATCTGCCGACCCAAGATTGCCCGCGCCGGGTGCGGATGGATCTGGATTTGCTCATATTGGCGATCGAATCGCTGGACGTGGCGGGTTCAGAGGCCCTGCTCAAAGTGTCAGACCAGCTCGGCCTGCAGTCGGTGATTCCCGGTCGCGTAAAGCTCTGGCGCATCCGTAGCACCAACCCCATGCGGCGACAAAACCAGCGCGATCCCTTATCGATCGCCGAGGCCAAAGCGCTGACCATCGTGATTTGCTTTTTGGCCAAGCGCCTATCCGTACTGATGCGTCAGCTATTGCTGGGCTCTCAGCAGCTCAGCGATAAGCAGCTCGCGTTTGATCATCATTTTCGGCTAGCCGACTATCTGCTAAGATTTCGCAGCCTATTTCGGGCTCGCATGAACCCACAGCGAGCCGGTGTGATTGCCTACAGCACCGACGAAAAACTCAACGAGCTGGCGATTTCGCTACTGACTCGCCTACTATTTTGTACCGGCACCCAAGGCCCGCAGCGCCTCTGGAGCAGCCTGTTTGACGGAGAAGTCGTATGACCGTTCAACGCCAATACACCCTGCCCAACTGCAACCTCAAGCTGGAAGGGCTGAATACGGGCGACGACACCGACCCGATGGCGCCCCTCACGGTGGTCCTCAACTCAGAATGCATTTTTCCCGGTACGCCCCACGTCCTCAGTGGCGGTCGGGAGTTTCTCGACGCACTGGTCAAAACCGTGAGCGACTACGCACAATCGCTGCTGAGCGGTATTCCCTACCCCTTGCCAGGAGAGGTCTCGGCAGCCCAGCCGGTCGTCCTCAAACCGGGCGAGCACCATCGTCATCACTTAATGGCCACCGTAACTGCCGCCGATGGCACCGCGACGCGCCAGACCCTAGAGCTGAACTCAGTGCAGCTGTTTGATCTGGTCGAAGCGGTTGATCAGCTCCTAGCCGATACGCTCACCCTACCTGACCTCACCCTGCAGCTGTCATCCCTCGATCGCCGCCATGTTCGCCCAGCGGAGCCGATGGCTCAGCGGGCGGTGCCCGCAGCAGTGGGCCTATCGACCCTGGCGGCGGCAGCAGCCCTGTTCTTTCTGCCGCCGGTACCAGAGTTTGAGGTGCAGCGCCGCGAAAGTGAAGGCGCGTCGCTCTCGGAACTGGTGGAACAAGAAGCCGCTAATTTGGCGGAAGCGGAAGCTCCTCCTGACGACTCTGAAACCGCCACGGGCGATCGCGCCGCCGGTACCGATTCTGACGACGACGCCACTGTCGCCGACCCCATTGCGGCGGGAGTAGCACTCGACCGCCTGGCAACGGCAGCGGCGATTACGGATACCGAGACCCTGAGCGAGTTAGCAGCCGAGTTAGAAGACAGCTTAGCCGATGCCTTAGACGCCGAGGTCGCCTTCGAAGACGACCTGATTTATCGCGTCGCAGTCTCAGAATCGGGTGATATTCTAGGCTACAAATATGAAAATGATGCTGCCCTCATCAATGTTGACAGCACCCCACTGCCAGAGCTGACCTTCATTTCAGTCGATACGACGACCACGACTGACGAGCCCGTAGCCCAGTTTTTGGTCACCTTTGACGAAGCGGGTGAAGTCACCGCTGAGCCAATTGACGCCGATGAGTTGACTGACGCCGATAGCGAAGAATAAGCCCGGCGGCGGGCGGCGTGAGATGAGTTCACGGACACAGTGCTAGTGGTCACCGTCGTGAGGTCTAGCGCTCCATCCGGTGGCGGTTGAGTCAGCGTTACAGGTACGGCTGCGATCGCAGTCCCCCCAGTCACGTCCTTTAGAATAAGAACACTCGCCGCTGTTGATTGAAGTGGGCCATCACCATGCACGACACCACTGGCCTGGCCATGCCCCAGGCTGACCCGCCGCGCCCACCGCGCGCGACCCTGCCGACCATGTACGATTTGCCCAGCGAGTTTCCTGAGGAACCTGGCTTACCCGACGAATTTCATGATTTGCAGCCCCAGTTATTGAGCCGGACCCTAACTCTATCGGCCTATCAGCGTGACCGATGGTTTACCGGCAGCGATCTGAATCTTTACTACGACGTGCATCATCCGCTGTGGCACAAGCGGCCCGACTGGTTTTTGGCTTTAGACGTACTGCGCCTTTATGAAGGTCGTGACCTGCGTCGCAGCTATGTGGTGTGGCAAGAAGGGCCGGCCCCCACCGTCGCGATCGAGTTTCTGTCACCGTGCACCGAGCGGGAAGATTTGGGCCGGTTTTATAACCCCCAAGACCAAATAACTGCCGCGTCGGCAGCTGAGCCGGACCTGTCCGCTGACGCTACGCTGCCTGGCAAACTGGAAGTATATGAGCGCTATCTGCGGGTGCCGCACTACCTGGTCTACAGTCGCTATAGTCAAAAACTACGGTATTTCAAGCTGGTCGGCACTCGCTATGAAGAGCAATCTCTTAGCCCCGAGCCACCGCTCGTTTGGTTAGACGACTTAGAAATTGGCCTAGGAGTCTGGGCAGGAGAATTTGAGGGGATTCCGGCGCATTGGTTGCGCTGGTGTGATGCGGCGGGTCAGTGGCGGCTCACCGATACCGAACGAGCGGAACAGCGAACAGAGCAATTAGCGGCACAACGACGGGCCTTGGGCATTGACCCTGAGCCAGCATGAGAGTTAGGGCAAGGCGATCGCCCGCGATCGAACCAGCCCTGAAACCACCAGTACAAACCGCACCCTGTGCCAGCAAACAGATTGAACAATCCGGCTCAAACCAACTTTTAGGACGGCAAAAACAAATCAAATGGCTGAATTGCAGACAGCGATGATTTCAGCTAAGTCCTGGGGGAAAATGGTTACAGTCTCTACTGAGAACACCAAACATGAGAGGCCATGACAATCCCAAAAAGTGTCTAGCCTTAGCGGCGACCTCTAGACTTTCCCGTTACGTTATCTGTAACGAAATCAGCCACCTTCAATCGTAGGGGCTCTGAAAATAGTCACTGCACCCATCTACGTCTATGTCCACTGCTAGTCTGAGTTCCCCGTCATTCAACAATCATTCTCTCGCTTTGTCACGGTGCTCTCCCTGGCTGACCCCACTGGCCTACTTTTTAGGGGAAAAGCTGATTGTGCCCAGCTATTTCCGTCAGGTCAAAATTAGAGGGCAGCAAAACTTATCGCACCGAGGGCCGATTATTTTGGCCCCGACCCATCGGGCTCGCTGGGACTCGATCATCATTCCCTATGCGGCAGGGCGCTCAGTCACAGGGCGAGACTTGCACTTTATGGTGACCTCTGACGAGGTTAAAGGGTTGCAGGGCTGGTTCATCCGTCGCTTGGGCGGATTTGCGGTCAACGTGCGATCGCCCAGCGTTTCCAGCCTGCGGCACGGCATCGATTTGCTGCAGCAAGCTCAAGTGATGGTGATCTACCCCGAAGGGGGCATCTTTCGCGATTGCCAGGTGCATCGGTTAAAACCGGGGCTGGCCCGCATTGCTCTCCAGGCCGAAGCCCAAGCCCACAATCTGGGCATCAAAGTGATTCCCGTCAGTTTGCGATACGACATCCCTAACCCGCACTGGCGCAGCAGCGTCGAAATCGCCTTTGGCCCAGCGTTAGACGTGTCTGCCTATTTGCCGACCCAACAAAAACGGCCCCTCACCGCTGAGGAACTGAAGACGACGGCCCGCCAGCTTACTGATGATTTGACAGTGGATTTAACGGCCCTTTCGGATCATCAAAATCAGCGCGTCCTGTTCTAAAGGGACTTGCTGATGGGGGGATATCTTGATGGCGATCTGCCTGAGCGATCGCCCCGTAACTCAGGCGTCACAAAGTAAGAGATGAAGCAGGGCAGTTTGGCTGGAACCTGATATTGACTAAAATAGAAAGCGATCGCCTCGCATCTCTCAGTCCAGATCATGCCGTATTCAGATATCATCACCATTGAACCTGGAAAACGGGGTGGCAAGCCCTACATTCGATGCCTGCGTATTACCGTTTACGACGTCTTGGGCTATCTCGCTTCCGGCATGACCTATGACGAAATTCTCGAAGACTTTCCCCATCTAACCCAGACTGACATCCTCGCTTGCTTGAGCTATGCCGCAGATCGAGAGCGCATCAGGTTAACCGTCAATCCATGTAGGCGATTGGAATTTTGGGCGTTGCATAATTAGGAGATGAACCAGGGTAATTTGCGATGCAATGTCCAGAGT
>ERZ1740060.573-NODE-573-length-18167-cov-12.292292_pt1 | contig 18167 bp, 13 predicted proteins | sample MGYA00581743_ERZ1740060 | MGnify/ENA primary metagenome ERZ1740060 (study PRJEB43018, sample SAMN04849235) | marine metagenome | isolation source: floating plastic debris | place: Pacific Ocean | collected 2008-08-27 | study: EMG produced TPA metagenomics...
GTTTAGTAGTACGGTAGGGTTAGTGATTGATGCGGCTACGGGTGAGATTGACCTATCAGCCTCAACCCCCGGTACCTATACCGTGACTAATACTATCAGCTCAGGTAGTTGTAATGACAGCCGTAACAATATTATTCAGATTCTGGAAGATGGTGATTCCGGGTTTAATTACGGCGGGGTAACTACTTTCTGCCAAACTGATCCTGTGGATCCAACTGTCACCATTACTGGTGACCCTGGAGGAACGTTTACCTCTAGTGATCCGGCTAATCTAGTGATTGTACCTAATGGAGCAGGTGCGGGAACGATTGACCTTTCGGCGAGTAGTCCAGGCATTTACGATGTGACCTACACTACACCTGGTACTTGCCCTACTGACAGTGTAATAAGCATTACCGTCACTACTCCGGCTGCTTCTAATCTAACTTACGCTGCCGCGGCTTTCTGTATTGGTACTGGGGTTCAGCTTCCAGTAGACCCAGCTGTACCTAACGGAACCTTTACTTCTAGTGATGGGGCATTGATCGTAGATATAGCTACTGGGGAAATTGACGTGGATGCTAGTACAGTAGGCTCATATACAATTACATACACCCCTAGTGATGCCTGCACTGCCGCTGCAACCTTTAATATAGACATTCAGGCACCACCAACAGCTGATGCTGGAACAGATGGTTCATCCTGTACGCTTGATTATCAGCTTAATGGTAGTGTGCCTACTGCTGGAACAGGTATGTGGATAACTACTCTACAACCCGGTGGCTCAATAGTATTATTTGATGACCCGGCTTTACCCAATGCTACGGTTACGGTAGATGTAGTAGGGACTTATCGGTTTCAATGGGAAGTAACTAACGGGGTTTGTACTCCGGTGAATGATGAAGTAGAAATTAATTTTAGCGATCCACTGGTAGTAGTGCCTTCAGCCACTTACAGTGATGCCGAATGTAATGGGCTTGGTTTTGGTAGTTATGAAGTAAATGTCAGTGGTGGAAGTGGTAGCTATACTTATTCTTGGGTCGGTAACGACTGGGGGGGGAATCCTATCAGTGAATCAGATCGTTACCTGAATGGAGCAGATGGCGACGGGGCGTTTGGTCTGGGAGTAGCTGGAGGTATCTACACTTTAACTGTCACTGATGCAGGGTCAGGCTGTGACACTACTATTGTAGCGGTCATTGGCAACGATGACTTAACTACTGAAGGGGCAACTCCTGATGTAGGGGTGACAGTCACCCCTAGCTGCGCTGGCGGTAGCAATGGTGATATTGAGGTGGGAGTTCCATCGTCGGCCAATTCATATTTGGTTCGCTTTTATGACAGCTTAGGAGTTTTACAGCATACATCAAATCCATTTACTGGTACTACGGCAACTACTCGCTTTTCAGATTCAGGACTAGGGTTACCAGCCGGAACTTACTACATTGAGGTAGCTGACCTAAGTAGTAGCGAGTCTTGTCGAACGGGCGATACGGTTGTCATCACCTCAGTAGCTACTCCAGTAATCACCGTAGATAGTCAAATCAATCCTAGCTGTGCTGGAGAGTCAGACGGTAGCATTGACGTGTCTATTACCGGGGGAGTGGGTCCTTTCACTTTCAGATGGCTTCAAGGTGGAGTGGATTTTGCCACCACCGAAGATATTTCAGGAAGACCAGCCGGAGGTTATCAGCTAGAAGTGACTGATACTGGGTCAGGTTGTGTTGTAATATCTCCGGAAATTACACTTAGTGATCCACCTTTGGCGACTGGACCCAATGCGCAAGCTCCGGCATTACCATCGATCACTTGTAGCTCCTTTACGGCTGAGTGGGATGAAGTTCCGGGAGCAGAATATCGGGTGGATGTAGCCACGGATAATACTTTCACCACGCTAGTTCCTGGATTTAGTGATGTTGCGGTAGCCATTGGAACGTTTGAGCTAGATATAACCGGGCTGACGGCTGGAACGAACTACTTCTACCGGATAAGGTCGCTAACTGGTACATGCTTGTCAGATAACTCAGATACCATTACCGTAACTACTGAAAGTGCCCCAGTAACCACAGCGTTAACTGCCACTGGAGTAGCTTGTGATGCCTTTACTGCTAATTGGACTGAAGTTCCGGGAGCAGAATATCGGGTTGATGTAGCTACGGATAATGCTTTTACTGCACTAGTGCCTGGATTTAGTGATGTTGCGGTAGCCATTGGAACGTTCGAACTAGATGTAACCGGGCTGACGGCCGGAACGAACTACTTCTACCGAGTCCGTGCTATTGATCCAGTGTGTGGTCTTTCGGTAGATTCTAATGTAGAGAGTGTAACTACACTCGGTACTCCATTAGCCGCTCCTAGCAATGTTTTACCCAGCAACCCAGTCTGCGATGGATTTACTCTTACCTGGGATGCCGTGACTGATGCGGTTAATTACCGGGTAGAAGCATCAGATGATGGCTTTGTAACTACTGTATCTCAGATTGCTCCTGGTTCTAGTACTACTTCAACTTTCAATGGCTTAACGGTAGGCACGACTTACGAGTACCGCATTACTTCTATTGGAGCCTGTGGCAATGGCGGTACAACTACTCCTGCTTCATTTAATACTCGTGACGTTCCAGTTACTCCTACCGTGACCACCTCTGCTCCGATCTGTGATGGATTCACCCTTAGTTGGAGCTTAGATACCAACACCGACGATTTCATAGTTGAAGTAGACGATGACCCTACTTTTGCTAGCATTGATTTTAGTAATACTACTGCACTAGATAATATTAATGTTACTGGATTAGCATTGATAGGAACTACGTATCACTACCGAGTAACTCCACAAAATGCTTGTGGTGATGGTGTAGCAGCTAGTGGGGCTACCGACACGAGAGCGGCACCAGCTCAACCAATAGTAAGTGAGAATACAGCTTGTGATGGATTTACGCTGAATTGGAATGCCGATACCAATGCCGATGATTATCTTATAGAAGTAGACGATGATCCAGCTTTTGGTAGTATTGATTTTAGCCAGACTACTGCGACTGATAATGTCACTTTTTCTGGGTTAACACAGGGAGCTACTTATTTTTACCGAGTAACTCCTGAAAATGCTTGTGGTGTTGGTGTAGTAGCTAGTGGTAATGTAACAGTTGATGATCTTCCTGGTAGCTTACTCAGTGCGCCTACCGCAAGCGCAGCTACTTGTACTGGATTTGATGTAAACTGGGGAGCCGTAGTTTCAACCAATGGTTACCGGGTGGAAGTATCTCCAGTATCAGATAATTTTACGTCAGATATAGATACATTAATAGTAACCGGAACGGATACTACTTTTACCACCCTGAGTGAAGAAACGGAGTATTTCTACCGAGTAACACCGGTAAATAGCTGTGGTGATGGAGGAACGACAATAGGTGCCAGTAGTATATCTACTAATCAGGCAGTAGACTGTGGCTGCGGATTTGACTTAGCGGCCTTCAACGTAGTGCCAACCGACGCTAGCTGTATTGGGGCTAACGATGGGCAGATTCAGGTGTTTACTGAAACATCTTCGACGGCTCCGCCATCCCGCTTCCGCTTCCGTTATCAGTCACTAGACGACCCTACGATACTATCACCTTGGGATTCAACCTCATCTGACCTTACCGGAATAGGAATTGTTGTCTTTGATCCAGATACCTTATCTGCTGGAGATTACCGGATCATTATTGAGGATCGTAACCCTGGTCCTACCTGCCAAGTTGCTGATACAATTGAGGTACAAGTTGGAGTACAAAACGATATTGAGGTAAATGTTCAGGCCGAAACTTGTACAACGTTAGGAACTATTTCACTAGAAATACCAGATGGCTGTTTAGATGATATTACCCCTGAGTATTTAATGTTCCGTACTAATGAAGATGGTATCGAGGAAAGCTATAGTTTCTTATTGGATCCGCCGGGCGGAACTACCTTTGTAGATTTAGAATCGGGTAGTTATCGGATTGTAATGGTTAACTTCAATATCACTACTGTCGAGTACGATACGATAACCAGTATCAGAACATTTGTACCTAATAACTGCTCGGTAGTGGGTGGAGATACTATTCAAACTACTTGCTCTTTAGATGGTAAACTCGTCGTCCCCAGCACTACTTTAACAGAATGTGGGGCTAGTACGGGTACACTAGAATTAACTGTACAAGGAGGTGAAAGCGAAGAGTACACGTTTACGATTCAATCTTCGGATGGTATTGTGCGTACTGAGTCCGGATTAGGATCGGTGATCTTTGCCGACGTTCCGGCGGGGCGCTATATTTACACGGTAGTGACGGAAAGTGGAAACGCTAATTGTAGTGGTTCAGCTCGTGTCGGCGATAATGGCCTCCTGTTTACGCTTAATCCACCGGTGCTACCTGCTTGCGATGATCCTGATCAGACGGCTGAAATCAGGATCATTGTAGATACTTTGTTCTCAACGGCTTCAGGGCCTTATGATGCAGTGGCTGTATCCGGTAGCGATACGGTTAGTCGAGCAGCAATTGATATAGGAGAAACCTCTACTACACTTACTGGATTACCTACCGGACAGAATTATCAGATAATCGTAGCTTCTCGCGACGAGCAGGCTTGCCCGAAAACTCAGATAGTATCCATTCCTGGTACAGGTGAAGATGCATTGGCTTTTGTTACCCGTTCTCAAAGTATTACTTGTTTTGGTGAGTTTGGCTCGGTAACAGTAGATAGTATTCAAGCAGTAGACGGTCTTTCTCTCAAGTTTCTGCTTTACCGGGTAGATCAGCTTGAGGCGATTGATGAAGCTACCTTTAATCGTCTTCCACTAAGCTATACCTTTGAGCAGCTGCAGCCAGGAGATTATCAGATTGAACTGGAGCAACAGCAAGGTAGCTGCGACCGGGTGAGCCGTATCCGTTCTGAAACATTTAGAATAGAAGGGCCAACTGCGCCCCTTGAAGCTGATGTGCCGGAAAACGTAACTGCTACGGTCGAATATCCCTACGGTAACATTGAAATTAATGAAATCCGCGGGGGAGTAGCACCCTACGAAGTACGCATCGCGATTGATCCGGTGGGTAACTCTCAAGATTGGATAGAGGTAGTAAATGATAATCCGGCGATTAACCCGTATCAGTACGTATTTACTGACCAAACATTGGGTAACTACCAGATAGAAGTTCGCGACAAATTGGGTTGCGTGAAGCCATTTATTGTATCAGTTAATTATACGGCAGATTTATATATCCCTAATATCTTTACTCCGAATGGCGACGGAGATAATGATGTCTTCCGAATTATAAATCTAGACAGGTTTACCTCTGATGATGATAGGGCAGCGATTATCATTACTAGCCGTTGGGGAAATAAGGTATTTGAGTCGGATGCTTACATTGAAGAAAACTTCTGGGATGGGGGAGAATATCCTGATGGTGTTTACTTCTACCGATTGACTCTACCGAACGGTGAAGGCTACAGTGGTTGGGTAGAAATTTGGCGGGGAAGAACTCCTTAAAATAATGCCCGAGTGTTCAAGTGTACATATAAAGCCAAATAGGTTTGAACACTTGAACACTTGAACTTAGACTAACTTAGCATCCAAGGTGATCTCAGCCCCGGCAAGCACTTTAGAAACTGGGCAGTTTTCCTTAGCTCCTTTTGCATGTTGCTGAAAATCTTCTTCGCTGATGTTGGGGATCTTAGCTTCACTCATTAGGTCAACCTGGGTAATCGTAAATCCACTATCGTTCTGGACTAGCTTTACCTGAGCTTCCGTTTTTACGGATTCGGGTTGGTATCCAGCTTGTTCCAATCCAGCAGAAAGCGCCATGCTGAAACAGGCAGCGTGAGCCGCCGCAATCAGTTCTTCAGGGTTAGTTCCGTTACCTTCCTCAAATCGGGATAGAAAGCTGTAGCTTCCTTCAAAAGCCCCACTCCCTAGCGATAAATTCCCTTTTCCTTCTTTCAGTCCACCCTGCCATTGGGCATTTGCTTTTCTTACGGCCATGTGTTTGTATAATTTATGGTGAATAATTGTTTCTCATTTAACCTAAAAGTACTAGAAAAGTTAGTGAACTAGAAGCGTGGTTCATTCGTATTTTGAGATAAGCTCGACGCATACGACAGGAAATATGTCAGAAAATTAATCTATGGAAAATCACCATCAGAAATCAGCGATAGAACAGCATTTGTTAAAGCTGCGAACACTAAAACTTAGCGACTACCAAGCTATCCAGTGCATTATGAAAGTGGTGTACGCGGATGCCGGAGGGGCGTGGACAAAACGGGAATTTAAGAACCAGCTTTCGGTTTTTCCTGAAGGACAAATTGGTATTGAAGTAGACGGAAAAATTGTGGCGGCAGCACTTAGCTTGATTGTTGATTATAAAAAATTTGGTGACAATCATACTTACGAGCAGATTACGGGAGGAGGTAATTTTGATACCCACGATGACGAGGGCGACACCCTCTACGGAACCGACCTGTTCGTTGATCCGGAGTACCGTGATATGCGCCTGGGTCGTCGCCTCTACGATGCCCGCAAGGAAATGTGCGAGAACCTGAACCTACGCGCTGTGATTGTCGGCGGACGAATTCCCGGCTACCGTGAACACCGTGGCAAGCTCACGCCCCGCAAGTATCTGGAGGAGGTGAAGAACAAAGAGATCTACGATCCAGTACTCACGTTCCAACTGGCTAATGACTTTCATGTGCGGAAGCTGATGCCGCGCTACGCCCACGAAGACAGAAGCTCCATGCAGTACGCCACACTGCTAGAGTGGATCAATATTGCCTACGAAGATGCATCTGAGCCGCTAATTGGCGGGACTAAGTCGGTAATACGTTTGGGAGCGGTGCAGTGGCAGATGCGTCCGGTAGTCTCTCTGGAAGATTTGTTCCAGCAAATGGAATTCTTCGTGGATACCGTTTCTAGCTATGCAGCTGATTTTGTAGTATTTCCCGAGTTCTTCAATGCTCCACTAATGGCCTTAGCCGAAAATGCTGAGTCTGCTTCGGATGCGGTGCGCCACCTAGCTGAATACACTGACCCCGTGCGAGAGAAAATGCAGGAGCTGGCTATTACCTATAATATCAACATTATTGCTGGATCAATGCCCGTGTACGAAGACCACAAACTGTACAACGTTAGCTTTCTGTTGCACCGCGACGGAAATGTGGACAGCCAATACAAACTGCATATTACTCCCGATGAGCAGAGCTACTGGGGATTGCAGGGTGGAAATAATTTACAAGTATTTGAGACTGATGCCGGACGGGTAGGGGTGCTGGTTTGCTACGATGTAGAATTTCCCGAGCTTTCCCGAATCCTAGCCAATCAGAAAATGGATATTCTGTTCGTACCCTATTGGACCGACACTAAAAATGCGTATTTACGGGTTCGTCGCTGTGCCCAGGCTCGGGCGATTGAGAATGAGTGTTACGTAGTAATTACCGGAAGCGTAGGTAACCTACCCCGCGTGGAGAACATGGATATTCAGTATTCCCAGTCTGCTGTTTTCTCCCCGTCGGATTTCTCATTCCCTCATGATGCAGTAGTAGCCGAAGCAACACCCAACACCGAAACCACACTCATCACTGACTTAGATTTAGAACTACTCAAAAAACTCAGAACTCAAGGGAGCGTCCGTAACCTCCAGCAACGTCGCAAAGATTTGTACGAAGTAATTTTGCGAGATAAGAAGCCGAAGGAGAAAGTGAATAGGCAAGGAATGGAAGAGAAGGTGTAATTTTGAAGTGTTCCTAGGCAAATTACATTTGTGTTTTTTTTGAGAAAACCTTAAGAGCGTGTTTGAACTTTATCCTTTAGCTTTCTAATGGTTGTTTTCTACCCATACTTCGGCTTTTTTTCTGGCGATAGCTTAGGCTATCCCCCTCAAAAAGAGCCTCGTCTGGTCAAAAAACACCTCATAATAAATTCTAAAAATAAAATCCAAACGCACTCTAAATCGCTTTATGAGAAATTTTGTTCTGACACTCACAATCATTTTGTGCGCTGCCGCTACCTATGGGCAAACCGAAATGGCTCCTAAAACTCCCTTTACCGAAATGTACTTGCCCGTTTGGCAGGTCGCCGTTGAACACTGTTTGGACGTGGCACAGGCAATGCCTGAGGAATTGTATTCGTATAAGCCGACCGAGGTAAGCAAAACGTTTGGGGAGCAAATGGTTCATATTGGACATACGGTAGAGCTTCTTACCCAACGTTACGTTCAGGGAATGGAGGTGAAACCAAACACTCCTGATGCCTCTAAAATGACCAAAGCCGAGATTATTGAGTTATTGGAAAGAGGATTCGCTTATACTACTAATGTAATCTATACCATAGAGCAAGAGAAACTGGATGAGTCTTGCGTAATGTACCACAGTGGCAATACCGTGAGTAGGGCGTTTGCCTTTTTCTACGTACAAGACCATATGAACAACCACCGAGCCAAGGCAAATCTGTATCTCCGAATGAACAACATACAACCACCCGAATATACCTGGTGATTAGTAATAAATTCCACCCACTAGAGTTTAGTCTTCAGGTTTGTTAATGTCCCCAACTATCATCCGTAAGCTGGACATCTCAAATTCTCATAAAAGTATCTCATCGCACCAGTCTCTTCAAATATCTTAGTTATCTTATGGATGATAGTGTTTGTTATATAATAGCTCCTTCCACCTATTTTGAGTGAACTCCACCTCCATTTTTCATATCGAAAATCATTTTAATCACGCTCAGGTGATACGGGATAAACTCTCCAACACTAATTAATTTGATTATTTCATCTTTATAAGCCCATTTAACACTCTTAACCTCAGCTTCTTGTAAGCTTAATTTCTCTAGATTTATATCTACTTTCACTACATAATAATCATCAAATCCTCTGTTGAAGTTTACAGTAAAAATGGGTCTTATGTTACTTAAATCTGCCTTGTAAACAATTTCTTCGAATAACTCTCTTTCTGCTGCTTGATTACTGGTTTCGCTAGCATTAGTACTTCCACCAACGGTTAAATCCCACATATTTCCCCATCCTTCTTTAAAGGGTTGTCTTTGTTGTATCAGTAATTGGTTATTTGAATTGATGATGCAGACGTGGATGACTAAGTGAAATTCACCTGGATGAAATGTTTTCCCTCGCTCAACTACTTTACCTGTCTTGACCCTGTATTTATCATACAGATCCTATTCTTCCATTAGCTATTTTCTTTTCTAAGGGTTTTACGTAACATAGATATCAACAAACCTATGTAATTCTTATAGGTAAACAAGCTACTATGAGTAGTATGACTGCACCTTTTTGGAGCTATTTGCATAACCGTGTATCGTGCTAGTTATGCAACCCTTTCGCTGTAAACCCAAATAGCAGAAGCATACGGTTGGGAACTGATCACAAAAACTTATTCAAATTCAACTACCAAACTTCTGAGAAAGAATTTCCTGCTTCTACATTACCCTTTTTGGCGTAGCGCAGCCACTGTTTTGCGGTATAATCGTACAGAAAACATGCTTGAATATCAATCTGCTGCTACACCCTGTACAAACTCTAACGTGTCCACTCCATCAGCGTAATCCCAAAGTTCGGGTTGCTGGGCTTGGCCGAACGGGACATGATTTTTCTGGTTGGGATGGATGGGCTGTTGAGATACTATGCACTGAATTTTTTCTTCGTTTGCCAGCAGTTTTTGCGTTAGCTCATCTTCATTCTGGTAATGCTCGTAGTACACTACTGAAATGGGCGAGACCAGTTGGTCACTCGATCGGAAGAGGGTAAATCCAGTATCCAGAAATGGTTCGCGGTTTACTAGGTAGATTGATTTATTATAGTCGTAGTTATTATTGTATTTGTGATGATGAGCAACGGTTTGATAAGGTTCCAATGCTCGAAAAAGTGGTTCGAAATTATACCCTTCCGGCACAAAAAGCTTAGAAACGTTACGGCAGCCTAGACCAAAATAGCGGAAAATATCCTCGCCCGACGCATTTAATTCCTCTTCAGTCTCATTACCACTCAGCACTGCTACTCCCGTTCGGTTTTTTCGGATAATGTGCGGATACTTAGCGAAGTAGTATTCAAAATAGCGAGAGGTATTATCGCCCCCGGTGGCAATTATTGCATCAGCTGTATTAAGCTTATCCACGATTGTGATGCTTGAGGCCAATTGGGGTTCTAACTCAGTAGCGATATTAATGATATAACGTATCAAAAATGAGTCTTGTGAGCTAAGTTTAATCATAGCGTGCTGACCGCTGATTAGCACCGTCAATAAATCGTGAAAGCCTACCCAAGGAATATTGCCGGCCATTACAATACCGATTTTTTTGATTGAGCTGGGGTGAGTTGGAAAATGACCTGCCCACTGGTGTAGCTTGTTTTCGTTGAGGTAGCGTTGCAATCCTTCTTTTGCAAAAAGAACATTCTCTTCGGTAAACCAGGCATTGTCAGATTGCGCCCGCCGCACTAGCTCGTCTTGTTCAGTTTTATCTAGGTTCTTTAGCACAGTTCCTACTGCGGCAAACACGCGGATTCGGTCGTCTAGGGTAAGCATTAAACTACTTTTTGGGTATTCTTTTGGGGATAAAACCAAAGTTTTGTTACTTCGTTACAAATGTAAAATCGAAAGATTTTGTTTAATAATAATTGTGCGGTAATCTACTGATTTAACAATACCTCAGTAGGTGCACCATGTATTGAGTTAAAACCCCAAAAAACGAAAAGACAGCTATGGCGATCATGATAACTGACGAGTGCATCAACTGTGGTGCCTGTGAGCCGGAATGCCCTAATACGGCTATCTACGAAGGTGGAGTAGAATGGAGTTGGGCCGATGGAACTGACTTGAAAGAAATTGAATTGGAGGATGGTACTGTAGTGGATGCTACTGAATCTCAAGAACCCGTCTCCGATGAGTTTTACTATATCGTAACCGGAAAATGTACTGAGTGTATGGGTTTTCATGAAGAACCTCAGTGTGCCGCGGTATGCCCAGTAGACTGCTGTGTAGAAGACCCCGATGCCCGAGAGAGCGAGGACGAGCTGCTCGGAAAACAAGCCTGGATGCATAACTAGAAATGGTTTTAGAAATTGGGAGTTAGGGATTGGAAATATATCTAATCCCTAAAGAATTCTCTCCAGCCGGAATTTCTTCTTGAATAAGATACCGTTACGGTAGATCTTCATACGGATGCGTTTACCAGGTCTGCGGCTCATAATTGTGCTGAATAATCCCAAATTAAGTTCAGGAAATCGTAGGCCATTTACAGAAAGTACCATATCGCCTTCCTGAATACCCGCTCGTTGGGCAGGTGATCCTTTAATGACTTTACTCACCAAGAAGGTTTCCAGCAACGGCCCTACCGTAATTAGCTCTATCCCACTCATATTGTAATCGAAGGGGCGGCGGTAGTAGCGATTCTTCTGAAGGTACATAGTTTCGTTAGCGTAGTCGAAGATCACGCGAAACCGTTTTAGAGCTGAGCCACCGATGTTACCATTGTGAGCCGTACGGTTGCGAGTGGCTTGCAAAAAAGCATTCTCTTCTGGAAAAGAAGATACTACTTCTTCTAGGCTATAGTCATCAATACCCAATTCTGAAACTCGTGCCATATGACCAAATATATCTCCACTCAATCCCCGACCTAGGTAGCCCGATAAATGAGGGTCAGGAACCGTAATAGAATCGTTACTTTTCATGTTGAGCATCAGCGCATGGCTGGCTCCAGTATCAATCATTAACTTGGCATCAATAGTAGTGGAGTCGTTAACTGATAGCTGTACTCCATCAATGTAAGGCTTAGTATCTTCCACAGTGATAGGAACCTTAGTGAAACGACGAGAAGGTTTAAATGAGCTAGGCTTGTGCAGGGTAACCTCTCGCTTTACGTAATCAATCTCAACCACAAAGCGACTGAAAATCTCGTAGCCCAGTATACCATGAACCTGAGTGCCCAAGTAGCTATCTAGTCGCAAGTAGTCTTCTTTCAGCACTAGCATAGCATTACCTTCAGCTGCTACTCCCTCTGGCAGGGCGAACGAGATTCCATTGCTTACATAAGCACTCACCTCACCAGCGTTTCCTGCACCCATCAGACTAATCATCCGGTCGTTTACGGAAGGTACACCCTCTACATACAGACCGTTAGTAAGAATTGCCGTGCGAACTCCAGTGTCTAAGATAAACTTAAGCTCCTCCCCATTATTAATTCGCACCGGAATAATGATGAGGTTGCTCTGTAACTCAAAAGGAATAGCTACCCGCTTGGCTCGGTTGTTCGTAATACGGAAACCACGATGGAACACCTGAGCTATACCTTCAGAGACAATAAACAAGATTCCGGTGGTGATGCACACGGTGCGAACGAAACTACTCATACGGCCTCCTTTCACTGCTGATAGATCAATTAGCTAAACAAGGGCAACAAGGTTTATCTACGCTATGATGGTAGATAAGAAATAACGTATTGGCAAGCTGGTAGTTCAAAATAATGTAAAATATAAAGGATTTATCGATGCCTTTCTAATGTTAAGAGCAAAAATTTGGTTGCGATTGGTAATCTTATGATTTCCCCTGCTGAAGATGACTCTTATGTACTTTAATTAACATCTAAAGAGTTTTTTTCATTTCTTTGTAGACTAACTTTTCTTCATGTCTACTTTCTCACTATACTTCAATCTGGGCTTAACACACATCCTGGATATTCAGGGCTACGATCATATTTTGTTTGTTGTAGCTCTCTGTGCCTTGTATATGCTACGCGATTGGCGAAAAGTACTGATTTTGGTTACCGCGTTTACTATCGGGCATTCGGTAACCCTTGCGTTAGCTACCCTTAATATCATACAGGTGAATGCTGCATTCATTGAGTTTCTAATTCCTGTCACAATTTTTATAACCGCTGTCAGTAATATTTTACGAGATCAAAAAAACGCCTCACCTAGCAGAGTGCAACTTAATTATGTTTACGCCCTCTTTTTCGGGCTAATACACGGGATGGGTTTTTCTAACTATCTCCGCAGCCTACTGGGGCAAGAAGAAGATATTACGGTTCCCTTGCTGGCGTTTAATCTAGGTCTAGAACTAGGGCAAATTGTTATTGTGGCTATCGTATTAGTAGCTGCCTCTATTTTCGTGAGTATTTTGAGTGTAGCCCGCCGGGACTGGAAGCTGGTTATTTCGGCAGCTGTAGCTGGGATTGCGCTTACGTTGATGATGGACGCAAAGTTTTGGTAACTAGAAGTCGGATTCCGATCTCACAGCGACCACCAGTGACCAAATGATTATGCTATATTTACGCCTTCTTGGGCATCAATAACTACGAACATGAGAATTGTTATTGCCGGGGCTGGAGATGTGGGAAAACACCTGGCTAAGCTCCTTTCTTACGAAAATCAGGAAATTGTGCTGATCGACCTAGATGCTGATCGCCTACGTCAGCTTGGCAGCCAGATTGATGTGGCGACTATCAAAGGGAATTCTACTTCTTTTAAAACCTTAAAGCAAGCAAACGTAGGTGAAGCCGATCTGCTGATTTCGGTAACTGAATCGGAAGAAGTAAACTTAGCAACGACGATTATTGCCAAACAGCTAGGAGCCAAACGAACCGTCGCCCGGATTACCAATGAGGAGTTTCTAATGGATAAGCAAACCCTTGACTTACAAAAAGTAGGAATTGACGAGCTGATCTCCCCTGAATCGTTGGCGGCCCGAGAAGTGAAGCGATTATTGCGGATTGCTGCTGTTACTGATACCTTTGAGTTTGACCAAGGCTTACTTTCCTTAATTGGCATCACTCTTGATCAGGACAGCAATCTAATTGGGAAGACCTTATCGGAAACTGCCCGACTAAATCCTGATAATACTTATATTATTGTGGCCATTCTTCGGCACGGAAAAACCATCATCCCGAAGGGGAACAACCGTTTGCGGGTAGACGACCACGTGTATTTTATTGCTCAGCCCGATGGTATCGATCGGGTGCTAAAACTAACGGGTAAAGTGAAAATGGACATTCAGAGCCTGATGATTTTGGGTGGGAGTAAAGCAGGCTTTCATACTGCGCGGAAGTTGAGCGGGAAGTACCGAATAAAATTGATTGAACGGGATAAAGAAAAATGTTTTGAGCTAGCCGACCAACTACCTGATGTACTAGTAATTAACGGTGACGGACGGGACGTAGAGCTGCTGACTCAAGAAGGATTGACCGATATGGATGCCTTTATTGCGCTTACCGGTGACTCGGAAACTAATATTATTAGCTGCCTGGTAGCTAAAGACCAGAAGGTGAAAAAGACCATTGCGCTGGTAGAAAATACCGACTACATCCACCTTAGCCAGAACATGGGAGTGGATACCATGATTAACAAAAAGCTGATTGCAGCTAACTTTATTTTCCGTTACATCCGCGAGGGCGATGTAGTTTCTATCACTGGAATTCACGGGGTAGAAGCTGAGATATTAGAGTACGAAGTAAACAACAACTGCAAGATTGTAAACCGACGCTTGAAAGATCTCCGGTTTCCCGGCGACGCAATTATTGGTGGAGTAGTGCGTAAAGGAAAAGGCTACATTGCTCTTGGGGATTTTGAGTTCAATTGCAACGACCGGGTCGTCGTCCTCAGCCAACGGGGTGCTTTATCAGAAGTAGAAAAATTCTTTAAGTGATAGAGTAGAATGTTCAGGGGTTAGGCTGTCATCATGTTATAGTATTCACGTATTCAAAATTAGTAATCCTTGAAGTGAAAAACTTAGAATCCTGAATTTCAAAACTCAGAACTTAAATACATGAACACACTAACACTTGGAACCATAACACGCTAACACCGTGCGACGGTCGCCTCGCATCATAACACCAAAAACATGCTTTTCAACTGGAAGGTGCTATTCAATATTTTAGGACTAATCCTGGTATTCACGGCTGGGTTTATGCTGCTGTGCCTTCCCGTCTCTTTTTACTACGGTGATCAGGATTGGCCTGCTTTATTAATGTCAGCTGGGATTACCCTAGTTGTTGGTGGTACTACCTGGCTCATCACCCGCGACCAGCGTGATAAGGAAATGCGGCGCCGAGACGGTTATCTAGTGGTCACGCTCAGTTGGATTTTAATCTCACTCTTTGGTTCCCTTCCTTATGTGTTGAGTGGTGCTATTTCCACTTATCCTGATGCCTTTTTTGAAGCCATGTCAGGATTTACGACTACTGGGGCGACTATTTTGACCGATATTGAGGTAGTTCCGAAGGGAATTCTTTTCTGGCGCAGCCTTACCCAGTGGATTGGTGGTATGGGAATCATCGTTCTTGCTGTGGCTATTCTCCCGATCTTGGGCATCGGTGGAATGCAACTTTTTCAGTCCGAAGCTCCAGGCATTACTCCTGACAAATTAAAACCCCGCATCCGCGACACGGCTAAACGTCTTTGGATTATTTACCTGAGTTTGACGCTAATAGAAACTGTATTGCTCTGGATTGGGGGAATGAGTTTTTACGACTCTATCAATCATGGCTTGACTACGATGGCAACGGGCGGTTTCTCTCCTAAAAATGCTAGTATTGCCCACTATGATTCAGCCTATATTCAGTACGTAATGACCATCTTTATGTTTCTGGCGGGTACCAGTTTTACCCTAACATACTTTATGCTAAAGGGGAATTTCCGTAAGGCCTGGCAAAACGAAGAGTTTCGAAATTATCTCTGGTTCACGGTAATTGTAATCATAGTGACCACCGTAGGTATTTTTATCTCTACTGAAAACAATGCGGAAGAATCATTTCGTTACGCGGCGTTTCAAGTCATTTCAGTCATTAGCACTACGGGCTATATCACTGCCGACTACACCGCCTGGATGCCTTTGTTGACAGTGATATTTTTCCTGCTGATGTTTACGGGCGGTTCAGCCGGCTCTACTTCGGGCGGAGTGAAAATTGTACGCCATACTATTCTTCTGAAGAACAGCCTGCTAGAAATGAAGCGGCAGATTCACCCCTCAGCGGTGATTCCGGTTCGTTACAATGGCAATGCAGTAACACAGGATATTGCTTTTAATGTGCTAGCGTTTTTCATTATCTACATCACTGTTTTTGCCCTAGGCTCAGCCATCATGTCACTGTCGGGCGTAGATTTTATGACGGCGGTAGGTGCGGTGGCTACTTCTTTAGGTAACATTGGGCCAGGCATTGGTACTGTTGGCCCGGTAGATAACTTCGCCCACCTGACCCCGTTTGCCAAATGGTTTCTGTCTTTTCTGATGATGCTCGGGCGATTAGAGCTATTTACGGTACTAATGCTATTTACTCCTTACTACTGGAGTCGGTATGCTTGATTTCAGTTAAATACGAAATGAGAATCGGGTCGCCAGGCGATATGAGATAAGAAAATGAATGCTAACTATAATCGTTCCCTAAATCTAAATCTTTTCAAACTTCCATATTCGGCCTTCCGACTTCTAGCTCTTATCCATGTCCTCAAAAAAATTCTCCTTGCTTGATAGAATAAAGAGTTTTGGCCACGCCATTAATGGGTTTCGGGTTTTATTTAAAGAGGAGCATAATGCTCGAGTACATTTGGTAGTTACCATAGTGGTGCTATCACTGGGTGCATTTTTTAGTATCAGTGTAAGCGAATGGCTCATCATCATTCTGACGATCGGTTTTGTGTTCGTTACCGAAATTCTCAACACTGCTATTGAAGATATTGCTGATTTTATTTCGCCTCAGCGCGATGCTCGTATTAAGCGAATCAAAGATTTGGGAGCGGCGGCAGTACTACTTTCAGCGGTTACGGCAGTAGTGATTGGTATAATTATTTTTCTGCCTAAAATCTGGAGTATTTTGTCCTGAGAAATTACGGATTATCATCGCAATAGAATAATTTGTAGCCGTATTTACCTTTGTGTCATTCGTTATGGAGCAGCCTTCTATCCTGCGAGAAGTATTCAAAAACGACCGCCTTACTACCGAAGAATTAGAAGCCGTAGTTTCCCGGTTCACTCAAGTCACTTTTCAGAAGGGTGAGTACATTTTGCAGGCGGGTGAAGTAGCACACCAATACTACTTTGTGGAAAGTGGATTTATCCGTTCCTACGCAGTGGATACCGATGGAAACGATGTTACGACTGGGTTCTACACCCAAGCGCAAATTTTGATCGACTGGCCTTCTTTCTTCCTGAAAAATCCTACCAAAGAATTCTATCAAGCCCTGACCGACTGCGTAGTCTGGCGATTAGGGTTCGATGAGTTTCAGCAACTATTCCACAGTATTGAGTCCTTTCGGGAAGGTGGGCGGTCACGGTTAGTAGGAAGTTATTTCGCTCTCAAACGCCGGAGCATTGCCATGATTACCGACCCAGCGAAAGAGCGGTACTTACAACTTATGAAAGAGTCGCCCGAACTCATTCATAATGTATCGCTGAAGCACATTGCTACCTATCTGGGTATTACCGATACTTCGTTAAGCCGGATAAGAAAAGAAATTGCCAATGAGCAGTAGTTCTTGCCATAGGACAAGAATTTTATCTTTTGCCTCGCGTACTTTTGTTTTAAATCATTGACAACCATTATTTACTAAACAAAAGTACCATGAACGCTCAATTAACCATTACTACTCCCTACGTAACCAATCAAGTTTCTACCATCATGAACAACATCTTCGAGAAAAGTGTGACCGATACGCTCATTAGCCGAGTAAATCAGCTAACTCCTACTACTGCCAATCATTGGGGGCAGATGAATGTAGCCCAAATGCTTGCCCACTGCAATGTGACTTACGAAATGACCTACGAAAACAAGTACCCCAAGCCTAATGCCTTTGTAAAATTTATGCTTAAAATTTTTGCTAAGCCTACCGTAGTCGGCAGTAAACCATATAAGAAAAATGGACAAACCGCTCCGCAGTTCATCATGAAGGATACCAAAAACTTTGAGGTAGAAAAGAACCGATTGATTCAGTATCTGAAGAAAACCCAAGAACTGGGCGAAGAACACTTTCACAATGCCGAATCTCACTCGTTCGGACGACTCACCAAGCAGGAGTGGAGCAATATGTTTTATAAGCACCTCGATCATCACCTTCGCCAATTCGGAGTCTAACGGAGACTGGAATTTACCGCGGGGCAATTAAAAATCCTGAGGTAGATAAAATAATTTTGCTAACTGCTAACTGCTAACTGCTAACTGCTAACTGCTAACTGCTAACTGCTAA
>ERZ1740060.574-NODE-574-length-18161-cov-22.602839_pt1 | contig 18161 bp, 20 predicted proteins | sample MGYA00581743_ERZ1740060 | MGnify/ENA primary metagenome ERZ1740060 (study PRJEB43018, sample SAMN04849235) | marine metagenome | isolation source: floating plastic debris | place: Pacific Ocean | collected 2008-08-27 | study: EMG produced TPA metagenomics...
TTTTGAACCCCAAACTATCAATCTTCTTTCTGGCGCTGCTGCCCCCCTTCCTGTCGGGCAATCCTGCGACAGCCACCACAGAAATGCTGATACTCGGCGGCATCTTCATGGCAATGACCTTCGCGGTCTTCATACTCTACGGTGTATTCGCAGCCGCCACCCGCCGTTGGCTTTTGCAAAGCGAAACCGTCATGCGCTGGCTCAACCGCAGCTTCGCAGCTGTTTTCGCTGCCCTCGCAGGCCGATTGGCGCTTGAACGGGCATGAGCGACTATCTGAGCTTTGAAGGCCGGATCATTCCGATGATCTGGGGCGAGAATACCTATACGGTGCTGCCCCTGCCCGATGACATTGCCCGGACCTTGCAGGCGCAAAACGCCAAACGGATCGAAGGGGAGATCAACGACCACCCGATCAATCTGGCGCTCACCAAAGCGCCGGTGATCGACGGGATTTTCCTTTATACCGGTAAGAGCCTGCTCGACCGGATTGGTGTGTCACCCGATGAGCCCCTTGAGGTTCGCCTGCGCCCCGCGCCCACAGATCAGGTCGATGTACCTGATGACGTGACTAAAGCCCTGCGCGCAGCGGATAGGACGGCGCATTGGGACAGCCTCTCCCCTGGGAAACGCCGCGGCGTGCTTCACCAGATCACATCCGCCAAACGGGCAGAGACCCGCGAAAAGCGGATCGCGAAGATGCTGACTGACCTTCAGGCAGGCGCCCTATGACCGTGCCGCGCTCTGCCCTGATCCTTGGCCTTGCCGGGCTGATCCCTTTCTTTTGGGGCGCCCTGACATTGGTCAGCACAGACCTTGCCCAGTGGAGCATCCGGGCCCTTGGGCCACGCTTTGTCGGGCCGTATGTCCAGCTTTCATATGGCACGATCATTCTGGCGTTCATGTCCGGCGTGCTTTGGGGCTTTGCCACGAAAACCAAAGGCGCGCAGGCCGCGGCGTGCTATACGCTTTCGGTCATTCCGGCACTTTGGGCATTCTTCATGGTTGGCAGCGGGCCGGTATCGTCGGCCATCAACCTAATGACGGGATTCGCTGGCCTGCTGGCGCTGGATTATATGTTCTGGCAGTGGAAACTGGCCCCGGCATGGTGGATGCAACTGCGCGTTTTGTTGACCGCGCTGGTTATCGCCAGCCTGGCTGTCACGGCGTTCATATGACCAACCGCACCATCGACACGTACAACGCCCGGGCGCAGGACTATGCCGATCTGGTGCGCGAGACCAGGATGGACGGCCTGGACGCCTTCATCGCTGCGATGCCCATAGGCGCGCATGTCCTAGATCTGGGCTGCGGTCCGGGCAACAGCGCCGTGCATGTGGTCGCGGCCGGATGCGCTGTCACCGCCCTTGATGCGTCCGAGGAAATGATCGCGATCGCCAACACTCTGCCCGGCGTAACTGCCCGCCACGCGCAGTTTGAAGACATTACCGGCACTGACCTATATGACGGCATCTGGGCCTCGTTTTCGCTGCTGCACGCGCCCAAAGCCAAGATGCCGACATATCTTGCGGCACTTAACAAAGCCGCCAAACCTGGCGCGCGACTGCACCTTTCGGTCAAGATGGGCGAGGGCGAAAAGACCGACAGCATCGGGCGCTTTTATGCCTATTACACCCAGCCCGAGCTTGAAAAGCTGATCGCTGCCGCGGGCTTTCGTGTCCAAGGACACCTTAAAGGGATCGATAGAGGATTATCGGGTGACATGGCCGAATGGATTGCGATTGAAGCCTATGCCTGAGCTTTTCGCCTATACCGATGGCGCCTGCTCGGGCAATCCCGGCCCCGGCGGCTGGGGCGCCTTGCTGATCGCGCGCGACGGCGACGAGGTTCTGAAAGAACGCGCCCTGATGGGTGGCGAGGCCGAAACGACGAATAACAGGATGGAGCTTTTGGCCGCGATCCATGCGCTTGAGGCGCTTGAACGGCCTTCGACCCTGACCGTCGTGACCGACAGTGCCTACGTCAAAGGCGGCATCACCCAATGGATGTATGGCTGGAAACGCAACGGCTGGAAGACCTCGACCAAGAAACCCGTGAAGAACGAGGATTTGTGGAAGCGGTTGGATGAGGCCGCTGCCCGCCATTCCGTGACATGGGAATGGGTCAAAGGTCATGCCGGGCATCCAGAGAACGAGCGCGCGGATGAGTTGGCGCGTGCCGGAATGGCCCCGTTTAAGCCTGACTGAGGGATTGCGCCGCGCTTTGCGCGTCGCCCCGTGCGGGGCTGCGCCCCGTCTGGACCTTCGGCGAGCGCTGTGTCGGGTGTTGAGGTCTTTTTCGGTATTTAGAGACAAAAGAAGACACAAGGATCCGCGTAAATTGCGATGCCCTGAAGCGTTAGGGTTACCGCGCGATATTCAGCAGAATGAGCCCTGTTCGCCCTGAAAATCTGGTTAACAAAGCGGGTGGCGCCAAGCGGCTTTACGGGCACGTTAACCTTAATAATCCCTTTAAAATACGGACACTGCGAGGTGTCTTGGTATTATGGTAAATGTCGCAAAAAGACTTTGAATGAAATCAACGCCCGTTGTCTGAAAACCCGGTTTCGCATGCGAAACCCGCTAGTTGAAAGTCTTTGGCATATCGGTTCCGCGCAGAAAATCAGCCGCTGGCACCGCACGCTTGCCTTGACGTTGCGCCTGGGTGATGCGCACCGCGCCATCGCCGCATGCTACCACAAATCCACCCAGGTGAGCACCGGGTTGACCAGTGCCGTCTGCAAGCTCTGCATCCAGCAGCTTTACCCGTTCCTGCCCAATCTCGCACCATGCGCCCGGAAAGGGCGAAAGGCCCCGGATTAGCCGATCCACCTCAGCCGCAGGGCGCGCCCAATCGACCCGCGCTTCGGCTTTGTCGATCTTTTCGGCATAGGTCACGCCATGCTCAGGCTGTGGTTTAGCTGTCAGATCGGGTAACTGCGCCAAAGCCTGAACGATCAGGGCAGCGCCCATTTCACTGAGCCGATCGTGCAATCGCGCGGTTGTATCCGCAGCCGTGATCGGCGTTGCGTCTTGCAGCAGGACCGGCCCGGTATCCAACCCGGCTTCCATCTGCATGATGCAAATGCCAGTCTCGGTATCGCCCGCCATAATCGCCCGGTGGATCGGAGCAGCCCCGCGCCAGCGCGGCAAAAGACTGGCGTGAATATTCAGACAGCCCAGCTTTGGTGCATCCAGGATCGCTTGCGGCAGGATCAGACCATAAGCCGCGACGACGCCGATATCCGCCTGCAAATCCGCGAAACGCTGTTGATCTTCCGCTGCTTTCAGCCGCGCGGGATGGCGAACCTCAAGCCCCAGTTCCAACGCGCGGGCGTGAACAGGAGACGGGCGCTCTTTCTTGCCACGTCCTGCGGGGCGGGGCGGTTGTGTGTAGACCGCGCAAACGTCATGGCCAGCCTGAACCAACGCCTCAAGGACGGGGACAGAGAATGCTGGCGTGCCCATGAACACCACTCTCATGCGGCCCCCTTGCGCGCCTTGCGCAGCAGCATATCGCGCTTCACTTTCGACAGCCGGTCAAAATACATCTTGCCGTTTAAATGATCGATCTGGTGCTGCGTGCTGGTGGCCCAAAGCCCAATGAAATCCCGCTGCTCTGCCGCACCGGCTTCGTTCAGAAACTGCACGGTCACCGCACGAGGCCGCTTTACCACAGCCGACACACCGGGCAGATTTGGCGAGGCCTCTTGATGGGGCCGCAGTTCGATCGAGCTGTGCAGGATTTCGGGGTTTGCCATGCGTACCACCTGACCGCGTGTGTCGGACGCATCCACAACCGCAATTCGCAGCGAAACCCCCAGCTGGGGGGCTGCCAGACCGACGCCGGGCATGGCCTCCATCACCGCGATCATATCGTTCCAAAGCGCGCGAATATCGTCTGTCACGGCATCCACCGGATCTGCGATCGCGCGCAGCCGTTTGTCGGGCCAGGGGATAATCACACGGGGCAAAAGGCTAGACGCGCGCCCGTTCGCGCTTGAGCTTTTGCATCTTGCGCGTAATCATCTGCCGCTTGAGCGGGCGCAGGTAATCGATGAAAAGCTTGCCGTCCAGATGGTCAATCTCGTGCTGCACACAGGTCGCCCATAGCCCGTCAAACTGCTCTTCATGGATCTCGCCATCAAGGCCCAGCCAGCGTATTTTGACCTTTGCCGGACGCTCCACATCGGCGTATTGCTCAGGGATCGAAAGGCAGCCTTCCTCGTAAGAGGACACCTCGTCCGAGGCCCAGATCACCTCCGGGTTCATCAGAACCATAGGGCGCGGATCAGCCCCCTCTTCCTTGATGCAATCCATGACCAAAAGCCGCTCCATCACGCCGACTTGTGTCGCGGCCAGACCAATACCCGGCGCATCATACATCGTCTCAAGCATGTCCTTGGCCAGCACATGATGGGCCTCTGTCACCGCAGTCACAGGCGCTGCCACCTTCTTGAGGCGCGGGTCGGGATGGATCAGGATCGGGCGTATCGTCATGGCTTTCATGTAAGGCAGCGAGGCGTCAGTGGCAACGCCCCTTGCGCCTGCGCCCCGGTAAGATAGCCTGCCGGAAAAGCACCGGAGAACCCCCATGTCATTCGACCAAAAGATCGACCGCCGCGGCACAGATTGTTCCAAATGGGACATGATGGAGCCGCTTTTCGGGGTGCCTGCCGAGGATGGCCTTGCGATGTGGGTCGCAGACATGGATTTCAAGGCGCCGCCCTTTATTCAGGACGCGATGAAAGGCCTTCTGGACACAGGCGATTATGGCTATTTCTGCGGGTTGGAGAAGTTCACCCAAGCCATTCAATGGTGGATGAAAGAACGGCATCAGTGGGACGTTGACCCTGAGGCGATGTTCACCACCTATGGTCTGGGCAACGGGATCGCGATCACCCTGCAAGCGTTGACAGAGCCCGGTGACGAAATCATCACGTTCACACCCGTTTACCACGAGTTCGCCAACAAGATCGGCAAGACGGGACGGGTCGTCAAAGAGTTGCCGCTTGTCACCGACGAGACCGGCCTCTACCGCATGGATTTCGAGCGCTACGAGACGATGCTCTCGGGGCGGGAAAAGCTGGTCATGCTGTGCTCGCCCCACAATCCGGCCGGGCGCGTCTGGACCACGGCAGAGCTTAAAGAGCTTGCGGCGTTCTGCATCAAACACGATCTGTTGCTGATTTCGGATGAGATCCATATGGACCTGACCTATTCCGGCCAGCAGCATATCCCGATGCCTGTTGCCGCCCCTGAGGTTGTCGACAGGCTTGTGATAACGACCTCGGCTTCGAAGTCTTTCAATATCGCAGGGTCGCGCACAGGGACCGTTTCGATCCCCTGCCCCAAACTGCGCGCCCGGTTCGAAGCGTTCTTCCGGGGGCTGGACATGCAGCCGAACCTCATGGGGGTGCGTTTGACACAGGCGGCCTATTCCCCGGCGGGTGCGGCCTGGCTTGATACGTTGAAGCCCTATCTCGAGCAGAACTATCAGCTTTTCAAAGATGGCATAGATGCAATTCCGGGGCTGGGTGCGATGCCCATGCAAGGAACGTATCTGGCCTGGGTGGATTTTGCGGGGACCGGGATGGACCGGTCCGAGTTTTCATCCCGCGTCGCTGAAAAAGCCCGGATCGCAGCGACGCCGGGACACACACTTGGGACAGGCGGAGAGACGTTCTTGCGCTTTAATCTGGGCACCCAACGCGCCAATGTCGAAGAGGCGGTCAGCCGTCTGCAAGCCGCCTTTGCCGATCTGCAATAGGTTTCGCACGCGAAACGCGGTTAACGGGGCAGCAGCGCGACCGGGGCGTCGGGATCCCGCGAATAGTCAAGCGCGGGGGCCTCGGCAGCCGCTGTTTTGCGCTTGAATTCATACTGCATTTCATCGCCCTCTTCCAAAGACGCCACGATCAGGCACTGATAGAGATGCACACCCCCGTGATACAGATCGACCAAACCCCGCAGCTTGGGAGCACTTTCAAGATCCATCGCAAACCCGGTCTCTGACAGGCGCAAAACAGGGAACGTCTGCTCTCCGACATGCACGCGCAAACGCGTTCCCTTTCGCGCCGCAGCCTTGCGCGCGGCCTCAAGACCAGCCTTCACTTCGTCTGACAGGAACGTGGACATTTTGCCCTCCATAAACCTTATGCGTCCAAGGTCGGAAGCAGGGCGTCCAAAATCAAGTGAATTATGCGCAATAGTCTGTTTCGGCGGATTTTGTCAGTCGTCCGCAACAGGCCGCAACACATGCGGCATGGTCGGATCATAAAGCGCACTATCGCGGAAATCATCAATTTCACCCAGCGCCGGACCGACCAGGATTAGCGCTGTCCGCGTGATCTTGGCGTCACGGATGACGGCGCGAATCGTGCCAAGGGTGCCCCGGAAAAAGGCCTGGTCAGGCCAGCCGACGCGGTAAGCGACAACCACCGGGCAGTCCTCGCCATAATGCGGGATCAAGGTCCGTTCGATATCGCGCAAGGCACGGATGCCAAGGTGGATCGCAAGGGTGGTTTTCGTGCGAGCAAAATTCTCAAGCGTTTCACCTTCCGGCATGCCGGTCGATTTCATCGAAACGCGCGTCAGAATGATCGACTGCGCGACCTCGGGGATGGTTAATTCCTGCCCCAAAGCAGCCGCAGCCGCCGCATAGGCGGGCACGCCCGGAACAATCTGGTAATCGATCCCGTCAGCCTTCAGCCGCCGGATCTGTTCTGCGATTGCACCATAAAGCGACGGGTCACCGGAATGCACCCGTGCGACGTCTTTGCCATCTTTATGGGCCTGCACAATCTCTGCGTGGGTCTCGTCCAGTGTCATGGGTGCCGTGTCCATCACACGCGCGTCTTTCGGCGCTTCGGCGACCACCTGTTCAGGCACCAAAGAGCCTGCATAAAGACAAACCGGGCACGCCGCGATGAGGCGTTGGGCCTTAAGCGTCAGCAGCTCTGGATCGCCGGGGCCGGCTCCAATGAAATAAACAGTCATGACCCGTTCCTTAACCAGTTTCCGACAGATCGCCGTCGATCTTTCGAGCGTATCCACGGGGTGTATACATGCGTGGGCCTTCGCCCAGTTCAGCCAGTTTCGAATGGCTCGATCCAACCAGAACGACCGTCAGCATATCGACCTCGTCGACCTCAAGATCAGCAAGGTTGCGGTAGCGGATATGCTCTTCCGGACGACCAAGCGAAGAGGCCAGCATCACTGGTGTCTCAGCCGGGCGATGCTTGAGCAGGATATCCCGCGCCTCGGCCAAAAGCGTGCGCCGTCGCAGCGAAACCGGATTGTAAAACGCGATGACGAAGTCCCCCTCGGCCGCTGCGTGAAGACGTTTGATGATATCCTCCCGCGGGGTCAGCAGATCGCTAAGAGAGATCGCGCAGAAATCATGTCCAAGGGGGGCGCCAGCCCGCGCCGCCGCACCTTGCAAGGCTGACACGCCGGGCGTGCACACCACCTCGACACGGCGCGCAGCGTCGGTGACGCCGTGCTGATCCGGGCCGCGGTCCAGCAGCTCGAACACCAGCGCGCCCATCGCGTAAATACCCGCATCGCCTGAACAAATCAGCGCGACGCTCTTACCCTGCCCTGCCTGTTCCAACGCGAAACGGCATCGATCTTCTTCGCCACCCAATGGAAAATCGCTGCGGGTTTTGCCGTGGGCAAGCGGCCCAAGAAGATCGATGTAAAGGCCATATCCAACCAGTTCATCAGCCTCTGCCACAAGCTGGCTCGCCTCTGGCGTGCGCCAAGAATGCTGGCCCGGACCGATCCCGATAATCGACAATCGACCCCGGGCGCGCCCCTTCAGATCAGTGATCGGTGATGCGGCTTTGGCGACCGCACATGTGACATTCTTGGTCTTCTGCTTGGGCACGATCAGCTGGCCACCTGATGACGCGAGGGCGGCCGCCTCGGACACACCGTGGCAACCGACCTCGGCAAAAACAACGTCCGATGGATTAGCCAGATTTGGCGTCTGCGCTTCGAGTTCATCAGCTGTGAAAAGACGGAACGGCACGCCGAATTCAGCGGCAAGGCTATTCATCGCGGGCTCATCGCCCTTTAGATCAAGCGAGCTGACAGACGCAATTGCACCCGGTGCAATACCCGCCTCGGCCAGTGTCGTTTTAACCAAGCTTAACAGTTCGGCAGGGTCTGCATTTCGGGCGCATCCAACGCCCAAAGCATAGCGCTGCGGATGATAAACAAGCGTGTTTGTATCGGCTTTCACCGGCGCCTCCGAAACCACAAGGCGCACGTCCCCGTCGGGATCGTGGGGCAGGTCGAAAATGGGCTGCCCTTCGATGCGGGCCGTGGCCCCGTTCAGCAGCGCCGCCATGACGGATTTGGCGTTCTCGGGGTTGGCCAGGCGATAGCCAGCGGGCGGCGCATCAAGGGCGACGCCCAAGGCAACATCGCCAGCGGTTGTCACAGCAGCAGTCGCCTGAAGAGCCTCGGCGACCTGTTTAGAAAGACGGTTTGCGCCGCGATGCCCTCCCAAAAGCGGGACCACGATGGCCCCGTCATCCGACACTGAAATCACCGGTGGTTCAGCGGTTTTGTCGGCAAGCAAAGGCGCCACACCGCGGATCAAAATACCCGAAGCACAGACCCCGATGATCGCGTGTTTCGCTGCGAAAAGCGTCCGCGCGTGGTCCAAGGCGTTGGCAAAGAAAACGTCTGCCTTTTCGACCCTGCCGTCACGGCCATGCACCGGACAGTTCAGGGCCGCCGCGATGCGATGCGCGACCGGCTCACCGGATTTGGAAAGCGCCAAAACGATGGGTTTCAAAGCCATGGGTCGGCTCCTTTGGTCACGAGGATCATCGAAAAATACGGCGCCGTTTCCGGAGCTTTGGTTAATGGCATGCGCAGCTCATTGGGCAAGGTCGCGCGTTCGATATAGGCTGCGCGTTCTGTCAAACCGGCGGCCTCAAGGACCCTGCGAATTTTCGACAAATGGCGCCCGACCTTCATGATGATTAACGAATCGGCTTGGGCAACGCGTGCGGTCATCGTCGCTTCATCAAGCGGGCCCGGGATAACGGTGAGCACTTCATTGCGCGCGGCCAGCGGCAAGCCTTGCGCCGCCGCGCAGGCTGTCATTGACGTGACCCCGGGGACAATTTCGGTCGAGAAACGATCTGAGAGACGGGCAAAAAGATACATGAACGAGCCGTAAAAGAACGGATCACCTTCACATAACGCGATGACATCATGTCCTTTTTCAAGTTCAGCCGCGATTTCTTCAGCGCCCGCATCATATGCCGCCTGCGCGGGTTCGCGGGCTGTCGTCATCGGAACATCCATGACGATTTCACGGGCGGTTTGCGGGATCACAGCGGCCGCGATGGCGCGCGCGAAACTGTCGCCACCCGCCAGGGTCGGATAGGCAATAACAGGCGCTGTGGAAATTAACCGATGTGCTTTCAGCGTTAACAAATCTGGATCGCCGGGACCCAAGCCAACGCCATACAAAGTGCCGGTCATCGCTTCATCACGCTCCATTGTGTGACTGGCATCAAGGGGCGCCAGCCCGTTTTCGGACCTATTGGCTCGGCTCGATTAACCATGATTTTGGCAAGATCACCGCCATACTTCGCGTGCAGTTGGATCACGAGCGCTTCGGATTCGAGCGTCACGGCGTTCACGACCAAACGACCAAACGGTTTCAACGCCGACCACGCCAACGCCGCCGTTTCCAAGGTCAGCCCACCGCCGATAAAAACGGCATCCGGTGCGGCAAGATCCGTAAGCGCGTCAGGTGACGCCCCGTCGATCAATTCCAGCTTGGGCGTGCCCAAAGCCTGCGCGTTGGCCGCCGCGAAAGCGCGCCGATCTGCGCGCTGTTCGATCCCGATTGCGCGGGCTTCGGGCGCAGCGCGCATCCACTCGATGGCAACCGATCCGCAGCCTGCACCAATGTCCCACAAAAGCGCGTCACGCATTGGCATCAGCTTGGCAAGGGTCGCGGCGCGGACCTCTTGCTTGGTCATGGTGCCATCATGTTGGAAGGCAGAATCCGATAAACCCGGACCCCGCGAAAGCACCATCGCATCAGGCCCGGCGATGCAATGAACGGCCATCGTATTGAAGGCCGGAACGTCATGATCCCAGGTCCGAGCAATCCCATCAAACCGCTGTTCTGACGGTCCAGCCATTGCGGCCAAAACTGTAACCTTACTGGCGCCATAGCCACGATCCATCAAAAAATCACATATTTCTAGCGGTGTTTCTGCGCCAGTTGTCAAAATAAGCAACTTTCTATTCGGCTGTATCGCTGAGATCACTTGCGCAACGGGGCGCCCATGCACCGTCAGCGTTTCGACATCCGGGAGAGACCATCCCATGCGCGCTGCGGCCAACTGAAAGGCAGAAAGCTGCGGATGATATGTGATTTCATCAAGGTTAATCGCGCGCCCAATCCGGGCACCGACCGAGTACCAAAGCGGATCTCCGGTTGCGAGCACAACGACGCGTTTGCCTTTAAGATCCCGCAGCGTATCGATGAGCGCATCAAAAGGGGATGGCCACGCGACGCGGGTCGCCGTGACGCCCGACGAAAGCTTGTGATGACGATCACCGCCAATGATGATTTCCGCGGCCTCGACGATCGCGCGGGTCGCTGGCGCGAGACCGGCCATGCCATCCTCGCCGATACCGACAATGTGCAACCAAGGCGCGGTCATTTGGGATCTTCCGGCAGACCTGCGGCCAGCGCGTTCACGGCTGCAGACGCAATCGCCGAGCCACCTCGGCGGCCGCGCAATGCGATGAAATCAGCTCCACGCGGGTTGGCCGCAAGTTCGGCTTTGGATTCGGCCGCACCAACAAAGCCGACCGGAAAGCCAAGGATGACCGCAGGTTTGGGCCAGCCTTCATCAAGACATTCAAGCAGGTGAAAAAGCGCTGTTGGCGCATTGCCGATCGCGACGACTGCACCCTCGAGATGGGGCTTCCACGCCTCAACAGCGGCGGCAGAACGGGTGTTGCCGATCTCTTTCGCGCGGGCCGGCGTCGTGGGATCGTTCAGCGTCACGATGACCTGATTGTCGGCCGGCAGATAGCGGCGGATGATGCCTGCCCCGACCATTTCGCAATCACACAGGATTGGCGCACCGTTCAGTAATGCGGTGTTTCCTGCGTCATATGCGGTGTCGGAAAAGGCAAGCCTGTCGGCGACTTCGACCATTCCACAGGCGTGGATAACCCGAATCGCCAGCGCCTCCATCCCCTTGGAAAACCGCTCGAGCCTGGCTTCTTCACGAACGGTGGAGAAACTTTTTGCGTAAATTGCGAGAGGATTTTTTTCATAGGGGCGCATGACGCTTTATACGCCCGCTACTTGGCTTTTCGCGCGCTTTCCGGACCATGCGGATGATTGGCATGGGGGTATGGCGCGTGGTGGTGGTGGTGGTGATCGTGGTCATGGCCGTGCCCATGATCGTGGTGGTGATGATGGTGATGCGCGTCGTTGGCCTCAAGCCGGCAGACGCCTGTGCAGAACGTGCTGCACAGCTCACAATCCTCGACATTTGAGCCCGGCGCACTGGCGCCCTGACCTTCGACATGATGATGGTGACTTTCCTGGATCGCACCGACTTCTGCTTCAAAGCCAAGGACTTGAGTGCGGTACTTGCACATCGCACAATTGGGAGGAGGCACCTCACCGACCTGTTCGGTGATACGTTCAGCAAAGGTACGCAGCACATCAGGATGGTCGTTGAGATACCCCGCCTTGACGAACTGAATATCGGGATATTCCGCCGCAACCTGATCGGTGAACCCATAAATCCGGTCGATCAGAATGCCGGTGAACAGGAAGTATGGAAAAACGATGACGCGCTTGTAACCAAGACGGGTGACATGTTGCAAACAAGGTTCAACAAGCGGGAAGGTGACGCCGGAATACCCGACCTCACACCAGCCAAATCCCATACCTTCCTGCAACATCCGCGCAATTTTAGAGACATTTCCATTGGCATCCGGGTCAGACGCACCGCGGCCAATAACAACGAGGCATGTCTCGCTCAAGGCGAGCTCTCCATGTTCGGCATTGGCGCGATCAACAGCATCTTGGACGCGTCCAGCGGCGGCAGAAATCATCTTGGGATCAACGCCCAGCTCACGACCATAATGCACATCGATCCCATGCTTGGCCGCGTATGTGTTCAGCACGGTGGGAATGTCATTTTTGGCATGCATCGCCGCAAACAACATGCCCGGCACTGCAAGAATGCGATCGCATCCGGCGTCGCGCAGCTTGTCGAGGCCGTCCCGAATGACGGGGTTTGCAAACTCGAGATAGCCGTATTCCGTTAACCAATCAGCAGGCAAATAGGCGGGCAGCTTTTCGGCAAGAACCGAAAACTCATCAACAGCGGCCTGACTGCGGGAACCGTGCCCGCAAATCATCACTCCGGTTTTGGGCATGGCTGCCTCCTATGATGTGGCTACGGCACAAAAAAGCAGGTGGCCGCGCGACAGCGGAGGACACGATGCAGCGTCAGATTCCCTGTTTGGGTCAATCTCCGGCTGCCAACCTTTCTGGCCAAATGGCGTCGTCGGGCGAGGTATAAGGTGCGCGTGACCCCCTTGCAAACGCAAAGACGGCACAGTGTCGCGTGGTAATTGCAGCATGCACAAACCACTTGTCTGACATCGGGCCAGAGTGATTTTCGAATGGAGATAAAAAGGGGGCAATGCGCCCGGCTTCTGCCGGATCAGATCAAACCCGTTAACCCCGTTTCAGATTGCGATCTGCCCATAATGAGAATCATGAAATTAGTTAACGCCCAGATGTTCGACCATGGCGGCAAGATCAGCAGGGGGTGTCGATGTTTGCACATAGCCACAAGCATTCGGCATATGCTGAAAAACCGAGCCATCCGAAAAAAACGTCGTGCTGGTCACGTAAATCACACGGGCATCGGGGCGCCGGTAACACGCATAGTCGGCGACGGCCATTGCGCTCCCCTCTTCCAGGACAAGATCAAGAATGATGACATCAATGGCGTTTTGGCGTACGATTTTAATCGCTTCCGTCGTGCTGGTCGCAAGGAAGACGTCAACGCCTTGACGTTCAATATGGCGCATCCACAGCTCGGCAAGTGGGCGCCGGCTTTCGATTATAAGTACTTGCATTTGTCCTCCGGCTCTCGATCTTTCGATGAACCGACCCAAACTTCCCTAACGCCAACGTAACTCTGAAAGTATTAACAAACCCTTAACTATCGTTAACTTCGCTCAACATCTTGCCCTTGGCGGCGAGGTTAGGCACTAATCCGCCGACAGCCAATTGAGAGGGCATCATGACCACCTGGATTACGATCTGCGACACCTGCAAACGCGATGGCTGGGACCAGGGCGACATGGCGCTGACCGATGGGGAGCGTCTGGCAACTCTTATAGAAGCGGAGGCCGAAGGTGCCGTCAAAACGCGCCGTGTCTCGTGCTTGATGGGCTGCGCGCGGGGATGCAATGTGGCGATCCAAAGTGAGGGAAAGCTGGCCTACACACTAGGGGATTTCGCACCCGAGCAAGAGGCTGCAGAAGGCATCGTTGGATATGCCAAACTGCACGCCGAAAGCGCAACAGGGCAGGTGCCTTACCGGGAATGGCCACAGGCAATCAAAGGGCATTTCATCACGCGCCATCCCCCTTTGCCATCTGGAAAATGAAGCTAAATCAAAGGGATCACGGAGGCGGTCTGGACGCTGCCATCGCACGTTGGGGCGGCACACGCGACAGTTGGCTGGACTTGTCGACGGGCATCAATCCGGTGCCATACCCGGTAGGCGCACTACCTGACGATGCGTGGACAGCCCTGCCCGATGAAGCCGCTCAGAACCGGTTGGATATGGCCGCACGCCGGTTCTGGTCGGTGCCGGATGATGCGGCTCTTTTGGCCGCGCCCGGGGCCTCTGCCTTGATCGCCAAAATCCCATCGCTTTGGCCGCGCGGAAAGGTGCGGATCGACGCACCAACCTATAACGAACACGCCGCCGCGTTCGACATCGCCGGCTGGACGCAAGGCACAGGCGATGCGATGGTTGTGGTGCATCCAAACAACCCCGATGGACGCTTTTGGGTCAAAAGTAACCTTACCGCACCGTTCACACTGATTGACGAGAGCTTTTGCGACATCGCCCCAAACCAGTCCTTGATTGCCCTGTCATCAGACCCCGGCCGCATTGTCCTTAAAAGTTTTGGTAAATTCTGGGGGCTGGCGGGCCTTCGGCTTGGTTTTGCGATTGGCCCCACCGATTTAATAAATGCGTTAAGGGATCAATTGGGTCCGTGGCCTGTATCCGGCCCGGCGCTCGAAATCGGTGCACGCGCCCTTGAAGATCTTGCCTGGGCGCATGAAACACGCGTTCGTCTGGCACAGGATGCGCAGCGATTGGACCGTTTGATGACACGGCATGGCACCCTGGTTGGCGGGACCGATTTGTTCCGCCTCTATGATGTCAAAGACGCCAGCGCATTTCAAAATCGGTTGGCACAGGCCCGTATCTGGTCGCGTATTTTCCCTTATTCCGACCGTTGGATCCGCCTTGGTTTACCATCTTCCAAAGGTTGGTCACAGCTTGAGGCCGCCCTATGAGCCTCGTCTTGGCGCTGTGTCTTGATGCGCTTTTCGGAGAGCCCAAAGCCCTGTGGGACAGGCTGCCGCATCCCGCTGTCTTGATGGGGCGTGCGGTTGGCTGGATCGATAAAAAGGTTAACAAAGGCGGCGCAAGGTGGCTGCGTGGCACGCTTGCTTTTGCGCTGCTCTGTGGTGCTGCGCTTGCTTTGGGCTTTGCGTTGCAAGCCGTCCCCGGCACGTTTGTTGATGTGATTTTAGCAGCAATTCTGTTTGCGCATAAATCACTCGTTCAGCATGTTCTGGACGTCGCCGATGGTATGCGACTTTCACTTGCCGAAGGGCGCCGGATGGTTGCGCGGATCGTGGGGCGCGACACATCAGAGATGGACCAACCCGCGATTGCACGCGGAGCCATCGAATCCGCCGCCGAGAATTTTGGCGACGGCGTCATCGCACCTGTTTTCTGGTTTGCAATCGCAGGCTTACCCGGTTTGCTCTTGTACAAGGTCACAAATACCGCAGACAGCATGATCGGCTATAAAACGCCACGCCATGCACAGTTCGGATGGGCCGCTGCGCGCTTTGACGATGCCCTAAATTGGATACCCGCGCGGATCACAGCCGCCCTGATCGCGGTCAGTCATTTGGACTTTGGCAGCTTGAGTGCAATCCGGGCGGACGCCGTCTTGCACCGCTCGCCCAATGCGGGCTGGCCAGAGGCTGCGATGGCCCGTGTGTTGGGTGTCGCCTTGGCTGGGCCGCGGTCTTATGACGGGCAGGTGCAGGACTTTCCTTTCGTTAACGCCAGCGGACAAAAAGACATCGGGCCAGAGCAGATCGAAGCGTCTGTACGTGCCCTTTGGCGGGCTTGGATCGTTGTGCTTGTTGGCGCCGTGCTCATCGCGATGCTGTGATATTGCGAAGGTCCGGGTGGCTGTTAAACTGTCGGTGGCGAAACGGAGATCTTGATGAAACGGTTAACCCTTTTCCTTGTTGCCAGTCTGATGGCAAGCACAGCCGCAGCACAGACGCCCTGCGGCGGCTCGTTCTCTGGCTATGTCAAGCAACTCAAGCAAGATGCCGTCGCCAAAGGGCATACGGCCAGTACCGTCGATCAGTTCTTTTCAGGGGTCCGGCAGGACCCGAATGTTATTAAGGCCGATCGATCTCAAGGGGTATTCCGAAAGACCTTCATCGACTTTTCGCGTTCGCTTATTTCAAGCAATCGGATGACCAATGGTATCGCAAACGGCAAGACGTATCGCAGCGTGTTCCAAGCAGCACAAAACCAATATGGCGTGCCGCCTGGCGTCCTTCTGGCCTTTTGGGCGCTTGAGACAGATTATGGCGCTGTGCAGGGTAATTTCAACACGCTGAACGCATTGGTCACGCTTAGCCATGATTGCCGCCGTCCCCATCTTTTCCGCCCGCAAGTCTTTGCTGCAATTGAACTTTTTGAGCGCGGCGCGTTCGATCCCGCCCGCACTAAAGGCGCTTGGGCCGGAGAGATCGGCATGGTGCAAATGCTGCCCGAAGACATCCTGCGCAGCGGTGTAGATGCCGATGGCGACGGGAAAGTTTCGCTGAAAACCTCACCGCCAGATGCGCTGATGTCGGGGGCGCGGATGCTCAGCAATCTGGGTTGGCGCGCGAATGAACCATGGCTGCAGGAAATCGCGGTGCCCGCTGATTTGGACTGGGGCAAAACCGGTCTTGATACGCAGCTAAGCGTTAACCAATGGACCGCCATGGGTGTGAAGCCTCGCGCGGGTCAGCTGCCCTCGGGCAATCTGCAGGCGTCAGTTTTGCTGCCCCAGGGGCGCAATGGCCCAGCCTTTCTCGCCTATCCGAACTACCGCGTGTATTTCGAGTGGAACAAAAGCTTTGTCTACGTGACAACCGCTGCTTATTTCGCAACCCGGCTTGAGGGCGCGCCTGTCTATACCGCCGGAAATCCAGACAAGGGGTTGGGCGGCAACCAGATGGTCGCGCTGCAGAAAAAGCTGGCCGCACGCGGGCATGATGTGGGCAAGATCGACGGGATCCTGGGCGCAAAGACCCGGCGGGCCGTCCAGATGGAACAGGCACGCCTGGGGATGCCCGCCGATGCATGGCCCACACCCGCGCTGCTCAACAAGCTCTAGGCGCTCCTTTGGTTTCACCTTTGTAAAAATATCCCCGCCGGAGGCAGCGCGGGTTTGCGTAGCAAATCCGCGCGTAGCGATTTGGCAAAGCCAAAGCGCAATCCCTCTAGGCGACCATCTGTTCCGCTTTTTTCAGATCAACAGATACCAGCTGCGACACTCCCTGTTCGGCCATCGTCACACCGAACAATCGATCCATCCGCGACATCGTGACGGCGTGGTGCGTAATAATCAGGAACCGCGTCTCGGTACGGCGTGTCATCTCGTCCAAAAGATCGCAGAAACGGGTGACGTTGGCATCGTCCAAGGGCGCATCAACCTCATCCAGCACACAAATTGGGGCGGGATTTGCTAGGAAAACAGCAAATATCAATGCAAGCGCGGTCAGGGTTTGCTCACCGCCTGAGAGCAGCGACAAGGTCGAGAGCTTCTTGCCCGGCGGCTGGCACATGATCTCCAGACCGGCCTCAAGCGGGTCATCGGATTCGACCAGAACCAGCTTGGCTTCACCGCCCCCGAAGAGGTGGGTAAACAGCAGGGAGAAGTTGGAATTCACCTGCTCGAACGCGGTTAACAGACGCTCGCGGCCTTCCTTGTTCAGCGACGCGATGCCGGAGCGCAGCGTGCGGATCGCCTCTTCCAGATCGGCTTTCTCGGTGACAAGGGCGTCGTGCTCTTCCTGGACCTCTTTCGCGTCCTCTTCAGCGCGCAGGTTCACGGCACCGAGGGCATCGCGCTGACGTTTGAGGCGGTTCACATCGTTCTCGATCGCCTCTGCGGCGGGCATCTTTTCCGGGTCAGCATCGAGAGTTTCGAGCAACTGATCCGGCGTCGTGTCCATCTCTTCGGTGATGCGTTCGGCGGCATAGGCGACCGTCTCTTTAGCGGCATCTGCGCGCGCTTCGGATCGGGCGCGGGCTTCACGCGCTTCCGACGCGGTGCGCTCGGCGTCGCGCTCGGCGCTGACGGCTTCGCGCATGGCAGTTTCGCCCTCTGCCAACGTGTCGGCGGCTTTGGCGCGGCGGGTCTCGGCCTCGCCAATGGCGTCGGCCAGTTCTTCGCGTTTTGCCGCGATCTCAGAGGGGGCGGCTTGGGCTGCGCTGAGTTCCTCAGTTGAGGTTTCCTTGCGCTCTTTCAGCTCGCCGATCCGCTTTTCGGCGGTCTCAAGACGGTGCTTCCAACCGCTGACTTCCTTGGTGATTTCCTGACTGCGCTTCAGACGTGCTTCGCCTTCGCGGCGCAACTCATCATGGGCAGAGCGACGGGCCATCATCGTCATGCGCGCGGCCTCGACCGTCATCTTGATGTCTTCGACGCGGGCGCGGGCAGCGTCGAGATCTTCAAGATCGCCAAGGCCCGCTTCGGCTTCGGCCAAGCGAGTGCGCGCGCCCATCGCTTCCTCTTCAAAACGTGTC
>ERZ1740060.575-NODE-575-length-18079-cov-8.530570_pt1 | contig 18079 bp, 14 predicted proteins | sample MGYA00581743_ERZ1740060 | MGnify/ENA primary metagenome ERZ1740060 (study PRJEB43018, sample SAMN04849235) | marine metagenome | isolation source: floating plastic debris | place: Pacific Ocean | collected 2008-08-27 | study: EMG produced TPA metagenomics assembly...
ATTCTCATGGTGAGACTGACTAAGATGCTGAAAAGTTTTCTGCACCACTAAGGTTGTTCAGCTTCAGAACCAGAAGCCCCCTCCTCTGTTAAAATCCTTTGGCCATCTTTCTTCGTCAAACCTGACATTTGCATTGAACGAACAGGACGGACAGTGCCTTCTAAAAGGCCAATTTCTCTTGGCTTCTCTCGACTCGTTAGTATCAAACAACTGCGATGAGCTGATTCTCCTAAACGTCTGAAAAGTTCACTGTAGTCTTCGTACCCATGCCGATACAGTCCTACTTGTTGACCTTCTTGCAAAACAGCCTCAACATTGTCAAAAACTACCAAACAACGATTTCGATTTAGACATTCAATTAGCCGAGAAATTTGGCCGCTCAAGGTCCCTGGTAAATCCTCGTACTGACTCGAAAGAAAGCGAATCAAACCAGGTATAAGCTCTTGGACAGAGGGAGCATTACGAAGCGATTTCCACGCCACATAATCAAATTCGCTTTGAACTTTCTCTCTCAATTTTGCCGCCAAGCTACTTTTGCCGATTCCCCCCATTCCCAACAAACTGACTAGACGGCAGCGATCATGGACAATCCATTTCTCTAGGGTTTTTAGTTCAAGCGTACGCCCATAGAAGATGGAAACATCAACTGCCTCTACCCAATCAATATGGTTTTCTTTAACTGCTCCTTTATCAACTGAGGGGATAGGTTTGTCGTAATCCTGGGCATTCAATTTTACATTGAGTGCTTGAAAAAATCGCTCTAGAGTACGGCGATCTACCCCTTGTTCATGATCTAGAACTTTGGAAACGGTGCTTGCATCCAGCTTGGTGCGATCGCTCAACTCTTCGATCGTCAACTTTTCACCAAAGTTATCCTGCTCTTCCAAGGCCGTAATCGCTGCCTGGAGTTTTTGTCGTCCTGCAGGAGTCAGTACAACACCACGTTTGCGCTTGCGTTGTCTTGAAGTCATGGGCGATTTTCAGGAAAAAATTTGAACGCTAAAAGTTAGGATCCGACTTTTAGGAAGATAAAAAGATTTTTCCGATTTTAAGCCGAATTGATTGGTCATGAAGCTAAACTCCCCACTCCTCGAAAACCAAGCAATTGAGGTGCTGGAAATATTTGTCCAAGAATTAGGTGATAAGTTCGGGGCTAACGACCCGTTTTTCCCTGGTTCAAAGAGGTGAGCAATCACATACTGTCTGTATCAAATCTATGGACCGAGGGGGTTTTGGAGATGAGCCTTACTTTTTTGCCAGAAACTACTGAATGGTTTACTCACCCAAAACTGGGCGAAGTCGAACGAGCTATCACGATATATCAACGGGGACGAGTTCGGTTTATGGCAACTTCCTGGTTTGCTCGACTTTATCAGCCCAATGCTCACATAGAGCTCTTACCAGGTACTACTGTGAGGATCTTTGGCAGGTAGGGGTTAACTCTAATCATAATGCCACTGGACAGTGGGGACATTCAGCCTCAGATTTTGATTAGAAACATGGATGGGGGGAGGGGTGAACGCGTAAGAGGTAGACGGGTATCGGCTACTAAGTGCCGTGACGGGTTCCTCAACCTGAAACCCACAACCACTCGCTAACGGTGATATCTGACGTCACAAGTGGTGGGTAAATTCCTTATTTTCTAGATTTACCCGCCATAGTCAGAGGTCCTTAGTGGTTCAGAAAGATCTTGAAAGCCCTGGGAAATTTGAGTCTCATATCAGACAAATTTATTGAAGAAAGCATTCTATAAGAATGCTCAAGTTTACAGCTCGGTACTGGCCTCCAAGGGATTGATGCTTAGTTGTAGAGTCTTGTCAGACAAGCCTTACAGGCGGTTGCCAGCCAGAGCACCAACCAGTACTTGATGATGCACTTGCCAGCAATTTAGTCCCCAGGGCTGGCTCAGAGCATTTCCTAAGCAGGTTGAAAAGAGCCGTCTGCCAGCGCGAACCGAATATAGGGGGAGTACAGCTCCGGCTCCAACAAAAACGAGTCATGACCCTTATTCGAATGCACCGTAATATATTTGACCGGCACCTCCGCCGCCTCTAGCGCCCGGACGATCGCAAACTGCTCCTCCGGATAAAAACAAACATCAGAATCAATACTAAAGACCAGATATTGCTGATGCTGACAATCCTGAAAAATCTTCGGTGTCACCGCCTCCAAACTATAGTTCCGCCAGACATCCATAATCCGTAGATAGCTGTTGGCATCAAAACGCTCGGCAAACTTTTTGCCCTGATAAAACATGTAAGACTCAATCGGCGTAGACAGTTCATACTGCTGACCCGCCATGTCTTGATGCAGCACCTCCTGCTTAGCCCGCTTCTCTAACACCTCAAGAGACACAAACGTTTTGTGGGAGATCATTCTGGCCAGGATGATGCCTGATTTCGGATAACGGCCATCATAGTAATCGCCGTTATTAAAGTCAGGATCATTGCAAATGGCCACAATTTGCTCAAAGTTCTGAACCCGTTGGATTACCGTGGTTTCAAACCCCGACGCTAGGGGAATCACCCGCTTCACCCGGTCTGGAAACCGCGCCGCCAACAGGATCGCCAACATCCCCCCCAGGGATCCCCCCACCGCCGCATGTAAACAATGGATGCCCAGGTGCTCTAGCAGGCACAACTGACTGCGGACAATATCTTCCGCACTAATTTTGGGGAAACGACTGCCATAGGATTTTCCCGTTTTGGGGTTGAGCGATCGCGGCCCCGTAGACCCGTAGCAGCTCCCCAGATAATTAATGCAAATCACAAAATAGAGATCGGTATCCAGCGCTTTACCGGGTCCGATAAAGTCATCCCACCACCCCGTCACACACTCGTCTGTCCAAAGCGGCTCCACCCCCGGCACCGTCAGGTTAACCCCCGCCGCATGTTGACTGCCGGTCAACGCATGGAAGACCAAAATGGCATTACTGCGCTCAGCATTGAGGGTGCCATAGGTCTCGTAGGCCAGCGTCACGATATCGAGCACCTCACCCGACTCTAAATCGAAGGGTTGGTTGAGGTGAAAGAACTGGGTTGTAACAGAACCAATGGGCATGGGGCGATTAAGACTTATCCAACAGCATTAAGGGATTGAAGAACCTGGCTACGGTTTAGACACATCCGGGCCATGGCTTACTTGAGGTGCACTAGCCCCCCCTCCGCCTCCTAATTCTGATACTGCTGGCGAAATATTTTGCAATATTGCAACCGGGTTGAAAGCCCCCTAAATCCCCCAATTCTGGGGGACTTCCGGCCTCTGGCTCCCCCAGAATTGGGGGTTGGGGGGCCTCGGTAACCGCAATGTCATCATCAATGTTTCTAAATGTTGATTTCGCCATTGGTATCAATTCTGGGGGAAACTTCAGATTCGGTGAATTGCGCGATCTGTTGAAGCACTTGCGGCAGTTCCCTCATCACTGCCTGGTTCGTAAACCGCAGCACACGATATCCAAATTGCTGTAAGTGCTCAGTGCGAGCCCTGTCGTAATCTGCCTGCTGAGTATGGCTATCTCCATCGACTTCGATGACCAATTTGTAAGCAGGACAATAGAAGTCAACGATGAATCGCCCTATCGGGTGCTGACAGCGAAACTTAATGCCCTTGAGCTGTCGCCCTCTGAGGGCAGACCACAACTTGGCTTCAGCAGAGGTGAGCTGCTGGCGTAATTGACGGGCAGCTTGTTCGATCTCGGGAGTCGTGCCTCGAATTCTGGCCCCATCCTTCATCTAAATGAGCCCCTGAGCTGTGTCGGTTTTAAAGGTGCCTAACAATATTGCTTGAAGTCCTCCAGAATTGGGGGCTTAAAGCCCTTTGGGCATACAAGAAAAGGGGGCAAGATAACTGGCAATACCCATTTCAGAGCTATGGATGGCAGCCTTGTCAGGGAGAGCGGAGGAAATCCGCGATCGCCCCCGCAACCGAACAGATCCCCCCCAGCCTCCCTTGCAATTGACCGTCTTAAACCTGCGCTAGGGCCTGCTTTAAGTCATCGATGATGTCATCAACATCCTCAATGCCAATGGCCAGACGCACCAACTCGGGAGAAATGCCGGAACTAGCCAGGTCCGCCTCGGAGAGCTGGGAGTGGGTGGTGCTGGCCGGATGGATGGCCAGACTCTTGGCATCACCCACATTCGCCAGGTGAGAGAACAGCCCCAGCTTCTCAATAAATGCCTTACCCGCATCGGCACCGCCGGTAATGCCAAAGATCACCATGGCCCCAAAGCCCTTCTTCAGATAGCGCTTGGCCACCTCATGGGCTTTGTCATTTTCCAGACCTGGGTAGCGGACCCACTCCACCTTGGGATGCTGAATCAAAAACTCAGCCACGGCCATGGCATTCTCACAATGGCGCTGCATCCGTAGGTGCAGGGTTTCGATGCCTTGCAAGAACATCCAGGCGTTGTCCGGTGAAATGCAGGCCCCCAGGTTGCGTAAGGGCACCAGGCGCATCCGCAAAATGTAGGCGAGGGGACCCAAAGGACCCAAATCATGGGCGTAGCGCAGCCCGTGATAGCTGGAGTCAGGTTCGCTCATCAGGGGAAACTTGCCCGAGGTCCAGTCAAATTTGCCGGAGTCCACCACAATGCCGCCGATGCCGGTGCCATGGCCCCCCAGCCATTTGGTCAAGGAATGGACCACAATATCGGCCCCGTGCTCTAAGGGGCGGAGCAGGTAAGGGGTGGTAAAGGTGCTGTCTACCACCAAGGGCAGGCCGTGCTCATGGGCAATCGCGGCGATCGCTTCCAAATCAGAGACCTCCAGCCCCGGATTGCTCACCGTCTCACAGAACACCAGCTTGCCGTTCTCGTTAAGGGCCGCGCGGAAGTTTTCTGGATTGCGGGGATCAACAAAGTTCACCTTGATACCCAGGGTCGGCAGGATGTCCTTAAACATCGTGTAGGTGCCGCCGTACAGGGTGTTGGCTGAGACAATCTCGTCACCCGCCTGACAGATATTGATGATGCTGTAAAAAATGGCGCTGGTCCCTGAGGCCAACGCCAGCGCCGCCGCGCCGCCTTCCAACGCTGCCACCCGCTTTTCGAGTACGTCGTGGGTGGGGTTCATTAACCGGGTGTAAATGTTGCCCAGTTCTTTCAGGCCAAACAGATTCGCGGCATGTTCTGTGTCATTGAAAACGTAGGAGCTGGTCCGATAAACGGGGACCGCCCGCGCCAGGGTTGTGGGGTCAGGTTCCTGGCCTGCATGCAGACATTGGGTGCCAAGGCCATGTTGTGCGCTCATCGAGCCGATCTCCTAATTAAGATTTGCTCAGGGATCCTATCTTGATATTTCAGTGACTGGGCAATTCACAAAGGACGACTGATAAAACTTTAAAAATCACTCAGAGAATAAGCGTTTTATCTCCTGCATTTCTGAAAATCCACTCCGCCCGCGAAGGCCCACAGAGAGAAACCCCCTGGTTAACAGAGCGCGATCTTGTCAGACCAGATTCTCCAGGGCATGCCATTCCCCTACTGGGCAAAGCCGTGCTTTTTTTCGTCCACCCACCTTGGGGATATCTAGCTTGGCATCGATGAAGATTAGGTATTCCAGGCTCAGATCATTGAAGGGCTTGGGTTACTAAAAGTTCACAGCAAACATTAAAACTGCATACTTTTGTTTCGGTACATTGCCATCTCTCATGAGTCCATTCGATGCTAGAGGGCCAAAGTTTATCCCCAGATGGCATTTGCAATCTGTTATGCCTTAGCCCTATGCAGTCTCAGCTTTCTATCTTTCCTCGCTACACCTTGGATGACGAAACCCATTGGCTTGTGGGTATTGACCCAGTGCGTCGGTATTGGATCAAGGTCAACAACGATCCTGCCTTGACGGTGGCTATTCCAGGCTTAGCGGTTTCATCGGGGGGAGATTTTAAGCCTTTCTTCTTAGCGTTTCGGGCTTTGACCATCGGGGATACCCTAGCCCTGCCCACCTTCACTAGCACCCCTTTGAAGATCCGTTGTCTGGCAGATAACCTCTACGCGATCGCCTATCCGATCAACAATGCCCCCACTTGGCATCTATTTGATCGAGAGATGGTCGAGACCTTTTTGCTCTCTGCTCACCCCGACTGGCACTGTGCCCCGCAGGACTTAGAGCTGGGTCGCGATCTGATTTTGCGATCGTGGCAACTGCCCAGTGCGGTTTAAAGCTTCTCAATATTGAGGAAATAGGGTTTCAATCCTTGGACTTTTTGGCGTAGCCAATGCCGCACAGCTTGCAGCATCGACTCTTCCGTTCAGTCTTTGAAGCTGTGGGCGATCGGGCCGAAACTACCATGGCTGACCTAATCTTCTAACCTCACTCTGATAGTGTAGGAATATTTACTCATATGAAGATAGGTAAAGCAGATGGCGGATTTAAAAGCGCTTATTTTCGATGTGGATGGCACGTTGGCTGAGACCGAGCGCGATGGTCAGCGGGTTGCGTTTAATCAAACCTTTAAAGCAGCAGGGCTCGATTGGCACTGGTCGATTCCTCTCTATGGCCAGCTTTTAAGCGTGTCGGGGGGCAAAGAGCGGATGCGCTATTACCTCAAACGGGAACAGCCTCCCTTGCCTGATGGCATCGATATCAATCGCTTGATTCCTGACCTACATCGAACCAAAACCCAGCATTACCGAGCTTTAGTGGAGTCAGGTCAAATTCAGTTGCGGTCCGGCATACGCCGATTGCTTGTGTCGGCACGGGCCAAAGGGATTCGACTGGCGATCGCCACCACCAGTCACCTCGACAATGCCCTCGCCCTTTTAGAAACCACGTTGGGGCCAGACGCGCCCAGTTGGTTTGAGGTGATTGCGGCTGGAGACATCGTGCCTCACAAAAAGCCTGCCCCGGACATTTACCAATATGTGCTGGATAAACTGCAACTCAGTTCCAAGCATTGTCTGGTTTTCGAAGATACCGAGCATGGATTGGTGTCCGCGAATGGCGTCGGGTTGCGAACGGTCATCACCGTGAATGACTACACCCGTCAGCAAAACTTTGCCAATGCGGCCCAAGTACTTGAGCATTTGGGGGAACCTGGCCAGCCGACTCGGGCTCTGGCAGGACCGGCATTGAGCAAGGGCTACTTTAATTTGGCTGCAGCGGAGCGCCTCTTGGAACCCAGCCCAGCCTATCAACCCAAAGTCGCGGCTTAACCCGCAACGCCGCACTTAGACACCACCGTTGCCCCAACCGCTGGTTAAGGGTGCTGGATTGCATCACCGGTGTGGCCCTGCAACCGTTCTGCCGCCGCCAGGATTGCGTCAATCATTTAGGTGCAAATAGGGGCATTCAAGACTGCTTTAACCGTTCAGGAGATCTCTAGGAAAGAAGATACCCCACCGCCTGCGGCACCTCCCGCGCTTCGCGCCGCTGCGCTAGAGCCAAGGGGAGGTTGGGAGGGGTCTGTCTTTCAAGGCGGGTAAAAACAATTCCAGAAGTCCCCTTAGGCTTCGAAAGCTTCATCTTCACGTTTCAGCCGTTTGTAGCCCCCAGCCAGTAATCCCAGAGACAGCAGGCCGAGGCTGGGTTCAGGTACTGGAGCGTGATCGTTATTGTTGAACTCACGTCCCAGGAGTTCAACAGGTTCATGGCGAGGGCACTACTTGGCAGTTCCCGCAACAATGGTGCTGACGATTACGGTGCCGAGAAACGGCTCCATTTTAGTTTCACCAACCGGGATTCCACGCATCCCAGTCTTCATTGGTGATCGCCGTATTCGGGAACTGGGTGGGGTTTCCTGCCTGGTCCAGTTTGAGCCGCAGTTGATCAAGCATCGGTTCTTGGGAGGGCAGATCATCGACCAGTTGGTAGGGCAGCACCCCATGGCGCAGGGCAAAGTCGATGGTGGCCGCGGCCCCCGCCCCCACCGACCATTCAAAGGAATGGACCCGGTAGGCGGCGGCGGCGATGGTGCTAGTGGCGATGCTCTTACCGGCGACCAACAGGTTATCGACCCGTTGGGGAATCAGCGATCGCAGTGGAATCTGGGTGGGATAGGAGGGGCCGTGGGCTTGGCGCACCCCAGGGCGTTCGATATTGCCCGGTTTCTCTGGGGGGCTTTCTAACATGCAGGGGTGGAAATCGATGGTGTAGTTGGCAATTCCCACCGAGTCAGGGTAAATGCGGGCGCGCTGCCGCTGGGGAATCTCGGCGGCTGGCGTATCCTCCAACAGTGCAGTAATTAACCGACTCGCCACCTCTCGCCTCAACAGCAGAAACAGATTCGGCCCTAAATTCGCTTCGTAAAAAGGGTCGCTAAAGTCAATGCGGGTAAAGTCAACCTCGTTGATGGTAAAGCCATCGCCATAGCCGTAGGCCGGTCGGCCAATGATGCGTCGCCCTTCCCGTATGTAGGGGTGTTTTGAGAGCCCGTGGGCGGTACCCATGGGGGAGTCGAAGCCTTGCAAAAATCGGCTATGGGGGAACGGCTCCTTGGCATCATCCCCCAGTTGAGAATCGGTGGTGCCGATCGCCAGCCAGTAGTAGTAGCTGATGGCGTTCTCTTCCCCCCGCTTCAACGTTTCCCGCCGCAGCCCCCCGAGCCAGCCACCGGGCTCTAGCTGCCCCGTTTCGAGCAGTTGCTCCTGGGTATAAATCAAGTTGTCGGCAGCGGTACCAGGGCGGTAGTCATTTCCCCAGGTCCAATTTTGCATGGAGATATCCCCCACCTGGGGACGGGGAGCACCAATAATGCGATCGCTGCGGCGCGGGGTGGCACTCCAGAGACGACGATAGGTAAAGACAAAGTCGTAATAGTCTTGGGGGCTATAGCCGTCGCGGGCTCGCTCGTAGCTAAAGTAAGGTGCGTACTCGGTGTAAAACGCGGGTGGATTGTGGGGTTGGGGTTCCGCCGTGGCCTCCATCGCGAAGGTGTAGGTGAAACCCTGGGTGCAATAGGCGTCGTTACGGGTCACCGGAGAAGAGGGGTTCAGCTGGGAAGCCGGGTCCAGCCCCAGCCGATAGGGCACCCCAGCCATGGCGATCACTTCACCCGTTTCCGTCGCCTCAACCACATACCAATCGGCAGGCCCCGCTGACTCGGTTTCTGCCGGAACAAACTGGATTATTTGCTTCTCTAAGCGTTCTGAGTCGTCATAGTGGTAGGCGTCTTTAATGATTTGGGACAAGGGTTCTGTATTCAACGGCGGCGTCCCCACAGCGGGGCGATGTTGAATGCCCACAACGCTGGTGATTTGAGTCTTGTCTGGGTTGAATTCCAGTTCCTTCGGAACCGTATTCGGAAACCACTTCAGCTCACCGTTTCCCTCTTGGGCAGCGTCTTCGAGCATGGTGAACAGCACCTGGTGGGCGTCCTCTGGCATAAAGCAAGCGGCACTGACCCAGCATTTGCCGGGGTTTCTGTCGCCGTCGTAGCGGGCCGCGATGCGATCGCGCAGTTCCACATACCCCGCTGCGAAAAATAGCAGTTGCCGCTGCCTCGGGTATTCATCCAATGCTGAGGTGCCCTGGGAGGAAATCTGCCCGCCCACCCAATCGGTGAGCTCGCTCAGGCAGACCGTATGCCCTGCTTTGAGGCTTTCATAGGCGGCGGCGGTCCCCGCCAGTCCCCCGCCAATGATCAAGATTTCGCAGTCCACCACCTGATCGGGCGCTGGGGCGGCAGGTATATCCGGTTCAGTTTGGGCGGCTGTCTGCGGAACGCCCGCGAGCAGGGCAATTGCCGCACCCAACCCGACCCGCTGGATATGAGAGCGCTGTAGCATCAACCGTTCCTCAACAGACCAATTCTAGGGGGTGCGATCGCACCCTGGCCGACTCTAGCGCAGTCAGTAAGCCACTAACACAGAGTGGTTTCTAGGGCACCTTCAAGATTCAGGGTGAGTTGGTGTAGCGTGGCGTCGTGGTTACGAGACCCACGGTCGCGGTTACATTCGTGGGTCTGCGCTTGACCCACGCTACGTACCCCAATCTTTGATATTGACAGACCCCTAAGCGTTATCAGGCCAAAAAGAGATCGATAAACCCGCCACAATCACCACCGCCCCTAATCCCCCGAAAACCATCGGCAGGCCAAAAACAGTTTCAGCCACGCTGGCTAAAACCAGCGGCAAGCTCAGGGCAATATTGACCACATTGTTTTGCAAACCAAACACCTTGCCCCGCATGGTGGCCGGGGTCTGCTCTTGAATCGTGGTCTGCATGGGAATGCCGATCGCGGCAGCGAAGATACCAATGCCACAAATCAATCCTAAAGTGGGCCAAAGCTGGGTGGTTACTAAAGCCATCGCAGCCAGCATCAGCCCCATGCCCAGAGAGCCATACAGGCTCAGCACCTGACGGGAAAAACGCTGGCCAAACTGCCCGACGATCGCAGCCCCTAGGGCCATGCCAACACCGCCAGCCGCCAGCAAAAAGCCGAACTGAGAAGCGGCGATCGCGGGCATCACCTCAGCCAAGCGCACCGCCAATACCGCCAATGCCGCAAACACTGAAAACAGCACTACCAGTTGAATGATGGCGTTTCTAACCTGACCATTCTTGCCCAGATAGGCCAGCCCTTCCTTGATATCTTGCCAAGGATTCTTTTCGGCCTGGGATGGGTCTGCAGGGGATTCTTCAACCCGAATGGCCAGTAGAAGCAGCCCCGCAATGCCGTAGCCCACCCCTACTAAAATCGCCTTACCCCAACCCGCCCCGCCATCGATAGGGGCGAGCAGGCGATCGGCAATTTGGAGCAAAGGTTCGCCCACGGCAAAGCCAATGATCACCGAGGCCATCATTGTCGTGGTGTAGAGCGAGTTAGCTGACAGCAGATGGCGGCTTTCCACCAATAGGGGAATCACAGACTGCTCGGCTGGCGCAAAAAACTGGGTCAGGGTCGAGACCAAAAACGTAATGCCCAGCAGCAACCAAAACCCAGTGGGGAGATGGGCGATCACCCCCAGCCCTTGGCTGAACCAAAGCACCAGCGGCAGGGCAACCACCAGCGCCCCGCGCAGTAGGTTGGTGCTAACCATCACCCCTTGCTTATTCCAGCGGTCTACATAGACCCCAGCCAAGGAACCAAATAGCACCGCCGGGATCGTAAAGGCCACCATAATCGCCGAGACCCAGCCACTGATGGTTTGGCCCGGTGCCTCAAACTGGCTACCGATGATGGCCACCATCAGCACCAAATAAACCTTGTCGGCCAGTTGCGAAAAGACTTGCCCGCTCCACAGCACTAAGAAGTTGCGGTTTTGCAAAACCGGCCAGAATCCAGTCGCGCCTACTTCCTCGGCGCTATCTCCAGAGACAGGCTGATTGGCATCCTGAGTTTGACCCGCTTGGGGGGCTAGGGATTCAGTCAATGGCTCTGAATTATCGGACTCGCGCAACATTAATCAGCAGGGACAGGGAGGGCAAAACAGGTATCAATCAAGCTGGCAGAACGGATGGGGCGATCAAAATGGTGTTGGGCATAGTGCCGCAATAATCGCTCAATCTGTTGCCACAGGGGGCTGGTGCTTTGGGCATCACTGAGTGCGTCCGCCTGGGGCTGGCTGCTAATCAGTTCAGGACTCCCCAATCGTTGCAACAGCACTAGCTCCACGGCAGAAATTAGGGTCGTTTCGCTGCCCAATTGCGCGCCCCTTACAGGGTACCGTCCTGGAGCCGTTCGTGGTCCCCGAATTCGCGATGCTTTGGGGATTTGATCGAGTAAATCGACTTTGACGACGCCCCCAGCCGCAGCGCTAAACCCTACCTGCCAGTGACCCGTCAAATCAGGGGCGATCGCCTCCTGGCTCACGCAACATTGGCGCACCTCGGGGGCCACCCCCGCCAAAGCCAATAGATGGAAAATTCCTTGGCACAGGCTGGCCAATACCCCACCGGCAGGGGCCTGCTCTAGACGGGTTAAATGCTCGACAAATAGGGTGAACAGGGTTTCTTGAGGCTGTCCACTCAGGGCCTGACTCAGCACCAACTCCGCCAAATACTGGCTGGCCGTCAACCGGGTTAAGTCCCCCGCCAATTTCGGAAAGGACTGTACGGTTTCTGCCTGAATCACCTTATCCAGCTTTTTGCCTTGCACCACCAGCAGGTTGTTGATCACAAACTGGCCGCTGCGCCCTCCTAGGCGGGATTTATGTTTGCGGGCACCCGGCGCGATCGCCCGAATCAACCCATGCTCAATGGTCAGGATGGTGAGCAGGCGATCGCTCTCCCCCATGGGCATGCCTTTGAGATTGATTCCAGTGGTTTTATAGGAACGGCTCATGGGGGCTCAGGGCATCTCTCGCTGTTGCTTCACCAGCTCAGGACCGCGAGAGGTGCCGATGCGCGTGGCCCCCGCTTGGACTAGGGTTAAAGCTTGCTCAGCGGTGCGAATGCCGCCAGAGGCTTTGATCCCCACTCGCCCCCTACTGATGTCCTGCAATTGCTGGATGGCGGCCACCGTTGCCCCCCCTTGCCAACCGGTGCTGGTTTTGAGGAAAGCCGCGCCTGCATCCATGCAGACATCAGCCGCCTGTCGGAGTTCGTTGGGATTCAGCAGACTGGTTTCGAGGATGGCCTTCACCACCTGCCCGGTTTCTTCGCAGATGGAGGCAATTTCTCGATGGATGAGGTCAACTTTCCCGGTCTTGAGCCAACCCAGATTGATCACCACATCTAATTCAGTCGCGCCGTTTTCTGCCGCTTCTTGGGCCTCGTAGAGCTTCACAGCTGGAGTAGTGGCTCCAGTGGGAAACCCAATCACGGTACAAATCTGGGGCTTTGCCCCTTGCAAGCACTCCCGCGCCTGACGCACATGGATGGGGCTGACGCAAACGGCGGCAAACCCATAGCGATCGGCCTCTGCACACCAGTGGTCGACTTGCTCTGGGGTGGCCATGGGCGTCAGCAAAGAATGGTCAATCAGAGGGGCGAGATCAACTTCTAGTTGTTGCAGGGCGTTGACGGCCATGGTGATGTCTTGGGTTGGCGCTGTGCCTGGATAGTATCGCAAACCCTCTAGTGCAAGCGACAGGACTTGATTACCTTTCATATCCGAGGCTTCCAGTGGGAACACTTCATGCGATGTCTCTCCCCCAAATTTCAGCGGGGTGCATTGCCATGGCCAGAGTTTGGATAATGTACAAAGCTGAATGAGTTACTGCAGATGTTTTGGAACCGGGTTCGACAGGTTATTTACGCGGCGCTGACGGTGATTGGTTTTATTTGGACCAATTACTATCTGGTGCAGTTTACAGTCGCGACCAAAGGTGAACTTACTGCCGCGAACTTTCTGAATTTTGATATTGCGACTTTTGTGGCGCAGGTCTGGGCCAATCCGGCCTCTAGCTTTGTGGCGGTCGATCTGACCATGGCGTTAGTGCTGGCGATCACGTTTATCGTTGCGGAGGGCCGACGGCTGGAGCTCAGGCTGTGGGGGCTATACATCGCCCTGATGTTTCTGATTTCTTTTGCCTTTGGCTTTTGTCTGTTTATGTTTGTGCGGGAACGCAAGCTGGCAGAGGCATTAGTACCGGTGGAAGCGCCATGATGGTTTTTCTCCCGGAAAAAATATATGTCTGAACAGGATGCTATTCAGCGGGCCGGGGCATCGCCAGCAACCCTAGATTCCCTAGTTCAAGATCTCACCGCACTCGGTGTTGAAGAAGGCAGTATCTTGCTGGTTCACTCGTCATTGAGTTCATTGGGCTGGGTTTGTGGTGGCGCAATTGCAGTGATTGAGGCGCTCAAAAAAGCCATTGGCAAGACTGGCACACTGGTTATGCCGACCCACTCCGGAGAACTGTCGGATCCCTCACAATGGGAGAATCCACCTGTACCTGAACATTGGTGGCCGGTAATTAGAGCAGAGATGCCGCCTTATGATGCCCATCTGACGCCCACGCGGGGGATGGGCATCATGCCAGAATCTTTTCGGCATCAATCGGGGGTGATGAGAAGCAATCATCCCCAAGTCTCATTCGCGGCTTGCGGCCCTTTTGCAAATCACATTACTGAAAATCATCCGCTCGAAGATGGGCTTGGCGACAGGTCACCCCTGGGCTAACTTACCAAGCTTCAAGCAAGGGAATTGCTCTTGGGCGTTGGTCACGCCCGCAACACCTCTTTGCACCAATCTGAAATCCGCGCATTTGGAGAGCGTATTCCCCAGGTGCGTCAGGCTGCCCCCATCAAAGTCAGCGGTCAGAGAAAGTGGGTGGAATTCATGACGGCTGATGTCGATGGTTCCGATTTCTCAATTATTGGCAATGCTTTTGAGCAACATACGGAGTTCGTCAAGACTGGCAAGGTCGCTGCTGCCAGTGCGCGGCTGATGCCACAGCCTGCATTAGTTGACTTTGGGGTCGCTTGGATGCGGCAGCACCGACAAAACAGTGCCTCAGCACCTTTCAAAGGAGAGTAGGTTTGAGGCAATTGGCTAGACTAGAGTCCCTCTGCTCTACTTTTTGCCATGGCTTCACTGCGTCAAACCTGGGATAACAGCGCCTTTTATACCGACAGTAGCGACCCCCGCATCGCCACCACCCTTGATGAATTAAAAGGGGCGATCGCCACCCTGGCCGAAAGCTGCGCCCCCTTTACCGAATACATTGCTACCGCTGAGACCCTGCCCACCGAACAGTTTGACGAACGCATTGCCCAAGTCAGGGAAATTCACCAGCAGCGCACCGAGATTTATAAAACCCTGGGCAATCTGCGCACCTTTATCTCCTCTATCCTCAGCGTCGATTCCCAGGATGCTGAGGCCAGCGCCTGTAAACCCACCCTGCAGCAGCTCGGCGCTGAAATCAGTCAAGCCACCACCGCCCTGAATGTGTTTCTCACCCGCGCCAGTGAGGACTTTATCCAGGCGCTGATCGCTGACCCCGATTTAGCCGAGCTGCGTTTCTCTATACAGCATGGCCGTAAGCTCAAGGACCAATTACTTACCGTCGCCGAGGAGCAACTGGTGACGGGATTGGCGGTGAATGGCCTCCATAGCTGGGGCAACCTCTACACCGAGCTGGCCGGCACCCTCAAATGCACCGTTGACGGCAACGAAGTCGGGCTGGCCAAAGCCTTTAACCTGCTCAGTTCCCCTGATCGCGCTATCCGCTCCGAAGCCTGGCATGGGGTCAAAGCTGCTTGGGAGGGACGGTCTGAAACCGTGGCGGTGATTCTGAATGCCATTAACGGTTGGCGACTGGAAGAAACCAAACAGCGGGGCCGTCAGCGCACCCTGCACTATTTAGACAAGAGCTGCCACCAGAGCCGTATCGATCGCGCCACCCTGGATGCCTTGATGGAAACTACCTATCAAAATCGGGCGATCGGTCAGCGGGCGCTCACTGCCATGGGCAAAGTGCTCGATATCAATCCCATGGCCCCCTGGGATTTATTTGCCCCGCCTCCCGCCGCCAATGACGCCCCGGTTTTCTCCTTTGAAGCGGCGATTGACCTGGTGGCTAACGCCTTTCGGCAGTTGACTCCAGAGATGGGCGACTTTGCCGTGATGATGGCTGAGAAAGGCTGGATCGATGCCCACCCCACCCCCAATCGCTCTACCGGAGCCTACTGCACCGGCTTCTCGGAGCCGCGCCAGCCCCGCATCTTTATGACCTTTGAGGGCAGCATGAACAACGTGCTTACTCTGGCCCATGAGCTGGGCCACGCCTGGCACAACTGGGTGATGCGGGATCTGCCCCGCCACGAGACTTACTACTCCATGACCTTGGCCGAGACCGCTAGCATCTTTGCCGAAACCCTGGTGCGAGATGCCCTGCTCGACCAGGCTCGAACTCGGGAGGAGAAACGGGCGATCGCCTGGGAAGATGGTTCGGCAGCGGTCACCTTTTTGCTGAATATCCCAGCCCGATTCACCTTTGAGCAAAAGCTAGTGGAAGCCCGTCAGCAGGGGTTTGTCATCGCCGACAAGCTCAAGGGGATGATGCGCGACAGTTGGCAGCATTGGTACGAAGACAGCCTCTCCAGCTACGACGAGATGTTCTGGGCCAGCAAGCTACATTTCTCGATTTCGCAGTTGAGCTTCTACAATTATCCCTACCTGTTTGGCTATTTGTTTAGCCTCGGCATCTATGCCCAGCGAGAGCGCTACGGCGAAGCGTTTAACGCACTGTACACGACGCTGTTGCGGGACACCGGCACCCGCACCGCCGAGGACCTGGTGCAGCAGCATCTTCAGCAAGACATTCGTCAGCCCGAATTTTGGCAGGCCAGTCTGAACATCGTAGATCGCGCCGTTGGTCAGCTAGAGGCTTTGGTATAGGGGCAGCTAGGTGATTTCTAGAAAACCAGAATCCGCCTTACTCTGCTTCTGCCGCCGCTTGGGCAAAACAATCGCTGGCTTTTTGGGTCCAGGCCCCTTGGGTAAGCAGTTCATTTAAGGGGACGGCCTTTCCGATGGCGGCGGGCGGGGTGACCTCAAGCTCGGGCTGATCATCTTGGGACTGCAGCAACCGCACTAGCCAGGGCACGAGGCCCATGATTTCATCGGGCAAAAAGGTAACCTCAAATCGCAGTACTTTTTGCCCACTGGAGGCGGTTTCTTTTTTGCGTTTGGCGGGCTCTAGCCCCAATCCTTTATTCACCCCCAACCGTAAAATTAGCGGTCGTTCTGGGATAAGTGCGTCCGGCGCAATATGGGCATAGACACAGATGTAGTTGGCCCGCTGCTGGCTATCGGCCCAGGCGATTTTAGAGGCATTGCTGGAATGGGACCCCCCTTTGGTGGTGGTCACAGGCAGTCCAAGCTGCTTCGCAAATTCGGCGTAGAAGTCCTGTCTAACTTGGGCGAGGGTCCGAATTGCGCTGGGGGTCATACAAAATCACGTTTAGTAAAAGGGAACCCCAAACCGAAAATGGTTTTGGCCCCTTAGCACCCTCTCATTCTTTGAGCCAGAAGTGAAGGCTGTGCCCTGCTGATCGTCCCAGTCAACCGGACGCAGCAACCCTCCAATTCAAAATTTAAAACTCAAAATCATTGAACGCGCCAACCGCGCCCCTTCCCTATTCCCTATTCCCTCTCACCCCCTACCCTATTCTCCTTTCAAAGCACTTCGCCTGCGCTCCGCCAGCTTCAACAGCACCTCAGCATGAATCTCGCGGGTGATTGGGTAGAAATAGCAGAGCACCATGCCGCCGATCAGCAGCACCATGGGCATCGGTCCCATAAAGGCACGGATGGCCGTCAGGGCCGAGTCGGCTTGGGTTTCAGCTTCGGCAACAAAGCCCGACCATTCCAGCGCCAGCCCCACTAAAAACAGCCCTAAGGCCAGCCCCACCTTTTGCAGCAGGGTCATAAAGGCGTAAAACACGCCCTCCCGCCGCTGGCCGGTTTTAAGCTCGTCTAGCTCGATTACATCGGGCAACATCGCCCAGGGCACCACGTAGGCGGTGGCCACCCCAAAGCTGGCCATAATGCAGAGGCCGTACAGCGCCAGCTCTTGCCCAGGCTGCAGGAAAAATAGACTGATTTGGGCGACTAGCCACACTCCCATCCCTAAGAAAAACAGCTTTTTCTTACCGATGCGGCGACTGATCAAGTTGCAGACAAACATCATGATGATCGCCGTGCCCTGCACCAGCAGCGCGGGCAGAAAGTAAGAGTCTAGCCCCATCCAAAAGACCGCATAAAACGGAATGATGCTGGCGGTAATTTGCAATGCCAGCCAAGCAAATAGATAAATCCCCACCACGTACAAAAAGGCCCGGTTGCTCAGTGCCACTCGCAACTGCTGTAAAAAGGGCATGTCTGGAGTGGCTTCCGTCTGGGGCTGGGCGGCATTTAGGGCCTGTACCCGACGGGCGTGGGGCCAGGTGCCAAACACGCACACCAACAGGGGAATCACTGAAAACGCTGCGCAGAGGCCGCCAATAATCACGTATTGCGTTTGCTCATCCGCTACCTGGCCGCTGACCACCAGCCCCAGAGCCAGAGCGGCGATCGCCCCCGTCACCGAAAAGGCGAGGCGAAAGGTGGTCAGGTCGGTGCGTTCGTCATAGTCCTGGGTGAGTTCAGCGGTGAGGGTGGAATAGGGCAGGTTGGCGGTGGTGAAAAACACCTGGAATAGCACCGACGCCAGCACAAAGTACCAAAACCGAAATCCCGTACCCCCCGGCG